>Ga0247608_10005643_pt1 | contig 13457 bp, 12 predicted proteins | sample 176DNAGHGlowgp2_FD_193490 | JGI IMG/M metagenome (GOLD analysis project Ga0247608, IMG submission 193490) | Sheep rumen microbial communities from Palmerston North, Manawatu-Wanganui, New Zealand - 1766 DNA GHGlow gp2 | ecosystem: Host-associated > Mammals > Digestive system > Stomach > Rumen ...
ATCAGCAACTGACTCTTAAAGGTCAAAGCGAATCTATGGAAATCGAAGTTTTTCATTTTGTCTGCGTTTTGAAGTTAAACAATAGTTCGAGGTTGATCTGTGTCTCCGCATCACCAGCCTTGCGCTCCGCGATGACGGCATTACCCTGCAGGGTAGGCTCGGCATAGAGCACGGTGTCGTCCATCTCCTGAGGTGCACGATACTCGAAGGTGTACTTGTCTGTAATCTCCTGCACGGATGCATTGAGCAGCATGCTACGCTGGTCGAGGATGAGGATGTGGTCGAGCAACTGCTCCACGTCATGCACCTGATGGGTAGAGATGATGATGGTACGGTCCTCTGTCATGTGCTGGGCGATGACCTTGCGGAACTGCGACTTCGAGGGGATATCCAACCCATTGGTAGGCTCGTCCATGAAGAGGTATTTGGTGTTGGTGGCAAGGGCGAACGACATAAATGCTTTCTTGCGCTGTCCCATCGACAACTCATTGAGTTTCACATGACGGTCTAACTCAAAGTCCTTCAAGCAACTATCCAGTACCTCGTCAGAGAAATGGGGATAGAAAGGACGGTTGAGGTCGGCAAACTCTGACAGACGGATAGGTGGCAGGTCGAACTCCTCGGTGACGAGGTACATGTCACGCAGCACCTCCGGCTGTCGCTTGCAGGTAGCAATACCATCGCAACATACTGTGCCCTTCGTAGGACGCAGCAGTCCTGTGAGCAGATAAAGCAGTGTCGACTTGCCCGTACCGTTCTTGCCAAGCAGTCCATAAATACGGTTTCCCTCCAGTTGGAGACTGAATCCGTCAAACACAAGCGCCTTCTGACCCTTGTACTTGTAACTGATGTTTTCAACGTTAATCATACGTTCTTTCCTTATATTAATGATACCTTTCGTTGTCTGTAATGGTGTACTACTTTAATAGTACACTGCAAAAGTAGTAATTAAAACGTTTCCTACCAAACATTTCAGCGACTTTTTTTAATGAAACGAGATATTTAACATTTCCACCTTATTTAATAATACATGCATGCGAGATAAGGAGAATATGGGAAAGAGATAAGGAGAATCTGCGAAAGGAATAACCGCTGGCAAAGTAAACACACTGAGATGAAAAAGTAAATTCAGTGTATTTACTGAGTAAATTCAGTGAATTTGGTAAGTAAATTCAGTGTATTTGGTGAGTAAATTCAGTGAATTTACTTTGTTAACACTTATTGGGAAAATTCATGACACCAATTTGTATGGATTACCAAGATTTTTGATTATCTTTGCACAACCATAGACTAAGTTTATATGAAGCCTACTATTATCAATTATCGGTTCCTGGCGACTACCCTTTTGGTGCTTGTCTGTATGACGATGACCACATCGGCACAGACATCAGGTGATGACACCACCGGCAATGATGTACTCCAAGAGGTACGCAAGTATTTCAACTCCGACAATGAGGGAGCGTTTTACATCGCAGCGGAGAGGTATCGCGACTATCACCTCAAGACAGGGAACCTCCATCTCTACTACAAGGGATGGGAACACGAGATCCTGTATGATGTCAACCACAACCACTTCTATCGTGCCATGCGGAAGACGACCACGATGCATAACGACATGAAGAGACGCAAGGCGGAGGACGAGTACTATAGTGCGACACACCTGCGGGGCATCATCTACTCCCTGAAGGGCAATATCACCCTCGCCCACCAGTATTTTGAGCGGGCATTGGAGGAAGTGGACCACTCCCAGCCTGTCAACCTCATCAACATCTATCTCGACCTCGCCAATATCGAGATGGACACACAGCCACAGGAAGCCATGAAGCACCTGGACTGTGCCATTGACATCATCAAGGCTAATAATGGGAGGTATGAGTATAGCGACGCCATCGGCTTCAAGGTGATCGTCGCCTTTGCCATGCGTGACTGGGACACCCTCCACAAAGCCTACCAGGAGTATATGAGACTCCAGAAAACATTAGGAGACGACTTCAGTGTCACCTATTACCATTATGTGCAGATCTGCAAACACGCCGCAGACCGCCGTTATGACGAGGCTATCCGACTCACCAACCTGTTGACCAACACCACCGACCAGTATAAGTTCCAGACAGATATCTACGAGATGGCTGGTGACACTGCCAAGGCTTTCATCGCCCAGAAGAAATATACTGCCGTCAAAGACTCTGTCAATAATGTCATTATGAGTGAGGAGATGGTGGGCTCGGCAAGCGACCTCGCATCCATAGAACGCAAGAACGAGGAGTGCAGCGAGCGTTCCGAGCGCATGAAATGGAGCATGATGGCACTGGTGCCCATCGCTTGTCTGATGCCTATTGCCGCCTGCCAGTGCCATAAGAGGAAATACACGAGGAAGCTACAACAGCAGAACGAGGAGTTGAAAATCGCACGTGACAAGGCACAGGAGGCAGAGCGCATGAAGATCAGTTTCATCCAGAACATGACACATGAGATACGCACCCCCTTGAATATCATCAGCGGCTTCGCACAGGTCATTAGCGACCCGGACACCGATATCAGCAAAGAGGAGCGTACGGAGATTGCCACCCGCATCACCAACAGCACGAATAATATCGTGAATATCATCGACGAGATCCTGGACATCTCTGGAAAGGAGAGCATCCACTATATCGACAAGAGCGACCTAGTCCATTGTAATGAGACCGCTCAAAAGGTACTGAGGGATTTTGACGATGACGGAAAAGACTATCAGATACGCTTTGAAAGCAGTCTGAAAGACAGTTACAAGCTGATGACCAACGCGAAGGAAGTGGAGAAAATCCTCCATAACCTGGTGAACAACGCCTGCAAGTTCACAGAGAAAGGACTCATCACCTTGTCGTGCTATCATGACGAGATGGAAAAGGATATGGTCTGTTTCAGTGTGACAGACACAGGAAAAGGTATCAAGGAAGGAGAAGAGGAGAAAATCTTCGAGCACTTCTACAAAGTGGACGCCTATAAGGAAGGCGTGGGACTTGGTCTTCCTCTGTCACGACGGGTCGCCAGACAGATGGGTGGTGATGTCGTGTTGGACACATCCTACAAAGACGGCAGCCGCTTCATCCTGAAACTACCAGTCGCATGACCGTGTGTCATCAGCCACGCTGGTCGGCTCCCCACATCATCTTGTCACGTAAGGTGTGGAAATACTTCTGTCCGGCACGCTTGACAACCTTCACCTTATAGGGAGCCTTACGAAGGGTCAGACGGGTTCCCTCACTGCAATTCTCAGAACGACCGTCAAGGGCTACCAGGAAATTATGCGAGCGGCTCTCTACCGTCAGACAGACCTCCGCATTATCAGGAATCACGATAGGACGGATATTCAAGGAGTGTGGAGCAACAGCGGTCATCGAGAACACACTTGTTCCTGGCACAATGATGGGACCACCTACTGACAAGGAGTAGGCTGTAGAGCCTGTCGGCGTGCTAACCACCAGTCCGTCAGCCTGATAGGTCGTCAGATAATCTCCATTCACAGAAGCCCTTATCGAGATCATCGAAGCATTGTCACGCTTGAGGATGGCGACATCATTGAGGGCACAATGATAACCTCTCAAAGGGGTCCCGTCTGTCTCTACGGCAATGGCGGCACGAGTCTCTATCGTATAGTCACCCTCATAGATCGACTCCACGATATGCTCAATCTCTCCTGCACTGATATCGGCAAGGAATCCAAGACGTCCCATGTTCACACCTAAGATAGGTATCTGCTTGTCTCCTACCATGCTTGCCGCACGAAGGAAGGTGCCGTCTCCTCCCATCGAGATGACGAAATCAGCATCAAAAGCAGGGCCCTCGAACACTTTCACGGATGCTACATCCAGATGCTGATGATGCACCAGGAAGTCGTAAAACTCCTTTTCTATACAGACTTCTGCCTTGCGATCAGAGAGACATGCCAGTATCTTTGCGATGGATGCCGACTTCTTCGGCTGGTAGGTATTGCCGAAAATGGCGAACCGTAGTTTTCGTGAGGTCATAAAATTATCTCCTTTTTTTGCCGTTATTTGACAAACATTTTGTATCTTTGCCGTGTATTATGTGCGCAAAATTACAGAATTTTAGCGAAAAAGCACATAACAAAAGGATAAAAATAGTAAGAAAATGACAAAACTAAGCGTAAATATCAACAAAATCGCCACCTTGCGCAATGCCAGAGGCGGCAACAACCCTAATGTACTATCTGTCGCACATGATGTGGAAACATTTGGAGCACAGGGTATTACCGTTCACCCTCGTCCTGACGAGCGGCACATCCGCTATCAAGACGTGCGCGACCTGAAACCGCTGATTACCACGGAGTTCAATATCGAGGGCAACCCCATCGACTCGTTCATCGAACTGGTATTGGAGGTGACTCCCAAGCAGGTGACACTGGTGCCTGACGGTCATGACCAGATCACGAGTAACCACGGTTGGGACACCATCGAGAACAAAGCGTTCCTCCAGGATGTCTGCAAGACGTTCAAGGATGCCGGCATCCGCACGAGTATCTTCGTCGACCCCGACCCGAGGATGGTGGAGGGTGCCAAGGCATGTGGTGCCGACAGGGTGGAACTGTACACCGAGCCCTATGCCTCCCATTATGCCGCCGACCGTGCCGCAGCCATCGCACCGTTCATCGCTGCCGCCGAGGAAGCAAGGAGGGTCGGACTGGGACTGAACGCGGGACACGACCTCTCGCTGGAGAACCTGCACTATTATCATGAGATGATCCCATGGACGGACGAGGTGAGCATCGGCCATGCCTTGATATGCGATGCCCTCTATATGGGACTTCGTGAGACGATTAAGCATTACCTACAAGCATTACAATAAAAAGATGAAGAAAGTTTATGTTTTCCTTGCAGACGGCTTCGAGGATGTCGAGGCACTGATCCCTGTAGACGTATGGCGCCGAGGGGGACTGGATGTGACAACAGTGAGTATCATGGGTGACTACACGGTGGAGTCGGCACATGGAGTACGGATGATGGCAGACACCCTCATCGAGGATGTCGATGTGAGTGACGCTGACCTGCTCTTCCTCCCTGGTGGAATGCCTGGTGCCAGCAACCTTTACGGCAACCAGCAGGTATGTGAGGCGGTGAAGGCGCAAGCAGAGAAAGGAAAGAAAGTGGCGGCCATCTGTGCAGCCCCTGCTGTCGTCTTAGGACAGTTAGGTATTCTCAACGGCAAGCGTGCCACCTGCTATCCTGGTTTTGAGAACATGCTGGAGGGTGCCACCTATACAGGCGGTCTTATCTCTATTGATGGCAATATCACTACTGGTGAGGGACCTGCTGCCGCTTTCCCCTTTGCTTATGACCTGTTAGGACAACTCGTCAGTCCGCAGGTGGCTGACCAGATTGCCGAGGGTATGCGCTTCAAACACCTGATGGCATAATGGACTATATCATTATCGTGGCTGGTGGCAAGGGACTGCGCATGGGAGGAGATATCCCCAAGCAGTTTCTGCCTATTGGTGGAAAACCGATTCTCATGCGAACATTGGAGCGTTTCCGTGCTTATAGTGAGACGCTACAGATTATCTTAGTATTGCCCAAAGACCAACAGGACTACTGGCTGCGACTCTGCAAAGAATACCACTTTCCCCTCCCCTCAACAGGGGAGGTCGGGAAGGGTCTCTATCAGATGACGGATGGTGGAGAGACCCGTTTTCACAGTGTACAGCATGGTCTTGCCCTCATCCCGGACGACGCACAAGGAGTCGTCGGCGTTCATGACGGCGTGCGTCCCTTTCCCAGCATCGAGGTCATCCGTAACTGCTACGAGACGGCGCGCACGGCAAAGGCTGTCATTCCCGTCATCCCTGTGGTAGAGACGCTACGGCATGTTGAGAGTGAAGAATTTCACTCTTCACTCTCAAAGACCGTTCCCCGCAGTGACTACCGCCTGGTACAGACTCCCCAGACCTTCGACATCCAACTGTTGAAGGCTGCCAACCAACAACCCTATAACGACAATTTCACTGATGATGCCTCCGTGGTGGAGAGCTACGGCTACCCCATCACCCTCGTGGAGGGCAACCGTGAGAATATTAAGATCACCACTCCTTACGACCTGAAGATTGCGGAAGTATTAATATAATGTCAGGTATCACACCATATCACGCCAAATATTTTGCCCATTTTCTGACGAGGCGACTGCCCGCCAATAACTTGGACAAATTGACTGCATCGCTCCACGATGCACAGGTGGACTTGACGCCTCATCAGATTGATGCAGCACTCTTTGCGTTCAAGTCGCCTTTGTCAAATGGTGCAATATTGGCTGATGAGGTGGGACTTGGCAAGACCATTGAGGCTGGCATCATCCTTTCCCAGCACTGGGCAGAACGCAAGCGTCGGTTATTGATTATCTGTCCAGCCAACCTGCGCAAGCAATGGTCGGCAGAATTGATGGAGAAGTTCTTCATACCTTCTTATATATTAGAAGCGAAGAGTTTCAACGAAGAAATAGAGTTAGGTAATCTGAACCCATTCAATAAAGACGGTGGTGAGCACCAACCGTCCGGCATCATCATTTGCTCCTACCAGTTTGCTCGTACAAAATCTGCTTACCTGCGAAATACACCTTGGGACTTGGTTGTGATTGACGAGGCTCATCGACTGCGTAATGTCTATAAGTCCAATAATCGCATTGCTAACACGATTAAAGATGCACTTCTGAAGCGAAAGAAGATTTTACTGACGGCTACACCTTTGCAGAATTCCATACTTGAACTTTACGGTTTAGTCTCCATCATCGACGAATTCGTGTTTGGTGACTTGAAAAGTTTCAAAAGCCAGTTTAGCAAGATTTTGACTGCAAACGACTTCCGCTTGTTGCGTAACAGGTTACAACCCGTTTGCAAGCGCACCCTCAGACGCCAAGTTCTGGAATATATCAAATACACAAAGCGCATTGCCATTTGTGAAGAATATTACCCTACGGACAATGAACAAAAACTATATGAATTAGTCTCTGCTTATCTACAACGTCCTTTGCTTTATGCTCTACCAAACAGTCAGCGACAGTTGATGACCATGATACTTCGCAAACTTTTGGCTTCATCCACTTTTGCCATCTATGGTACACTGACCAGACTAATAGAAAGATTAGAAGATATTTTGCACCAACAAAATATCAATTTGGATATTGACACAGCCACACTGGACTTTGAGGGACTGGATGACAATCTTGACTATTGGCTATCTGATGACGAAGAAGAGTATACTACAACAATAAAAGACACTGGTCCTGAGGATATCCTGCATCCATACGAGATAGAAGGTGTCAAAAAAGAACTGGCTGACTTGCGAGAGTTTCAAGCACTCGCAGCAAAGATCCGAAAAAACAGTAAGGCTGAGCATCTATTTGTGGCTCTCAATAAGGGCTTCGAGGAACTGGAAAAGTTGGGAGCCAATAGGAAAGCATTGCTCTTTACGGAATCACGTCGCACCCAAGATTTTCTTTTTGAGTTATTTGAAAAGAACGGCTATAAAGGAAAGGTTGTGTTGTTCAATGGTTCCAACAGCGACAAAAAATCAACAGCTATCTATAAAGATTGGCTCAAGAAATACAAGGGCAGTAGCAAAATTACAGGCTCAGCCACAGCAGACAAACGGGCAGCACTGGTTGACTATTTCCGTGATCAAGCAACGATTATGATTGCTACTGAGGCTGCTGCCGAAGGAATCAACTTGCAATTCTGTTCGTTGGTGGTCAATTACGATATGCCTTGGAATCCCCAGCGTATAGAACAGCGCATTGGCCGTTGTCATCGTTATGGACAGAAGCACGATGTAGTGGTCATCAACTTCCTCAACAAACGTAATGCTGCCGATGTACGTGTCTATGAACTGCTGAATGAGAAGTTCCAACTGTTCAGTGGAGTCTTTGGTGCCAGTGACGAGGTGCTGGGCAGCATAGGGAATGGAGTGGATTTCGAGAAACGCATCACACAAATATATAATGAGTGTCGGACAACTGAAGAGATAGAACTAGCCTTCGACCAACTGCAAGAGGAACTGCGCTCTGAAATTTCCGACAAAATGCTGAAAGCCCGCTCCACGCTGTTAGAAAACTTCGACGAGTCGGTCAGTGAAAAGTTAAAGATGCATCTGGCTGCCAGCATCAGCAATCTCAACCTATTTGAGAAACGGCTTTGGGAATTGACAAAGTTTGCTTTGGACGACCAAGCCACTTTCAATGAAGAGACACATAGTTTTACGCGCGAAAACAGCGAAACTTATTGCATGGTCGTTCCCAAAGAAGGCGAACGTAAGAGTGATGTCCAAATTCCTGACCACGCACAAGTTTATCGCATTGGGCATCCATTGGCTCAGAGCATTATAAAGAACAATCTGACACTCGACCTTCCTTCTCACGAAGTCATCTTTGATTACACCCACACTCCTGTCAAAGTGGCCTTGCTCGAAAAGCAAGTCGGTCATGCTGGATGGATGAGGATTGATAAATTTACAATTGAGGCATCAGAGTCTGAGGACTATCTGCTTACGGCCTGTTATACAGACGATGGAAGAATGATTCCGTCGGAAATAGCTGAACGGATGTTTTCGCTTCATGCCTCAGAAGGACGTCGGGCACAGATGAGCAGTGAAATGGATGATGTCCTGGAGCAGAATATCCGTAAACAGAAAGAGGAGGCTAAAAGTGAGAACTATAAGCGCAATCAATCTTTCTTTGAAACAGAAATAGAAAAGTTGAACCTATGGGCTGACGATGTAAAGATTGGCTTGGAACGAGAGATCAGCGACCTTGATGCAGAAATTAAACTCCGTAAGTCGGAAGCTCGCAAACTAACCCGACTGGAAGAGAAGATAGAGGCACAACGACTCGTGAAAGACCTGGAGAAGCGCCGCAGTGAGAAACGCCGCAGTCTGTATGAGGCACAGGACGAGGTAGATGCAAAGAAAGAAAAACTCTTCGACGAAGTTGAGCAGACCCTTCGTCAGAAAAAAGCAACGGAAGAAACATTGTTTAATATAAGATGGAGGATCATATAAAAACAATATTGATATGGATACGAACAACGATCAGAAACAAGATGTACGTTGGTTACAACGTTTTTCCAATTACCGAAAGGCATTAGCAAAATTAGGTAAAACTGTTGATATTGTTTCTTCCCAAATGGAAGAAGACGAAGAAATTGACGATTTACTTGAAGAGGGTCTTATCCAACGGTATGAATATACCCATGAATTGGCTTGGAAAGTAATGAAAGACTATGCTGAATATCAGGGTATCACAGGGATTTCTGGTTCAAGGGACGCTATTCGTCAGACGTTACAGTTTGGCTTAATAGATGACGAGAACTGGATGCGCTCGATTTCCGATAGGAATTTGACATCTCATCAATATGACGAGGATACTGCCAAAGCGATTGTTGAAAACATCACAGAAATATATTATCCTCTTTTTGTGAAATACGAAAAGGTCATGCTAAAGAAATCCGGATTAGAACCAGAATTATTCCCTGAAGAATGAAATACGGACTAAAGGAAGAACAATGGGATATGCTTTGCAATGTTTTTGCAAAAAATCCTCGAATAGAAAAAGTCATCTTATATGGCTCTCGTGCAAAAGGGACATACAAGCCTTTTTCTGATGTAGATATTACATTGGTAGGAAATGACTTATCGACAACTGATCTGGCAGACGCCATGAATGCCATTGATGATTTGTTACTTCCTTATATGTTTGATGTTTCCCTCTATCACAAACTGAAGAGTCCAGAATTACTTGATCACATTAGCAGAAGAGGTATTGTAGTTTATCATCGAGAACTATAAAAAGAAAGAGGATTATATTATGACATTAGAAGAGCTTATAATTGAAGGAGAGAAATTCCAAGTAAAAACTACGGCTCCGAGCATGGGATATAAAAATGGCTTTCGAGTCATTTATAAGCCCACATCATATATAGAAAATGGTGATGAATATACACTTTGGATTGAAAAATCCAAAAGATTTGTTGCCGTCAATTACCCTAATGATAGGGCACTTGAAGATTTTATTAGTGTTTCAAATGAAACTCCAAGTAATCAAAACATTTTAAGAATGATAGGAATATTAAAATCCCTGCGTGAAGTTCCAACACTTTGTCCCTCTCCTTCGAAAGAAAAAAAGGATATGATACTAAACATTTCTCAGAACCAAACACAAAATCAACATCAAAAAATCGATTTTGTTTTAGACTCCATAAAAGATGTATTAACTGGAAGCCAATTCAAAGAAATAAAAGCAATTGTTAATGAGGAAAAAGAGCCAGAAAAGGCTAAATCCAAAATTATAGACAAATTGAAAGGATTTGGTAGTGATGTTCTTTCGAATATTGTTGCTAACCTCATTACAAATCCGACTATATGGTCTCAAATAGGGTAAAGTTATGACACAAGATAAATTGCAAAAGTTAGAACTAACATGGATTGGGAAAGATGAGGTGCGAAAGGCTATTGAGCCGCGTATCCTTATCGAGGATCCCAAGTACAGTTATGGGGATACCGAGAGTGGCAATATGCTCATTCACGGTGACAATCTTCTTGCGCTGAAAGCACTGGAGCAGGAATATTCAGGAAAGGTGAAGTGTATCTATATTGATCCACCATATAATACAGGAAATGCTTTCGAATATTATGATGATGGCATCGAACATTCTATCTGGCTTTCTCTTATGAAAGAACGATTTGAAATCCTACGAGTACTGCTTTCTAATGATGGGCTTATTTGGATTACTTTAGATGACAATGAAGTCCATTATTGCAAAGTGATGTGTGATGAGATATTTGGTCGAAATAATTTTTTAGGGAATATTATATGGCAACATAGTATTCAAGGAAAAAATGATGCAAGAACATTTTCGTTGACCCACAATCACATCTTGGTATATAGCAAGTCACAACATTTTATCCGATATAAAGTTCCTAGAGAAGCAAAGCATAATATTAATTACTCTAATCCAGATAATGATCCTAAAGGAGCATGGAGAAGCGGTGATGTTAGAAGCCCCAATTTAAGAGAGAATTTAAAGTATCAAATCATCACACCTTCAGGAAAAGTTATCAACCCTCCGGAGAAGGGATGGAGATGGAGTAAGGCTCTTGTGGAAGAAAAAATAAGCACGGGCGAAATCGTTTTCTCGCAAGACGAGACGAGAATAATTAGAAAGATATATTTAGTTGACCAAGATGGAAGGGTTCCTGATACACTTTGGTTTGGTGAAGATTGCGGAACAACACGTGAGGCAAATTCTGAACTTAAAATACTTAATTTGGGAACATTGTTTGAAACGCCCAAACCAGAGCGCTTAGTAGAAAGAGTACTTAATATCTCAACACAGAAGGGGGATTTAGTACTTGACAGTTTTCTCGGCTCTGGCACCACTGCCGCCGTTGCACAAAAGATGGGTAGAAAATATATCGGTGTAGAACTTGGCAATCAAGCATACACTTTATGTTATCCCCGTCTAAAGAAAGTGACGGATGGCACAGATCAAGGTGGTATCAGCAAAGCACAGAATTGGAAAGGCGGCAGTGGCTTTAAATTTTACGAGTTGGCTCCCAGTCTGCTGAAAGAAGACAAGTTTGGCAACCTCATCATCAACAAGGAGTATAATGCTGACATGCTTGCCGCAGCAATGGCAAAGCAGGAGGGTTACACCTATCAGCCAGACAACACACTCTACTGGAAACAAGGCCAGAGTTCAGAACACGACTACATCTATACCACCACGCAGTTTCTTACTGTAGAAAGTCTTGATGCCATCAGCGAAACGATGCAGGAAGGTGAAAGCCTCCTTATCTGCTGTACTGCTTTCCAAAAAGAATGCACTAACCACGCCAACAACATCACAGTTAAGAAAATCCCTCAAATGCTTCTTGGACGCTGTGAGTTTGACAAGGATGACTACTCTCTGAACATTATCGACATGCCCCCCCTCGACCTCGAAGAAGACCTCGACGACTTCCCCGAAGAAGAGCCAACGGCAACAGACAAAAACAATAACCCCGTAGAAGGCACGTTATTTGAATAAAAGATAGCAATATGATAGAAAGAATTTGCATACAGAATTACAAATCCATTCAGAATGCCGACATTAGGTTGGGCAATCTGAATGTACTGATTGGCTCAAATGGAGTGGGTAAAAGCAATTTTATCTCTTTCTTTGAGTTGGTAAATGCCCTGTTAAATAAACGCCTTGGCAGTTATGTGCTTGAACGAGGAGGGTTTGAAAGATTCCTCTATCAAGGACAAAAGCATTCTGAGTATTTAGGAAGTCTTATTGATTTTGCTAATACAAATGCATTTTTCTTTAAATTAAAACCTGCCATTGGAAATAAAGCCTTTATAGAGACTTCTGGTGATTTCTTCAATTGGAGAGGTGAAAAGACAAAGGACTATGAGACATTATGGAATAGGACTTCGTGGGACAACGCAGTAGAGGAATCAAATATTTTAGATAGTCCTAAGTGGCGTGCTGGTTATTTAAGGAATTTCTTAAGAAGTTTTACCGTTTATCATTTCCATGATACAAGCATCACATCTTCTATGAGAAGAGAATGTAATATGGGAGACAATGAGACGTTACGTCATGATGCATCTAACCTGGCAGCCTATCTATACAGATTGCAGCAAAACGAGCCACAAAGTTTTAAACTAATTGAAGGGGTTATACGTTCTATCGCTCCTTATTTCAAAGGCTTTAAGTTACGTGAGAATCCCAACAATAAGGGAATGATTTCGTTAGAGTGGGAAGAGAAGGATTCTGATGCCTACTTAGATGCAAACAGTTTCTCTGACGGAACACTTCGATTTATTGCATTAACTACCTTGCTTCTGCAACCCAATTTGCCAGATACGATTATTATAGACGAGCCAGAATTGGGATTACATCCAACTGCGATTAACAAGTTCGCAGCATTGGTGCGTCGCGCTGCCCAGAAAAAGCAGATTATTTTGGCTACGCAATCTGTCAATCTGGTTAATTGTTTCGAACCTGAAGATATTATTGTAGTTGATAGAGAGAACAAGCAAACGGTATTCAACAGATTGGAAAAGGATACTCTTGATGCATGGCTGGAAGAATATAACATAGGTGATATCTGGGAGAAAAATATTATAGGAGGACAGCCATGAAAAGATTATATATTATTGTAGAAGGGCAAACGGAACAAGAGTTCGTTAATTCTGTGATTGCTCCATATATGCAACAGCACGGAGTATATACTGTAACTCCTTTATTGATCCGAACAAGTAAAACTGGACGGGGTGGTTTTGTCAATTATGAACATCTCAAGAATGATGCAAAGAAGTTACTCTCCTCGAAGAAATCAGATTTTGTAGTCTCCACGTTTGTTGATTTCTTCAGGATACCAGAGGTTCCACAGAAAGAAAGATGGGAAAAGAAAGCAACTCACATTGAACAA
>Ga0247608_10005645_pt1 | contig 13457 bp, 6 predicted proteins | sample 176DNAGHGlowgp2_FD_193490 | JGI IMG/M metagenome (GOLD analysis project Ga0247608, IMG submission 193490) | Sheep rumen microbial communities from Palmerston North, Manawatu-Wanganui, New Zealand - 1766 DNA GHGlow gp2 | ecosystem: Host-associated > Mammals > Digestive system > Stomach > Rumen ...
TAATTTAGTACAATCTCATAGCCATCGCCTTGACTCATTTCGTCAGTTGAAAAATAAACAACATCTTTTGTATTTTTAACATTGCTTTCATTAACAGTAAATACAACTTCTACTAATGATAATTTAGAACCATTATTTTGATAGAAAAATCTATAAAATGCAAGAATGCTGACAACACAAATAGATGTAATAATCATTATACTTGATATTAGAATCAAAATTTTTGATTTTAAATTGTTCATCATAATGGTCACTCCTTTACTTTTATAAAATACTAAAAGCCAGTTCGCTAGTATTGTAACTGGCTAAAATAATTAATCTTTTATTTTCCAAGCAAATCAATTAATATAAAATATTAAGCTTATTCTTTAATTGCCTTTATTATATAATAAAACTCTTATATTATCGACTCTAAATAGGCACTTGCACGAAAATAACTTATTTTTGTGTAAAAAATGAGCAACTTTTTTTCAATCATTAATTGCATATCTTAAAAAAGATTAAAATTATAAACTGTACATGATAAATCAATATTCAAAAAAAAGATTGTAGTATTTGCTATAACCCACATTCATAATATTCACTTAAGCATTTTTACAAGAGTTAATAAACATTTCTATATCATTCAATATATATTTAGTTCCTGTTGTATGTAATACTTCATAGAAAGCTTTTATATATTCAAAAATTCATTATGTGTTAAAGAAATCCATTGCTTATAATGACTTTAAATATTATCAAAAATTGTGATTATTTTTCCGTTAAACGATGAAATGTTTTAACTTAAATCAAAAAGTAATGTCAAGAAAATGTGCGACATTTTTTGACAGTCAATTGCATATCTAAGAAGCGTATTGAAGGTCACATTTTTGAAGTTAATCAAAAATGCACAAAAGCAAAGATATAATACACAGAGTTGCATAAATTTACATTAATAATATTGAAAAATATTGACTATTATTATATAATAAAAAAGCTTGGGGTTTTAAAAAAAAGACCAATTTTGAAGCGTTTTCACTTTAATAGGCAAAACTAGAGTGATCTAGTGACGCAAAGCTATAGGGTCTAGTTAATAGACAGCCAGTTGCACATTTTTATGCGTAATAACTGGCTTTTATTTTGTCATGAGGAGGTAAATAGCATGAATTATAATAAGAAAAGTAAAATCTTAATAATCATATTTTCATTAGTACTTATTATTTCTATGTCTACTATTTACGCATCGGTACTATTCAAATCATTCGTTGTTGCTAAAGCCACAGTGGAAACTGATACAACAGATGTTATTGTTGTTGATACTGATAGTACGACTCCAATTAAGGTTTCTTCTTTAACTAATTCTATTACATTTACTAAATCTGGAGATTATGCTGAATTAGATTTAGCATTGGCTAATTACACTAATTCAGTAATTGAATATCAATATGAATTTGCTTTCGATGGTAATACATTTACACTTCAAACTGAAAGCTTTGCATCATGTATCTTGGTTTATTATAATGGTGAATTCATTGATACATTAGCTAATATTTGTGTTAACGAAGATAACAGAGTTGAAAGTGGAAAAATAGATTTTAAGGGTTTTGTTGATAAAGCAACAACAGCTAGCGAATCAACAACAAACGATAAAATTAAATTTGAATTACATAATGCGGCTGATGCTTCTATATTTGATGATGCCACAATGTCATTCAATATTAGGGTATATGCAAATACTGCAGATTATGAGCATAATATGTTTGTTAGAAATGCTACTGAATTAAAAAAGGCATTTAATGATTTAAATACTGGTCTACTTCCTTCTAATGCAAAAATAGTATTGTTCAATGATATTACACTTACAGATGATGTTACATTGAATTATCCTGTAGAGATTGATTTAAACGGAAACGAATTAATTGTTAATTCTACATTAACGTTAACTGGTGAAGGTACATATAAAATTAAATCAAGTAAGAAAATGAGTATTAATTCACTATCTCAAACAGGGTCTATCGTATTAAACAGTATTAAAGCAATATTAGATATTGAAGATTTTTATAGTATAACTGGTACAAATGTAGGATATTTATATTCAGCTAAAACAACTGCTACAGCTTATGATTCTACTTTATTATCAAGTTTAATAGAATCTAGAGTCAAAAATAATGTAAGATATGGTATTTCAAGTAGTTCTAGCATTAATTTATTTGGTGGTTTAACATTCTATAATTTATCAGTAACACCAAGCGCTAATTTAACTTATTCTAAGCCTAATCTTACAGCATCTACTACTTCATATAACGATATGGAATCAATCACAATTGATTTAGATACTGATTTAACAATTGGAGTAAAGATTATAAGTGAAGCAAACGCAGCAATACTTGAAAGCTTATTAGAAAACGAATTATTACATTTAGTAACTTTATCTCAAGAAAATTCAGGTAATTTAATTAATACGAATGCTGCTGATTTATTCTTACCTACTTCAATAAAAGATAAGAATGTATCAATTGAATGGATTTCAAGTGATGAATCATTGATTAGTAATACTGGTATTATATCAAGTAATATTTCTGGTGACGCAATAGTTACACTATATGCACATATAACAATTAATGATAAGGTTTATACCGAGTCTTTCAAAATTAAAACAATGAGTCAAAATCATGAAACTATATTCCAATATTTCATTGCTCAGTTGTCACCAATTGAAATAGATCAAGTATATTCAGGAGATAAAAATGTTGCTTATTATTTTTTACCTATAGTTGATTCTGCATACGATCCTGCTGATAATTCATCATATACAGGATATGACTATAGATCTACATATCAAACTCCTCCTACAGGCAAAACATATACATGGGAAGGATTTAATAATGTAGGATTCCAATATATAAAATACACTCCTATTAGTACATATAATTTTATTTCATTAGATCAAAATGCATCAAATAACAATAAAGATGTTGCAGTATACTTAAATTCAGCTACATTCCAAACATTTGCTCAAGTACAAGTAACAGCTAAATTTAATGGAGATGAACAAATCTATACAGCTCCTGCTAATATAGTAATTAAATTAGGTTATAATACTGAATTAAACGAATTAGTATTTAATAAAGTATCAGAAGATTTAAGCGAAACTAATGTGTTACAAAATATATTAGATACAAGAAAAGAATCTGGAATGATAAATGAAAAAGGAGACTTTTTCTTAGATGGTTCATATCAAACATATTTAATATCTTATACTATTCCTGAATCATCTAAAGATGTTATTTCATCAATTATTGGCTATGATGAAGATGATAATGTAGTAGATACTATTGAATATGGTGATAGAATTACTGATAAGGATATATTACAAACTATAGTTAAATATAAGGTATGTTTAAACATTGAAGGCTTTGATACATCAGATACTAACTTTGGTATCACTACAGTATTATCAATGCCTGGTGTTACTGAAACAGCATCTAGAATCTTATATTTCAAATGTCCTGGTATTATTAAAAATGGGGATACAGGCTTTGCAAATATGAGTGTATTTAATTCAGTTAAATATCAAGTATATAAAGAATTATGTGATATAACATCTGAAAAAGGTGATTCAGATGTTAGAGATGAGGATTATACAACTGCTGCTAAAAATAGTTCTAGCTTTGTAGTATCTGGTTCTATATTAACTAATAAAACAGGCGCATACATATTACGTCATGATGCAAATCAATGTACTAAATTAGCATTTAGCTTAGCTGAAACTAATACTACTACTGATAATCATATTGTATATGGATTAGCCAAATTAATAGATTGGGCTGTTGGTACTGATTCTACTACTACTTTTAGTACATATTTTAGTGATATATTAGATTCAAGTTTTATTAGTAGCTATTCTAGTGTTAAATCAAATGGATTAACTGTTTTATCTTATGATGAAGTAAATATTATACAAAATTATTATTCTACTTATATTTCATCAACCGGTATGCAAGACATATGGGATGATGTAACATATATAGAAGAAAATAGAATGATTTCTAATACTTCCAATTTCTTTAACGCAATTACTGAATATATAAATGGAAGTTCATCAACATATGGAACTGCAAATAATGATAATCAATTTATCAAAATTCAAGATATTTACAAATGGGCTACTGGAGAATTAACAACAGGTGCATATTCTGATGGCGGTGTTAGTATTCCTGCAGGTTGTGCACCAGATGGAGGTTTAGTAGGCTCAGGTGAATGGACAATTGATATAACTGCATCATATAATTCATGGACATTAAATTCCAAATATATGGGAAGTTCAAATTATGGTGCACGATATTATAATTCTAAATACTTTAAATCTCAATCATCATATTATGTTCAAGATACTTCAGAATATATAAACGATGTTGAATTAGAAATTCTGATTGTTGCCTTATTAAATTGTAGAGTATCTACTAGTACAACAACTGGTTCAAATTCAAATTATAAATCTGCTGCAAAACAAAAGGTTTATGAGATAGTTCATAATTATATGTTCTATCCAACATATTTTAAAGAAACTGGTATTGCAGATATAATTAATCAAGCATATAAAGATTTAAATAAATCATTTAATTCAACTACCGGATTTAAATCAGAATTAAAATCATTCACTGTTATGGGTGACTCATTTGAAACTCCAACAGTTACTTCTTTTAATTATTCTACAATTGGATTTGATTATTTCCCTAATTTAGATACTCTATATATAATAGGTGATTATAATAAATTAAAAGCATTCCATACTGAAACAGCATTAATGAATTGCTTTAATAGAGTTATTAAGAACAATACAAAGCTTGAAAATATCGCATTCGAGTATTGTTCTGACATAAAAATGGATTTTAGTTTAAGAAGTATTTATTATGCTAAAAATCTAAATAAAATAGATTTATATCATAATATGGGTATTACTAACATTGGTGCATTACTAAAATTAGATTTAAGTCAATTAAGCTATGTAGATGTTGGAGATATTAATATTAAGTTTGACTATTATGAATTTGTTATGCAAGCAATCAAATTAAAATCTTCTAGCTCATCAGTTTATTATCAGCCTGATAATTCAACAAACCATCTTCCATATACAACTGCACTAAGTAGCGATGCAGAAGGTTTAATCTATTTAGAAGAATTCTATGAATTAATAGGTGAAAACAGTTCATTAACAGAGAATGTATACATAGGAGATACTCCCACTACAATTCAATGGAAGATTGAAGCAGGAAATGGTATTAATTATGTTAGTACAGGAGAAAATGTAACATTAGCTAATGAAGCATATCAATTAAAAGAAATATACTTTAAATATTATTTAGTTCTTAATACATTCGAATACGGAAATGATACATTCTTAGCAAATCATTTATATTATGTATATAATGATGGAAATGGTAATGTTGCATTTGGTGCGGTAAAGGATGAAAACAATAAAGATATAGTTGTTACAGTGGGAACAGCGCCTACTACTCCATCTGATCTAATAATAAATGATTATATTACTACTAATAATATAACGCCTAACAATACAACAAGTTCAACATCTAACATTAATTACACTGTTACTAATAGTTCTAATACTACATCTAATAGAACACCTATAGTAAATTCTAACAGTAATAGAACATTAACTATAAAAAATATAAATAATGAAACTATTGGTACATACACAAATTCAAGAGGTATATATTTTAACAACAATGATGTAACTAGAACTAAAACTACAACAACTACAACTACTCATTATAGTAATTATGTATTTAATATGACATTATATTATGCGACATTAACAGACGGATATTATATTATTTATAAAACAAATTATAGTATTGATTATAGTAATGGTTCTTATAAAGAAACATCAGTATTAACTCAAACTGAAACATTCAAAAATATAATTATTGCAACTAGAAGTACGTGGTCTACGTCTAATTCTTACACTACGCTTTTAGCTAATTACCCTCAGGCATATTACTTGGTATTTAATGGCACTACATATACTATCCCTGGCATTACAACAAATGGGTATTCTTATTCAATCAATAATGGAACAACTACTAATAGTTCTGAAAACATTGATAATTCTATTACATTAAATAGTTCAACTGCTCTTTATACATGTTTTCCTTTATCTACAACAGTTATTAATAACATGAATGATGCGCTGTACAACAAATATGTAAAATTTGTTCCAGGAACTACTACATATTGTAGTTATTATCCAACTATCCCACTTTATGATAACGGAACTTTAACATCTAATACTTCATATGGAAATTATCAAGGAAATGCATATCAAATAAATATAACAAATAACGGCTTCACATATACTCAAATTGCAACTAATAGTAGTACTTATTTAGCATATCCATATATAAAGAAAATGCTAAATATACTAGATGAGGCAAATACTCATTTAGATGATCAAGCATTTGGATTATATTATCATAATTATTATGCATTTATGTGTGATTATGATTTCTCTTATAAGAATTATTCATTCTCTGCTCATGGAATATACTATCTTGAAATTGGTGATGATGGACGCTTCTATTGGGCTCAAAGCCAAAATGCAAACGAAACATATTATACTATAGTTGACGGATTAACTAGTTCAAACACTAGTCATAGCGCTGATGATAGAAATGAATTATTTGATATTGCTAGTAATTTGACTGCGAGTGATGTTGGTAAAATTTATTATTTTACAGGTACTGCTGTAAATGATGGTAGTACCGGAACAAATGAGTTCTTCCAAGCAGTATATAATAATTCAACAGGTTTATATGAATTAAAAAGATTTGGTGTTCTAGATTGGAAATATTATTTCTGCAATACAGGTTCAGGAAATTATTATGACACCGATACAATTGGAAATAAAGTACATATCCCACCTGCAAATCGAGATACAACAGATTTAAAATTTAAAGTATTATGTAATCAAATGTCTTATGTTGATTCATCATTCTTATGGGGTGGAAATTCAAGTTCCAGCTATAGATATGGTGTAGGCGGAACAAGACAAGCGGTATTTACTGCAGTAATTACTGTAAATGGCGTTAAATACGAACGTAAATTTGTAATTAATGTAATAGGTTTATATTAAAGTTTAAGGAGGCAAAAGTATGAGAAAAAAGTTAATATTACTAATTACTATTGTAAGTAGTTTAATAGTAGTCTTTGCAATTTCTGCTTTTGCCTACTTTAATATTACTAATAGTAAACAAATTACAACAACTAATAACTTAAATGATGATTATATTATTGAAATATCAAGCTTTAGTGATTTAATTAATTATTCAAAAGAAACTAAATATAATGATCATAATGAATCTAGCGAAATAATTACTAATACTGCAGCTAGAGAAACATTAAAATTTACTTCTTCTATTGTATTACATAACAATATAGAAATAACTACTGATTGTAACATTGATTTAAATGGAAATAATTTATATTTAAATGGTTATAACTTATTCTTTAATCATTCATATTATGGATCATTCCAAATATATAGTGCTTCTACTGAAAGTAATATTTATTCTAAAGAAGTATCAATTAATGAAGGGGTAATAACTGAAAACGTTGATGGTGATTTTGGATATATTGTAATTAATACGCCAAACGCGATAATTATGACAGATAATGTAGAAATACCTGAAAACACGTTAAAAACTAATGCATATAACGATTTATATGTTGCATATTATGCATTATACAATGTAGCAGATGCATTAGTTGATTATTCAGATATTAGACCAGATAAGTTATTACCAGAAAATATTACTACTGGTGATAAAATTACTTCTTCTAATTCAGTGTACACATTTGATTCATCATTATTTATTCCTTCAAGAAATAGTGGTGATGATTCAACATGTAATTACTCTAATACTATTCATAATTGTTCATATGTTTATAAAGATATTGATTTACCATTTAATTATTCTAACTATAAAAATATAACTATAGAATATATATCAAGTAATGATAATATATTATCTAACTATGGTGAAGTGACACTACCAAGTAATAATAGTGATTTAACATTAACTGCTAATATTAAAAAGAATGATACAATAATTGCATCATCAACATTTAATTTACATGTTATTAATCCCACTTCTGCTGCAATTATTGATGCTGCAAAGGCTATCTTCTATTCAAGAATTGAGGATCATTATAATTCTGAACAAGGTAAATATGTATTTGATAGAGAAATATTATTACCTAAAATATTTGGTGACGCAACATTCTCTTATTTACCATACAAAGTATCTACTGCAGAAGGTGCAGAAGATATCTTTAATGATGGCACATCATATAAATCACTTGGTGGAACAAACGTAAGTAGTTATAATGATTATTTATGGGATTTTTCACCAACAAGCGAATCTAGCGCATTAAAAGTAACTATTACTGCTAATGCATCTTCAGAAACATTCTATATCAAAATGGCAAGTAATAATTCAGTTATCAATAATGAATATTCTATTGCTAGAGACATTATTAATAGTTGGTATGGTGGTAAGATTTCACTAAAGAAAAATGGTGAAAATGACTATGATACTAAAGAATTATATGGATATGGTGATATCGATCATACAAAATATCCTTCTGTAAGCGCGCTTACTTATAATATTATTAATGACTCACATGATTTATACGGTATTACTGCTGCTACTGAAAACACGAGAGCAATATTACATGTTAATAGCGGAAAAACTCCAGAAAATTATGTTCAAAATGTAATGCTATCATGCAATTTTGTTATTGGTGGAAAAAGTGTATCAATCCAAATACCAATTGAAATAACTCAAGAAAGTGGAATGGCTAGTGCATTTTTACCATATTATACATACTATGATGAATTAGTGAAATATTCATATAATAATTATGTAAGTCAAAATTTTGAATTACCTTTAGCATATAGCAACACAGGTCCAATAATTTGTTATGACTTTGCTGAAATACCAAATAATTACAATTCATTAGATGATAAGACATTAAGTGTCAACCCTGCAGTTGCTGAAGCACTGACTGTAGTTCTATATTATAATGGCCAAGAAAGAGCCACACTTTCTTTTGAAGAAGGTGTATCATATACAACAAAACTAGATGCTGCATTAACTACTCTTGGAGTTACATTACAAGAAGTATTAGCATTTGGTGATGCTAAATGGATTTATAAATTTAACGTAGCTAATGTTCCTAATAAAAATACATCTATGGCATTAATTTATAATTATAAAATGACATACGCCAATACTTCTTGGACAACATTCTGTGAAAATGAAACTGATGATCAAAAATTTACAAAATTTACTTTAGCAGGTGTATTACATTATGGTACTGATGTAGTAAGTGAAGTATTCTATAAATGGATTTATGATAATTTTACAATCTTAGCTGATGATAGTAATAATAAATTAGTTTACGCTACTGGTGATTATAATGCGGCAGTTGCTGATTCTACTACCGGTAAATATGTACTAATAGACTGGTTAGAACAAAATGTATCTGTTGATGTAACAACTGATTCAACTATCGCATCAATAACAGACTTTACAGGATTACAATTCTTAGTAGGAACTAAATACCTTGATTTAACTGGAGTGTATCCTGAAAATAAAGCTTCAGAAGCCATAAACGCAGCTAGAGAAATTGCTAAAATGAAAAATCTAGAGACACTAATATTAAAAAATAATAAAGGCTTTACTGATGGAAAAGTAGTTTGGTCATCTGAAGATTATGATAATGATTCAGTATCTAGATTCTCTAAATTAAAAAATCTAAAATATTTAGATTTAGAAAATTGTAATATTATGTTATTTGATTTCTTAGATACAATGACTTGGCTAAGCGAAATCAATGTTGTAGGAAATTATTATAATGATGATGCAACTAACTATTTCAATAACTTCTATGGAAGTGAAGGTATTTGTAATTTTACTACATATGGAGATTTAATTGATGCTGGTGTAAAGGTATATGTAAAACGACAAGGTTCAGGTCTTACAGTATTTGAAGCCGAAGCATCAGTAAACGATTATATGAGACTTAGAAATGCTATTGTATATCAATCAAAGCTAGCATATGGTGTAGATATATCAGTTCTATATGCTTCATTCCCACAAGATGATGATTCTGGTAACACTTCAGCATATTTAGAATATCACTTTGAAAAATTCTATAATGTATCTTTCCCACCTTCAAATCAAAAGGTTACATTTGAGCCAGTATTAAGGAAATATTATGTAAAAGCAGAAACATTTGATAATACTAAAACTTATTATGTAGTAGATGATGACTCAACTGTTGGATATAGCGTTGTAGCATCTCCTGTGGAAGCTAATATTGATTTATATTATTTAGAAGTTGAAGAAACAGTAACAAATTGCACAGCTTTTGCTGCAATATATTCATTTACTTTAAATAATACAGCTAATATTAAATTAAAAGTCAAATTTAATGTAGAGAGGTATAACAATGAAGAATAAATTAATATCTCTCTTTAAAGGACCATTTATCCCAATCTTTAATTTATGTATAACTATATTATTAGTAGTAATAATTGGAATGGCATGGTATATATCTAATAAGGAAGTAACCGCTAATGGTATAACAGCTACTACTAGTTCAGATAATGTACAAATTAGAGAAATAATGGAAGTAAAGAGATACATGCAAGGTGAGCAAGTATCTGATAAGTTCTACCATGCCGACGGAAATAAGATTTATTATGAATGGGATTTAGAAAATGAAGCATATATTTTAGATTCTAACAATCAAAAAATTCCTATGCAAATATTAAGTGTATTCCCTAATGAATATGTAGATATTACAATGTGGTATAGACAAACAGGCCAAGCTCTATCTGGTGGATACACTATTGGATTATCAGATTTTGATGATAGTGAAGGAATATTTACTGAAACTATAGAAGGTGTAGATTATTCACATTCTTCTTTAGGCGTATTTAGAGTAGGAGAAGTTACTCTAGATGAAGATAATAAGCAAGTTATTAATAATTGGAGTTGGCTTGCTACATACAATGGAGATACTATAGCTGATACAAAATATAATAAAGTCGTATTTAAAAATGGTGATTTTGATACCGAAACTCCAGTAACAATTGGAGAGGTAGAATATTATACTACAACATTTAGAATTGAAATGAATCTAACTCAATATAGTGAATTAACATATACATCAACAAATATGTTATCAGAAAAATGTGTAGTAATTAATAAAATTGAATTAATAGTATAATAAAATATGAAAGGAGCTCAAAATGAAGAAAAAATCTATATTTAAAATTTTAATATTTAGTTCTACTGCATTTATAGCTCTTTTCTTAATCATTACTATGATATATGGCTGGTACATAAATGCAGATCAAGTAGGAAGTGTAAAATTACAAATCACCAAAATCAATTCAGAAATATATTTATACAAAGGTATAGATTCCAATTATAATGGTATACCTGATTTAATTTCTGATTATACTTCTACTGAGCTGGCAACAATACAGACTAAACAAGATGTATATCCAGTAAATAAACATTATTATCAAGAGAATAAAGTTTTCTCTTACATTGATAAGGAAGCTGCCTTATCAACAGAACCAACAGGCAACGTAAAATTACAAATGAATATGGATAAAGTATATCCTACTCAAATAAAGACATTTAAATTTGCTGTAATTAATAATTCAGATGCTGAAAACTTTATAACATTTAGTTTTAATGAAAAGACATATTCAGCAGATGATTTAAAATTATTATCAACAATGTCATTTAAAATAGGTAAGGTAGTAAATACTTCTAGTCCATATAGTATTACATCAACCTCTACAAGAGTTGAATTTACTGATAAATTTTATTTTGGAAATTACATTACTACAACAGGAACAATTAAATCAAATGAATTTGTTGCAATTGGTGATGATGATGCATATGAAATAAATGGTGCCTTAAAAGTTGTTAATAATGATAATTGTCTTGATTTCTGGGTTCAATTTGAGATGGAAGCATATGATACATTAACAACAAATATTAATGATTATTCATCATATTTAACTTCTTCTGCTTATCAAACTCTACAAGGCAAAACAATTGATTTCCCTTTATTAAAACTAGCCCTTGAATTAAGAATTGATGATTAATATATAAATTGTTGCTTAAGACGTCAAATTGACGTCTTTTCTTTTTATTATATAAGAGTCCTAACTTTATCTATTATTCAACAAAAACTTTAAAAATCGCAATTCTCCGTAAGCACCAAAGATAACCATCTTAACATTTAATACAAAACCTCCTAAAATGATAATAATCAGAAAGGAGATTTTTTTATGGGAAAACATCATAAAGTTCGAGAAAGGTTAGACATTTTAAATGATTATTTTAATAGTAATTTATCTATTAGCGAATATGCTAGGCAACACGATTTAGCCAAAACCACGTTACTTGGTTGGATACATACATATAAAGAAGAATTTGGAGATCCAGCAGTTAATGGGTTTTATAATATTACTAACATTGTAAAGACTAATGAAGTAATAGCAAGTCAAGGTATAATAGCTAAAGATGAAATTACTACTTCTATTAGTTGTGCGACTGAAATAACTACTAATACAATAAAAATAAAACACCCTAGTGGTGTCGAACTTGAGTTTGATGTAAGCATATTAGAAAGGGTGGTTAAAGCAATATTATGATAGATTTAAGCAGAGTTAATGAAGTATACGTGTTTTCAGGTGTTACGGATTTTAGAAAAGGAATATCGGGACTAACAAGATTAGTGTATGATTCTTTTGATGAGAAGGATACTAATAATAACTTATTCGTATTTTGTAATAAAAACAAAACAAGCATAAAGATATTACATTTTGAAAAGATAAGTATTTGGTTGTATCAAAAAAGATTAAATGTTGGCAAGTTTTCGTATCCTAATATTGATAGTAAATGTAAAATTACAAAGGATGAATTAGCAATTATAATAAGTGGACTTGATTTTATTAAAATTATTGAAAATAAAGGTATAAATAAAACGCTTTTTTAGAATATTTTTCACAAAAAAATTAAAAAAATCATTTTCGATTGATGGAAGTTATCCACAATATTTTATAAAAATATAGTAAAAAGTCAGTAATATTATTAATAAAAGAATAAATAATAAAGTTATCCACAAATAAGTCGTTTAAAAGAAGGTCTAAAATGCCAAAAAGGGACCTTCTTTTTCTATGGATAAGGGAGTATTGATTTATAGTTATTATATTCATATAATACACTTGAATAATTGGAAGGCTTAATAAATGAATACGAAACCAACATACGAAGAATTATTAAAGCTTCTCGAAGAAAAAAACAAAATAATTGATGAAAAAGATAAAATAATTGAAGAACAAAAAAATGAAATAGAGAATTTAA
>Ga0247608_10005646_pt1 | contig 13456 bp, 9 predicted proteins | sample 176DNAGHGlowgp2_FD_193490 | JGI IMG/M metagenome (GOLD analysis project Ga0247608, IMG submission 193490) | Sheep rumen microbial communities from Palmerston North, Manawatu-Wanganui, New Zealand - 1766 DNA GHGlow gp2 | ecosystem: Host-associated > Mammals > Digestive system > Stomach > Rumen ...
CGTGCGATAGATGTCAGCCGACAGCTCGGGCGGCGTCTGCTCCAAGGCGTTTAGTACGGCGGTCTCGATCTTCATGATGCTCTTGTCGAGGCAGTGGGCTATCTCAGCGTAGTTGACGCGGATCTCCTTCGGGATACCGGTCAGCATGTCGCGGCCCTGCACGGCATAGTCATCGGGCGGGTTGTCGAGCTGCGGGATGGCAGCGCCGACTTCGATTTTGATGCGTTCGGCGGTGCGCTCGCCCACGATGATGTTGTGCTGCTTGCGCATGTACTCTTCGATGTCGGCGGTGAAGTCGTCACCAGCGATGCGGATGGACTTGTTGTTGACGATGCCACCCAAGGCGATGACGGCGATTTCGGAGGTGCCACCACCGATGTCGATAATCATGTTACCCGTCGGCTCAAGCACGTCGATGCCGATACCGATGGCGGCGGCCATAGGCTCGTGGATCAGACGCACCTCTTTGGCGCCGGCCTGTTCGGCCGAGTCCTTCACGGCGCGCTCTTCCACCTCGGTGATGCCCGAAGGGATGCAGATGACCATCTTCAGGCTTGGCGGGAACAAGGTGTTCTTGAAGTTAATCATCTTGATCATCTCGCGCATCATGTACTCGGCGGCTTGGAAGTCGGCGATGACACCGTCGCGCAAGGGGCGGATGGTCTTGATGTTTTCGTGGGTCTTTCCGTGCATCATCATGGCGCGCTTGCCGACGGCGATGATTTTCTTCGTGTCGCGCTGCATGGCCACGATGGAGGGCTCATCAACGACAACCTTGTCGTTGTATATGATAATCGTATTGGCCGTACCCAAGTCAATAGCGATTTCTTTGTTCAAAAATGATAATACTCCCATATTCTTCAGTTGTTAGTTGTCAGTTGTTCAGTTGTCAGTTAATTGTTCCTTTGTAGAAACGTAGCGCGCTACGTCTGTACCATCATTCGTTAATGTCTAAAATGTCTAAATCCTGTAAACACCATGCCGATGCCGTTTTCGTTGCAGCAGTCGATGGATTCTTGGTCGCGCACCGAGCCGCCGGGCTGCACGATGGCGGTGATGCCGGCTTCGTGGGCCAGCTCGACGCAGTCCTTGAAGGGGAAGAAAGCGTCGGAAGCCAGCACGGCACCACGCAAGTCGAAGTCGAACGAACGGGCCTTCTCGATGGCTTGGCGCAGCGCGTCGACGCGTGAGGTCTGTCCGATGCCCGAGGCATAGAGTTGCTTGCCTTTGGCGAGGACGATGGCGTTGGAGCGGCTGTGCTTCACGATCTTGTTGGCGAAAATCATGTCGTCCACCTCGTCGGCAGTGGGTGCCTTGGTGGTGATGACCTTGAAGTCGTCAGCCGTTTCGGTGTGGAGGTCGCGGTCTTGCACGAGATAGCCGTTCAAGGCGGTCTTCACGGTCTGAGGCCTGTAGAGGTCGGCCTTGAGGCGCAGCACCACGCGGTTTTTCTTCGAGAAGAGCAGGTCGAGCACGCCCTCGTCGTAACCCGGTGCCACCATGACTTCGATGAAGAGTTTGTTGATCTCTTCAGCCGCAGCCATGTCGATGGGACGGTTGCACACCAGCACGCCACCGAAAGCCGAGACGGGGTCGCCAGCCAGAGCGGCGAGGTAAGCCTCTTTCACGGTGGGACGGCAGGCGATGCCGCAGGGGTTGTTGTGCTTGAGGATGGCGAAGGTAGGCTCGTCGAACTCACGGATGAGGTTGAGGCCTGCGTCGAGGTCGAGCAGGTTGTTGTACGACAGCTCCTTGCCGTGCAGCTTCTCGAACATTGCGTCGAGGTCGCCGTAGAAGGTGCCTTTTTGGTGCGGGTTCTCGCCATAACGCAAGGGGGCGCCTTCCTCTTCGGTGATGCGCAACGGCTTGCTGTCGTCGTCTTTCACGAACCAGTTCATGATGGCGCTGTCGTAGTGCGAGCTGACACCGAAGGCGTAGGCTGCAAAACGGCGGCGGTCGTCGAGGGAGGTCTCACCGTGTTGCTCCTTGAGCAGCTGGATGAGCTCGCCGTAGTATTTCTGCGAAGGCACGATGAGCACGTCGTTGAAGTTCTTCGCGCCGGCGCGGATGAGCGAGATGCCGCCGATGTCGATCTTCTCGATGATGGCTGAGGCATCTTCGGTCTTGGCCACGGTCTCCTCAAAGGGATAGAGGTCGACGATAACGAGGTCGAAGGCGGGGATGTCGTAGTCCTGCATCTCACGTTGGTCCGAATCCAGTTGGGTGCGACCCAGGATGCCGCCGAATACTTTGGGATGCAAGGTCTTCACGCGACCGCCCAGGATGGACGGATAGCCCGTGAGCGACTCGACGGTCTTCACCGAGGGGTCGAGGGGCTTGATGAAATCATACGTGCCTCCCGTGGAGTAGATCTGCACGCCGTTTTGCTTCAACAAGTCGACAATCGTGTCGATGCCCGTTTTATAAAATACTGATATTAAAGCAGTTTTAATCTTTTTCAATGTTGGAAAGTTTAGGTGATTTTAAAATGCAAGATTACCAATTTTCCACAAACCCCGCAAGAGCAAAATACTTTTTTTTTGAACAAAGATTTCAACAATTTCAGCCCTAACAAAAACCTTGTCGTTATGTAGAATGGTTCGAAAAAAGTGATAAATAATCCGTTGAGAATGAAGCTTCTAAAAGAAAAATTGATTATAAACTACGAAATCCGACTTTTCGTATTGTTTTTCTTCTTATTTTTACAAGTTCAAAATTAGGCGAATGGAAACAAAGTGGATTTTACATCAACCTGTTGACAAACAGCAAGTTGAAGAGATTGTCAAGGTGCTCAATATCGATGAGAACCTTGCCACTTTGCTTGTCCAACGCGGAATTACCAACTACGAAGAAGCCAAAACTTTCTTCCGTCCCTCGCTCTCGCAGCTCCACGACCCCTTCCTGATGAAAGACATGGACAAGGCTGTCGAACGCGTGCTCCAGGCCATCAACAATGGCGAGAAAGTCTTGATCTATGGCGACTACGACGTGGACGGCACCACTGCCGTGGCAGTGGTCTACACCTACCTCAAGCCGTTCTTCAAGAAGAAGAAGATCGAGTTCTACATTCCCGATCGCTACGAGGAAGGCTATGGCATCTCCATCAAGGGCATCGACTATGCGGCCGACAACGGCTTCAAACTCGTCATCGCCCTCGACTGCGGCATCAAGGCCGTGGAACGCATCGAATACGCCAACAGCAAAGGCGTCGACTTCATCATCTGCGACCACCACCGTGCCGGCGACGTCATCCCCAATGCCGTGGCCGTGCTCGACGCCAAGCGCCCCGACTGCAACTATCCCTACGACGAACTCTCGGGCTGTGGCGTGGGCTTCAAGCTGGTGACCGCCCTCTCCATGAAGGGCTTGGGCACCATCGAAGAGGTGTATGAGCTGCTCGACTTGTTGGCTGTGAGCATCGCCGCCGACATCGTCCCCATCACGGGCGAGAACCGCGTGCTGGCTTATTTCGGCTTGAAGCAACTCAACAAGAAACCGCGTCCGGGCATCGAGGCCATCCTGCAAAAAGCCAACATCTACCGCCGCGACGAAGACCAGCATGAGGAAGACGAGAGTGTGCTGACCAGAGAGTTGACTATCAGCGACTTGGTATTCCTTATCGGTCCGCGTATCAACGCCGCTGGACGTATCGCCAAAGCCTCTGACTCGGTGCGCCTGCTGCTCGCCGACAAGAAAGAACACGCCGAGAAGCTGGCCACTTCCATCAATGACCTCAACGACGAGCGCCGTGAGTTCGACAACCGCATCACCGAGGAGGCCCTCGACATGATCGATGCCGATGCTGAGCTTCGCGACGCCAAGAGCACCGTGGTCTTCAACGAACGCTGGCACCGTGGCGTCATCGGTATCGTAGCCTCGCGCCTCACCGACTATTACTACCGCCCGACCATCGTCCTGACCCGCGCCAACGGTTTGGTCACTGGCTCTGCACGCTCCATCAAGAGCTTCGACATCTACGATGCCATCGACAACTGCTCCGACCTGCTCGAGCATTTCGGTGGCCACAAATACGCCGCCGGCCTTTCGATGAAGCCTGAGAACCTGCCTGAGTTCCGCCGCCGCTTCGAGGCCTACGTCGCCGAACATCTGGTTGACGAGGACTTCGTCCCCGAGATGGAAGTCGACCTAAAGATCAAGTTCAGCGACATCACGCCCAAGTTCATGCGCATCCTCAACCAGTTTGCGCCCTTTGGTCCCGGCAACATGGCTCCCGTGTTCTGGACCGACAACGTCATCGACGCGGGTGGCTCCCGTCCTGTGGGTGGTCATAAACACCTGAAACTCACTGTGTCGCAGGTCGGCGATGCCGAGCAAGGCGTGGCGCCGTTCTCGGGCATCGCCTTCCAGAAAGGCGACCTCTTCAACCGCATCCACAGCGGCGAGCCTTTCAGCATCTGCTATCATCTGGAATACAACACTTGGCAAGGCAAGACCAACTTGCAGCTTAATGTGAAGGACATTAAGTTTGCGGAGGAGTTGTAAGGTTTCCCTTATAATTTTGGCGGATTTGTAAATTCGACTAAACTAAGAATCATCACAACAGACAGTTTTTTTCTATGCAGAAAACCTGCAAGGTTAGATCTTTATTTTGCAGAAAATATCATACCATCATGAAGCTTTTGTTTATTATCGGATGCTTTTTGTATGTCTTTTCAGAGTGTGGCGAATCTCTTTTCGGCAAAGGGGGCAAAAAATAAGTCTTAAGACGTTTTTTTCTGTAATTTTGTCACCACAGAAAGAACATTACCATGCCAGTAGATAGACAAGTCTTGATTCGATATAGGGTGTTGAACCGCTGTTTCAGAAATGCACATCGCGAGTTTGACATTAATGCTCTACTTGATGCCGTAAACCGCGAACTGGAAAAGCGCGATTGCCAGCCTATAAGCGAAAGAACGCTTCGGGCCGACATCCAACGCTTGCAGGAAACTCCTTATAATATTGAACTTGATGAGTCTCTCAAAAGCGGCAAACGGCGGCTTTACAGGTATGCCGATGTTTCGTTTTCTTTGCCGATGGTGACGCTTGACGATGAGGAAAAGGAAATGTTGAAGAAAACAATCGGAATGTTGTCGCAGTACGATGACATTCCACAATATCAATGGATGCTGACCCTTCTCTCACAGATTGAGAGCGGTAATGGCTGGGAAGGCGACAAACGGTTTGTCGAGTTCCAAAACAATGCTGACTTGGTGGGCATCGGGCATTTTCAGGCATTATTGGGAGCCATCATCAACAAGCAGCCTCTGAGCATTTCGTACAAGCCATTCGGTAAGCCCGAACGGAGCATGAACATACATCCATATTACCTGAAGCAATACAACGACAGGTGGTTTCTCGTGGCACAAACGGAAGGTTTCGACGACCTTTCAGTATTGGCCATTGATAGGATTGATTTCATAAAAACGTTGCACATTCCATTCATTGAATCCAATGTGGATATGGAAGACTATTTCGGGGATTCGGTTGGCGTAACTGTGTTTTCCGACCGTCCCATCGAGGAAATCATGCTGCGTGTCAATGCGAAGCGGTATCCTTACATTGCCACAAAGCCTATTCACTGGTCGCAGACCGAACTGAAAGACAAGGCAACCGAGGAATACAAGGTGGTAAGGTTAAAAGTACGAATTAACAATGAATTGGAAAGTGCCATTCTCAGTTTCGGCGACGATGTAGAAGTGCTTGCACCTGAAAACCTCCGGCTAAAAATTGGCGAAAAAATTGAAAGATTGGCGAAGAAATACAAGTATGAAGAAAAGTTGCAGAGTTAGGCGATAGTTTTGCGGCATAAATAAGCATTCAGTACTAACCTAAAAATCGTTTTGTTATGGCAGAGAATAGTTTGCAGAACCAGAAGAATGAAATTTCGTTTGTTTTGAGCGAGAAGGCTAAAGCTATCATAGAGAAATTTGAAAAACAGATAGAGAACCATTTTGAAAACGATAAAAATGAGTTGAGGATTGATTTGCTGATGCTGTTGCTGAGGCAGCTTCATCCTGAAGTGCTTTCTGCTGATTCCAAAGGGTTATTTGCCGAACTCTATCGCCTAAACAATATCACTACTGAAAAGAATGCTAGTTTTTTGATGAATTGTTTTTCGGAGAATGAATTGAATAATCTTGGTAAAGATTTTAATTCCATTTGGAGCTATTATTGTTCAATGTTTTCTATTGAAGGAATACCCACTAGCGATGATTATCAAGAATTATTATTATGTGAAAGCTTAATGCCTGATGGAAAACGGAGACTCGTGTTAACTTTTTCTTTCTTTACCTTAACTAAAGAATTAAAGGATATTGATTTGGAGTTGGTAAAGAGTCAAATAAAGGAAAACCAAATTCAAAACAAAACACTGGACACTATTTTGGCAGAACTGGAAATACGTTTGAACACATCATCTTTAGGGCTATTGTTTGATAGAATCGTTATTCCTCGCCTCAAAACTATTTCTAATTCAAACCTAAATTCTTTTGTGGAATTCATTGAAGATTTTGTTAAGGATGAGGGAAGTATGTTCTTTTTAGGTAGTCCAACTGAAATAAACAAGTTAGATTACCAGCAATTCCATAAGTGGGCAGTTGACAACAAGTATCTTCATGGTGTGATAGAAATGGATGATTTACCTTCTTATGATGCTAACAGACAGATTCTGGTGTTAAGTAAACAACCAACAGATTCGATTTTCTTTGCCTGGATCGATGGTCCGATGGATGGAGAAGGGCCAAGCATAGAAGAAATTGCAAGAGTCTTATCAGAAAAAAAACCTGACTATTACAAGGAAGTTTCGTTGGAAGATTTTAAAGCCCACAACGGCAACTATTATACATTTGCCAAACGCCAATTTGTGCCTTCAATAATTGCAAATGAAGGCGAAACCGTTGTGAGATTGGGTGATTTGGTAGACTTGTATGAATCGGAAGTAGAGGAAGATATTTCTTGTTACTTTTTGAACAGACCTTATTATTTCATAAATGATTATTATGGTAACATAGAGGCTGTAGAAATGCCTCAGGCTCGAAGGGTTCCAAATGACAAATTCTTTTTGTTTAGGTGGGATGAGTTCGCTTATGAGTTTTCCTGTGCATATCAAAGTGTAGATTATGATGGTCTGCTCATTGATGGTGATTCTTCTACTGGCGTTGGGTATCCTTATGATAATTATACTCATGACCCGATTATTTGCACTTACCCCAATTCAATTGTTTTTAAATTAAAGGAAGCCCCTGTTGAACCAATTGACCCGTATTATTTGGCGAAGTTGTTGTATTCATCAAGAGAAGTCTATGCCCAACTGGAATGCTATAAACTTCCATTTAGTGACTGCATTTTGGAAAAAGACGATTTTTTGTCTATTTTGGTTGCAATACCGACAATGGAAGAGCAACAGCGCATTCTCAATATGGACAGACAAAAAGCCCTTGCCGACTCAAAAGAAGAAATCAAGAAGAATTTCGAATCATACAGGCAGGATATTCGAATGAAGAAACACGCTTTGGCGCAAAGGCTTACCGTAATGAATAATTGGTGGAAAACCTTACTTATGGCACGGAAAGAAGGTAATGGCATAATTGATGATGAAGCGGTAGTCGGACGGTTGCATCCTGTCGCAGTTAAGAATATCTATACACAAATCGGCCACGAAATGAACATGTTGTTCAAACAAGTGAACTCGTTTAACATGGACGATACGATGAAGGTGGATGTTTTTGATGCCAAGGATTTCATTCAGCAGTATGTGAACCATCACGACCCAATGTTTGAGTACCAATGTGAATTGCCCGAAAAAGCGGCCAATATTCGTTTCCCCAAAGAAGCATTTCGAATCATTTTGGATAATATTTCTTCCAATGCTTGTTCTCATGGTTTCAAGGGGAGAGAGAAGGAGAAAAACATTATTCGGATATTAGCGGAAATAAAAGGCCAGGATTTAATCATTTGTATAGACAATAACGGCAGACCTATGCCCGTTGGAATGACAGCCGAAAAAGTTTTCACTTACGGTGATACTACAGAGGAAGGGTCTGACGAGCATGGCGGTTTGGGAGGCTACCTGATTAAAGACATGATGACAAAATTTGGTGGTGAGGTAGAATTGGAATTGAACGCAGAAGCCGATTTCCCCGTGGCTTATAAATTGGTTTTCAGAGATGTGAACATTTACAAATGACAAAAACATGAGCGATAAGGTATTTTACAAAGTCCTTTTGGTTGACGACAATAAGGCTTTGGGAACATCACTTCAGCCTTTAGCCGAGCAGTATTGTTTGGACTTGCAACAATGCGAATGTTGGGAAGATGCCAAGCAGGTACTCTCCAACAAGAACGATTTTCTTGAATGGGATGCCATTATACTTGATGCAAGATGTGTGGACAGAAAAGGAAGTCCAGCAGACTTGCATTTTCTCCAAATTGCGCTTACTGATTTTAATGGGCTTTGTGAACGCTTTAACTCAGAGATTCCTTGGTATGTTTTAACCGCTGGAGGCAAAGAGGACTTTAATTTCGTTATGGAAGGTATAAAACGCATTCCACGAGACGAAAAGGGTTGGGGCAAGATGCTCTATTTCAAAGACAAGCCTCGTGATGAAAATGGCAAAGACGATGTTGATTATTTGTTTGAGAACATACAAAGAGCAGCACCACTTAGAACAAGAAATAAAATCAAGCATCAGTATTCCGCTTTGTTTGAGGTAATGAAATCATGTCAATTTGAGCCTGAAAGCGAGGATATTATGATAAGTGTTCTTTCCGCCCTGCATTTCCCTGAAGAAAACAAAGGCTTTGACCCTGTTCTGTATTATAACAGACTCAGGCAAATGGTAGAATATCTTTTCAGGGCGGCGAATAAAATTGGGCTGCTTCCAGATTATTTCATTGAAGGAGGGAAGGTTAATCTTCAAGGTTCCAGCCTATATTTGGATGACAAACCTTTCACTCCAAGCAAGGATTCAACAATACTTTCTATTCGTTATGGTGAAGAGGGCGAGAGCGTTTTCCATAAGGACATAGCGAGCATTGTCAAAAACATATTACATGTAACCAGCAAACGCTCTCACACCACAGTGATCGACAAAGAAGATAAAGAAGAATTGTCGCCCTATTATTCAGAAACTCAGTCTTCTTATCTTCTGTTCGGTTATGCGCTTCAATTGTGCGAAGTTATTATTTGGTTTGGCAATTACGCCAAAAGTCATAGTGATAAGGAAGCAAATTTGGCGAAATGCAAAGTGTTGAAAAAAGAAACTTCAGAACAAGAACAGAAACCAATAATTGAAGAGTATGAAGGCAAAACTTTTCCACTTGAATACGACGAAGAGAATCGTGTTTTTCATTGCGGATATTGTTTGTTATTGTCAAAAAGTCAAAAACAGGAAAACATTGGAAAAATGGTGAAGTTGTCCAATGTTGTGGAAAATACAGACAAGAACTATCCGAAGTATAAAAACTTTGCAAAAAAAGCCGAAGTAATAGAATCGGAATAAAACTGCAAAAATTGTTGTAATAGTTTTTTTTCATACTTTTGTCCATCGTAATCAATCATCACTATGAACAAACTGGAAGAACTCTACAGCGCTTTGAACTCTTTGAAGAAGTTCAATTTACCCATTGAAGACAAGTTATTGAAAGCCGTTGATGAATTAGAGGAAGAGATTATCAAAACAGAAGTTTTGCCTTCTATCACCAAAGACATTGAGCCTCGTTTAAGACAAATCAAAAGAAAGTTGGTGTTAGTGGTTGATTACGACCCCGATGATGTTTTGAGCGTAAAACTGTCCCGTAAAGTCAATATTTCTAAACTTATTGAAGGCAAAAACATTAATGAGAATTCTATTGAAGTTTCCTCTCAAAAAGAGATTCACCGAAATCTTTCCGACAGATCCGAGTCCAAAGGTTTAGTTGTTACTTATCGAGACGGAACCAAGGTCTGTGAACGGACAGCAATTGATACTTTTATTAAAGTACTCAGACACATTGGATTAAGCCAGATTAAAAGTATCGGCATCATGCATAGTGGGTATAATTTGGTGGATACGAGAAAACATCCAGAAACAACGAAAGCAAAATGGCAGCATAAAGTGGATGGTTATTATGTCTTTTGTGTTCTTTCTAATAGGCAAAAAGTGGCCGACCTAAAAAAGATTTCCGACTATTTCCATCTTGGAATGGATGTAAGGTTTGTCGAATAAGTTTTACTTGGTTTTTAATTCTTCGGTTCCAGCGGATTTGCAATCCGCTGGTTGTGAGTATAAGGATTTCCAATCCGAAAAAAAAGCTCTTAATTAATACAAAAACCCCAGCATCCAAAGGGGCAGCTTGGCACCAACGGGCGATTCGATGTCGTCGGCAAAGATGTAGAAATCAGGCAAATCCGCATACATGTTGGTTAAAGGCAACACTTTTTATCAAAAATTGTTGGTTATAGGCAACGATTTTCATAAAAAAGGGTTAGATACAGGCAACATATTTCTGTTTTTGAGGTTTATTATAGGCTGCCCAATCTCCTAGCCCCCTTTGGAAGGGGGAATTGTGGCAGCCGTTCCGTAAACAAATTCATAATTAATACAAAACTCCCAGCATCCACTACTTCCGCTTCCACCATTTCTTTCGGCCTTCCACCACGCCAGCCATGCGGTTGCGCGACTTCTTCATCTTCGCGAAATGGGTGGACTTGCCCGCCCTGGGGCCTTTCAGTGGGGTGACGGTGGACTTGGAGGCGACGAAGCCGTTCATGTCGGCATCCTCCATGTCGCCGTATTTGTTCTTCTTCGCGGCAAAGATGATGATGTTGTCGATATACCAGCTTTGTACGTATGCGCCATGGCCGGTAAAATACAGGCTGAACTGCGGCTCACGGGTCTGCCATTCCTCCATGTCGAAGAGCAGCAGGTACTTGCTTTGGATGATGGGACCCAACAGGGTGTCTTCCCAGATACTCTCCCAATCATCGCCGTTTTGTGAGATGCCTATGCCGATTCGGGCGTCTAAATCGCCCTCGGTGGCGTCGAGACAGTGGTTGAACTGGAAGTAGATGTAGTCGTATTTGTCCAACTCGACGATGGGCGTGACGAGGCGTGTGGTGCCTTCGAAGTTCATGTCGGGATACATCTGCATCTCGCGCGCCTTGCAGCCGGCGTAACGGGTGTTGGAGAGGTACCACACTACCCAGTCGTCGCCCTTAGCCTCCCAGCCCTCTTCGAGCCAAGGGTTGTAGAAGCCCTCACACAGCACGATGTCGCCCCTTTGCGCAAACAGTGGCAAGGTGAGAATGACGGCAACCAAGGTGAGTAAATATCGCTTCATCAACATTTTATTTGGCGACAAAGGTAATAAAAAATATGAAAGTGCCACGTGTTTGGCTCGATTTATTATTTTTGCGGCATAAACGGACATTGTGCTTGGGGACAAAACCCAGCCTAAACCGTCATTGCGGGCTTGACCCGCAATCTCCTGCGCAAAGGGATAACTCGCAAGCGCAGGAGATGGCGGATGTGCCTCCGCCATGACGGTAAAGGGGGTGTTTTTGTACTAAGGCTTTGATTAAGTGAATCATAATATGCCAGCAAAAGAAAAAACCGCCTTTTTCTGCAAGGAATGCGGAAACGAATCGCCGAAGTGGTTCGGGAAATGCCCCGCTTGCGGCGCATGGAACACCTGCGTCGAAGAAACCGTAGTGACGGGAAAGGACTCCAAATCAGTGAAAAAGACTGTGGGCTTGGAGATGGACAAAGGTTTGCCCGTCCCCATCAACGAAATCACCAACGCCAAGGAGCAACGCATCATTTTGCCTTACGAGGAACTCAACCGCGTGCTCGGCGGTGGCCTTGTGCTCGGCTCTTTGACCCTCGTGGGCGGCGAACCCGGCATCGGCAAATCGACTTTGTTGTTGCAAACGGCACTTCAATTAGCTGGTAGAAAGATACTTTACATCTCGGGCGAGGAAAGCCAGACACAAATCAAGATGCGGGCCGAGCGTATCGGCATCCACAACACCGACTGCCTCATCCTGACCGAGACCAATACGCAGGAAATCCTGAAACACTTCAAGAACGTGCAACCCGACATCGTGATTGTCGACTCCATACAAACGTTGGAATCGCCCTTCGTCGATGCCACGGCGGGCAGCCTTTCGCAAATTCGCGAGACGGCAGCCGAGATGAACAAGATCGCCAAGGCCTATCAGGTGCCGGTGTTCCTCATCGGCCACATCACCAAGGACGGCAGCATTGCCGGACCGAAGATTCTGGAGCACATCGTTGACACGGTGCTTCAGTTTGAGGGCGACCGCCACTATGGTTTCCGCATCCTGCGCACCATCAAGAACCGCTTCGGGTCGGCCTCCGAGTTGGGCATCTTCGAGATGAATGCCACAGGCCTCCGTGAGGTGACCAACCCCAGCGAGATCTTGCTTTCACAACGCGACGAGGAAGTGAGTGGCATCGCCATCGCTGCTACCATGGAAGGGCAACGCCCCATGCTCATCGAGACGCAGGCCTTGGTGAGCAGTGCGGCCTACGGCACCCCGCAACGCTCCGCCACGGGCTTCGACATCCGCAGGATGAACATGTTGCTGGCTGTGTTGGAAAAACGTGCTGGATTTAGGCTTTCCATAAAAGACGTGTTCCTGAACATCGCAGGCGGTCTCCACGTGGATGACCCTGCCATCGATTTGGCCGTCATCGCCGCCGTGCTTTCCTCGAATGCCGACATTCCTATCCCTTCGCGTTATGCCTTTGCTGCCGAGGTGGGGCTTTCGGGCGAAATCCGTGCCGTGACCCGCATCGAGGCCCGCATTGCTGAAGCCGACAAATTAGGTTTCGAGAAGATTTTTGTCTCGAAGTATAACGCCAAAGGCTTGGATACCAAACGCTTTAAGATTCAGATTGTGCCTGTGGCTTCGGTGTATGAGTTGGGGGCGGAGTTGTTTGGATAAATGCCTAAATCCATTCTTCTTCCTCTAAGTCTTGGAACACGACATTGGTGATGTTATGCTTTTTGAAAAGATTCTTTACACGTTCATTCACAATGATTTTACCGCTTCCTTCAGGTGAGAAAAAGTCACAACCGTCCCAACTTTCCAAAGGGAAATAAAAACCTTTCATTATCGAGAAGCGGCCTGAAGGGATTATTATGTCGGAGTTTTGAATCGCCTCTTCAGGATATTCTATCGTCTGTATCACCTTGGATTTCGAAATGTCGAACGCTCCGCATTTTCCCGTTATCGTAAGTAGGAAATACTTTAAATCTTCGTGGTCATTGATGGTTATGGGATAGAATTTACAACCAGTTATATTATTGTCCTGCAATAATTTAACTACTTTCTCTGAAACTGCATACAACAACCCCTTTCCAGCCGTGACTACATCCCAAAACTTTTTGCCAAAATTTGGGTTGACCATAAAATGGAGTTCTCCTTTCGGAATGTCTTCGTCCTTTC
>Ga0247608_10005647_pt1 | contig 13456 bp, 13 predicted proteins | sample 176DNAGHGlowgp2_FD_193490 | JGI IMG/M metagenome (GOLD analysis project Ga0247608, IMG submission 193490) | Sheep rumen microbial communities from Palmerston North, Manawatu-Wanganui, New Zealand - 1766 DNA GHGlow gp2 | ecosystem: Host-associated > Mammals > Digestive system > Stomach > Rumen ...
AGCTCACCACCGTATGCACCCCATCTGCCTGATTCTTCCCAAAGCTCTTTTGGTTGAACAAAAGGCATTAAAAGCTCTTGAGCACCTGCTCTGTTCATTTCTTCACGAATAATATTTTCAACTTTTTTTATAACTCTCCACATAAGCGGTAAATAATTATAAACACCCATAGTTAATTTTCTTATATAACCTGCTCTTACAAGAAGTTTATGAGAAATAACTTCAGCATCGGAAGGAAATTCTCTTAAAGTCTGAACAAACAATTTTGACATTTTCATAATATTAAATCCCTCTGTTTTTTATTTATATGATACATAGTAACACAAACAAGTGAACAGATGATTAAGTTATTGAGTGAGCAAGTGAATTTTAATTCAATCCTACATTTTTGAGGAAGAAATCTTTCACAACCGCTTTAATTTCTTCCAAACTTCCAAGCTGCCAAACCTCTAAACTTCTATATTACTTATTCATTTGTTACTTTTTGTGACAAATATATTTACTTTTACTATAGTTTAGGGTATATATATACACATAGTACAAGGTGTGTTTATTATTTAGAGGTAAACGATTGATAATCCAACTATCCGAAAATGTAAATCTTCTTAAAAAGGTCAAGGACAGACCTAAAACAAGTTATAGAAGATTGCTTGATGTTTTATTAAAAAAACATCGGCAATAGCAGGGAGTATATAGGGACAAAATGCTATTGAGGAAGAGAAAGAGAAACAATAGCAATTTATTAGGAGAGAGGAAAAAAGAATTGAACCTTTTTAGATTCAATTCTTTTTATTTTATTTTAATATTTTAATAATTTTATAATACAAGATGATTGAGTGGTTTATAAATCAGTTGTGGCTTATTCTCCCCTAATCAGGGGAGCTAGAGGGGTATTAATTGAAATATTATCTTATTGGCTAATACCCACCTAACCTCCCTAATTAGGGAGGAAATTCCAAGCTATGCGTATTATTAAATAGTTAGTGGGTAATGAAAAAAATTAAAATTGTTCTAAAAATCTCTTGTCGTTATTAAAGAATAATCTTATATCATCAATAGCATATTTAAGCATAGCAAGTCTTTCAACACCCATGCCGAATGCAAAACCTGTATAAATATCAGGATCAATTCCTACACCTTTTAATACATTGGTATCAACCATTCCGCATCCGAGAACCTCAAGCCAGCCTGTTCCTGAACAAGTTCTGCATCCTTTTCCCTGACACATAATACATTGAACATCAACTTCTGCAGATGGTTCAGTAAACGGAAAGAAACTGCTTCTGAAACGGGTTGGACGAGCTGAGCCGAAATACAATCTGATAAATTCATTCAAAACACCTTTTAAATCACCAAACGTAATATTTTTATCTACATACAAACCTTCTATTTGGTGGAAAAAGTTATTTTTTCTTGCATTAATATTTTCATTTCTGTAAACTCTCCCCGGTGCAATAATCTTAATTGGTGGTTTTTGGTTTTCCATAACGTGAATTTGAGCGCCTGAAGTTTGGCTTCTAAGAACAACTCCGGGTAAATCTTTTACGTAAAAAGTATCTTGAACATCACGAGCAGGGTGGTCTTTAGGAACATTTAACATATCAAAATTATAGTATTCTGTTTCAACTTCGGGAGAAAATTCCGGAGCTGCAACAGAAAAACCTAAACTTTGAAATATAGATACAATTTCATCAGTAGTAGATGTTAGCGGATGTGTTTTTCCTTGAGGTATATATTTTCCGCTTAATGTTATATCAATTCTGTCATTTTGAAGTTTTTCATTTAATTCTTTTTGATAAAAAGAATCATGTTTTTCTTTCAAAAGATTTTCCAAATCCTGAGTTATTTGATTGGCTAAAGCTCCTACTGTTCTTTTATCCTCATCCGATAAATCCTTTAAACCTTTTTTAATAGAATTAAATTCACCTTTTCTACTGAGATATTTTAGTCTTATGTCATCAATATCAGCAATAGAAGAAGCTTTATCTATATCTGATTTAGCTGAATTATAAATATTTTCTAATTGTGCTTTCATTTTTTAATCTCCCTATAGACAAATAATACAAAAAAGATAATCAATTAACAACATATATTATTTATAAATAGCATACTTAAATATTTCCGAAAGAGTATTATTCTTCTCTAAAAATTCTTGTTTTGACAGATTTTTATAATATTCAGGTGTCCAAGAATTATGTAACATAATTATTCCTGAATTATTATTTATTACATATTCTATAAAATTATTTTCAAAATAAAACTTTCTGTAACAATCATAAGACGATAAATCAGAATCTTTATAATAATTATATTCGGGGGTTGCTTTTATTTCATTTTTATCTATTTTATAAAAAATATCTTTATCTTGTATTAATAAATATTTACTTATAATACCATTACCCAAATAATCCCAATCCTTTTGTTTCTTATAATATTTTCTGTTTATTATTTTTGCTATATATCTATAATACCTAAACTCAAATAATCTTTTATGTAATTTTTTTTCCCATTTTTCAAGAATATAAGAATTTTTGTTTGCTTTTATAAAACCAATATGATTATCAATTAATACAAAATCTGATTGAATATCAAATAAAGATTTTACACCAGGACTCGTAATAATTGTATCAGCATCTAACCATATTCCGCCATATTTTTTTAATACAGCACACCTTATAGCATCAGCTTGTTTTGCCAAAGAAAATTTTTTATATAGAATTTTATCAAAATAATTTTTACCTATATATTCGTCCAAATTTGAGTAATTTAATTTTATAATTTCATATTCAAGTAAATATTTATTCCAAGTTTCAATACAAAGTTTTATATAATCGGGCATTGAAGTTTCAGGTTCCCAAAAAGTAAAAATCTTTTGCTTTTCCATTTTAAAAATTCCTTTTTTTGTAAACTTAAATAAATTATATCAAAACATTAATGTTAAAAACTTTTATTTTTTTGTATATAAATAATAAAAATTTGTTCATATGTTTTGTTGTTATGAACGTGTTTATACATAAATTTTTCTATTTTTATTTTTTTTTAAATTTTTTATTCATACATGTTTATAACTTTTTATTTATTTACTTTTTTTGAACATGTTTTTTTACATGTTAAAATCAATATTTACAAGTATTTCATGTATTTTTTAACAAATATTTTTTGTTTATTATTATAGTTATTAATTTTATTTAATATTATTTTATTATTATTTAATAAAATAATAATAATTAATTATTTGAAGGTTTTGTAAATAAGGAATAACCTAATGCCAAAACTCCTAAAACTCCGGCTGTTATACCGCCTGTCTTAAATGCTTTTTTCCAATTCGTACTGTTTTTGGTGTTCTTTATTATTTTGAATAATTTTTTATCAACATTATCCGGTTTTACAAATTTTTTCTTTTCACTATCCCAACATAAATTAATCGTATCTTTTACATTTTGATATTCAACTTTTAATCCTGATTGAATTTTATTTTTTATTGCGGATATTTTTCCTTTTATATTATCTTTTGTTACTGTGTCGCAAACAGTATTTAAAGATAAACCGTCAAATAATTCGGAACTGCATTTCTTATATTTTTTCATTAAAATTTTAAATTTTTCTGGTGTTTTTGCATAATCTATATTTTCCAATAATTCCATTTTTTCTCTTATATATTTTTTTCCTTTTGAAACATAGTCTTTTTTAATCATATTATCAAAAACTTTTTTAACAAAAGAATCTTTTACTTCTCCGTTTTTTACGGGTTTTCTGCTTTTAAAATAATCAACACCTGCCGCTATAGCAGTACCTCCGGCAAAACCGATTGTTGCACCTGTTATTGCATTACCTATAGGAGAAGATGTTCTATTATTGTAATAAACCTGTTGTTGTTGATATTGATTATATGGATTCATTTGTCCTTGTTCATAAGGAGAATAATTCATACTATAAGGATTTGTCATATAAAACTCCGTACACTTCTTTACTACACATGTATATAAAGTATTTTTTTATTAGAAAATTGACTTTTTAAAACTAAATTCTTAATAAAAATTAATATTGTAAATAAATGTAAAAATATTTTATATACATGGTGTAAATATTATGCAGTTAGTCTATAATAATTCTATACAAAAGTATGTTAGGGATATATAAATAAAGAGAGAGCAATTTTACTTTTGTTGACTATCATAAATAAAAGGATTAGGGAATGGCAGTAGTAATAAAAACTAACATGGAATCTTTAATAGTTCAAAAGAATTTAAATGCAGCTACGGTTGCTTTAGATAGATCTATTAATAGGATGTCCACCGGTTATAAAATTAATCAGGCTTCTGATAATGCAGCAAACTTTTCAATTGCAAACAGTTGGGTAACAAAATTAGGTTCTTTAGATGTTGCCACTGAAAATGCTTCAATGGGTAAAGATTTATTATCAACTACAGAACAAAATTATGATTTATTGACTACACATTTACAAAGAATAAGAGATTTAACGGAGCAAGCTGCTAACGGAACTTATGGTTCTGTTTCTTTAAAGGCTATTCAATCCGAGATAAAATCAAGATTACAGGAAATAAGCCGTGTTGCTGCTAATACTGAATTTAATGATATAAAATTAATGTCATCAAGTCCTATGTTAGAAAATGGTATTGATTTACAGGTAGGTTTGGATTCTTCTGCAGACAGTGTAATAAATCTTGCGTCAAGTTTATTTAGTGATGCTTCAGTAAGCGGTTTATTCAGTTCTAATAGTGCTTTTATGACAATAGTAAATGCTGCAAACGGAGGCGAAGCTCCTGAAAGTTTGAATAGTGATGACGGATATAGTGCGATAGCAGGTGCTTTTGCAGGTTTAAAGAAAGATAACGGAAAGTGGGTTATACAAACTGCATCAGGTTATAAACCAAAAGATACTTTATCCGCTTTGGATGCTGCTATTAGTGAAATTTCAAGCAGAGTTACAACTATAGGTTCCGCTCAAAACAGAGTTGATTCTGCTATTTCGGCATTGGATGTAAGATCTACGAATTTAACATCATCTTTATCTACTATACGTGATACGGATGTTGCAGCTGAATCTTCGGCTTATATTCAAGCTCAAATACTTCAACAAGCTTCAGCTACATTGTTGTCTACTGCAAATCAGCTTCCGAGTGTAGCTTTGAACTTGATATAGGAGTTAAAAAAGATTTAATAAAATTGTTGTTGATTGGGATATGTACTTATATATGAGATTGAAGAAATTCAATCTCTTTTTATTACGCTAGTGAGCAGAGGGCGAAGGTATTGCCGTTTGGCTTGTGTTGACAAGGCAAAAAGGAAAGACCGTAGACCCGTTTAACGCGAGCGAGCAAGACAGTCAAATTTAAGTGAAGCGCTAGCGAACAAATGATTGCATAAACTCTATGTTTTTGATAGAGTTAGTTTGTTAAAAATAAAAAGAGGAGTATTTTTTATGGATTTAATGAAAGGTAAAAAAGGTATTATATTTGGTGTTTCTAACACTCACGGTATTGCATACGGTATAGCAAAACAACTTCATGAAGCAGGTGCTGAAATCGCTTTTTCTTATGCAGGTGAAGCAATGGAAAAACGTGTAAGACCGATTGCGGAATCTATGAATGCTAAAATCATTATGAGTTGTGATGTAACTAAAGAAGAAGAAGTTGCAGCTGTATTTAAAGAAGTTGAAAGAGTATACGGCAAAATTGATTTTGTTGTTCACGCAGTAGCATTTGCACCTAAAGAAGCTTTAATGGGAAGATTTATTGATACAACAAAAGAGGCTTGGGATATAGCATTAGGTGTAAGTGCATATTCTCTTGTAACTGTTGCAAAATATGCAGAACCTATTATGAATGAAGGAAGCTCTATTTTAGCTCTTACATACTTAGGTTCAATTCTTTCCGTACCTAGCTACAATGTAATGGGTGTTGCTAAAGCTGCATTAGAATCTGCTATGAGATTTTTGGCAGTTGATTTAGGTCCTAAAGGTATCAGAGTTAACTGCTTGTCATCAGGCCCTGTTAAAACACTCGCTTCAATGGGTATAAGCGGATTTTCAAAAATGCTTAAAGCAGCAGTTATGCGTTCACCAATGAAAAGAAATGTTGCTTTGGAAGATGTAGGTAAAGCAGGTTTATATTTAGCTTCTGAGCTTTCAAGTGGTACAACAGGTGAAGTTATATATTGCGATATGGGATGTCATTCCGCATACGGTTCGGCTGAGGAAATGGATACTTTGGCTAACGCAGAATAATTGTTTATTTTTTAATAAGAATAGCTTGCAAGTATATATTTGCAAGCTATTTTTGTTTGATTTATTTTTTTTATAAGGGAATATGTAAGTACAGTATCATGATAAAAATATTACCAAATACAAAATTTTCATATAGTTTAACCAAAGGTTCAATTTCTTCAAAAACTGTTTTATGCGAAGAATTAAATGACAAAGTATTCAGAAGAATGTTGCAACTTTTTGAAAAGAAAAATTCTTGCGGAATAGGTGTTATAAAAAACAGTTATAACGGTATTTTACCTGAAAAGAAGTATGTAGAAATAGCTCCTTTACCAATAAGGGATTATGATAATTCAGGTGGAGGTGTGACAATTCAGGATGACAAAAATACTTTAAAAGGTTATTTAATAGAGCTTCCGGCAAATAAAAAAAAGAAATTAAATATTCTTGAACTGTCATCTTTTATGCACGAGTCTACGCATGTTTTGGATTATTTGATTAATCCTAAATATGTTGCAAATTTAAGAAAAATGTATGAAAAGAATATTTTTGAAAAAGATTATTTTGAAGTATATGAAAAATATTTTTATAGTGCGGATTGTTTGCAAACAGGAACAAAAAGAGAGATTTTGCAAAAAGCTGAAGAAGAAACAAGAAAAGCTTTAAAAACAATACCTGATGATGAAAAGATAATATTTTTAAACTATATGAAATACAATATGGAAATGGAATATCATGCGTATAATCAGGATATAAAATATGCAAGAATTTTACAAAAACTCGGAAAACCTATAGATAATGAGAGTTTGGAAGATATTAATAAAACGATGTATTTTCCCGAAAAAATAAAACTGATTAACCAACTATTGCATGAAGAAATTTCTTATCAAAAAACCAAAATACTGTATTAACATGATTAAAAATTTTGAAAAATCTGTTATAATAATAATAGCTGAGGTTTTTTTATGAAAAAAATATTAACTTTGCTCCTTATTTTTTCATTTGTTAGTGTTTGTACGACTGCGTGTTCAGTAAAACAGTCAAATAAACCTAATTTGATTCAGTCAAAACGCAGGTTTGCTGAATATATTGAACCGCAACAGCAGAAAGACCCGAACACAATAGACTTATCTGAAGGTCCAAAGTTAAAATATGATGCCAATTTAGGTCCTAAAAACCTTAATTTCGATATAAAAATAGTAGATCCGTACTAAAAGGTATTAAATTGAACCAACAAAGTTACGATGAAAATTTAAAAAACAGAAAATTTGTAGGAAGGCTCGTATATTCTGTTTTAACGGAAAGAAGGTGTGTGAGAGAAGCTCTAAAGCTTTTTCCGGATACTCAGGACAAGAATATAGAGTGTGCTTATCATGCGCTTGTTCATTTGGAGGCTGATGAAGATTTAAGACGGGCTGATATAGAGTATAGAGAAGAACAAAACGACTATCTTGAATTGATAGCCGAAACTTTATCCGCAGGTGGAGAGCTTCCGAGAAATATCGTAGCTGACTATGAGGAGTATTATAAAGGTACGGCAAGACTTTGGACAAATGGTATAAAGGGATTTTTTAAAGAATTTTTTAGGTTTGTGAATATATAGTCTTTTGAATTGAACAGGATAGAAGCCTAGAAGTTTGGTAGTTTGGAAGTTTTTAAATCAATTGTTATTTACCCCTCCTCACTTTACGGGGAGGAGAGCAGCTGTACGAGTGAAACGAGTTACAGATGCAGGTGGGGTGATTCTTTGAAGGGTATTAAGGAAATAAGTAGTTTTAAAGTAATCGATTATTAATTTTTGTAACAATATTTATTTTTTAAGGCAATTTTATAGAAGAAAAATACTTTATATATATACGGATATTAAAAGAGAACACATAACACAACCTTTCATACAACCTACACACTAACCTTCTACACATGAGGAATTAATTAAAAAGAATTCCGAACCCTGATCCAAAAGAACAGGGTTTTTTATTTTGTACTACTTGGATTTTCTATTTATTGTAAACCTGACATTTCGCATACGGAAGGGTCTTGGAGGTATTTATTAAATACATTTGTAATCGGATTATTTTTTACTGCATCTAAAGATGATGTATCAGTTTGTTCTCCCGAATACTTTTGAGTCAAAAAATAAGCATCAGCAACTGAAACAATCTCTTTTATTTGAGGTCTTGAAAACTTGCAGGCAATAGTAACATCAGTGCCATTCATGTTAATTTTTTCTTTGTATGTGCATTTATCATTATTCCAGCCTGAAACTGATTTAGTTGTAACAATATTCATGCCGTCAACGTTTACCGTACCGGAGTCATGATAATTTGAGCAATTTCTTAATGCTTCTATGAACATGTCATTACTTGCTTTTACAATAAGAGTTAAGCAAAAAACTAAAATAATTGAGGTAAGTATCTTTTTCATAATGTTCTCCGTTTGATATTTATATTATAACAATATTTATATAAAATATCATCATGCAATACAATAATAGGAAAATATTGCAACAGATGAAAAATATGTTATAATAAAATTGTAGAGAGGAGGTATTTCTACCTCCCGTATCAGTCTCTACATCATTTTGGAAACAATGATTAGAATATGCCCGATGACGAGTAGGGCATATTTTATTATTTCCAGCCATTTATTCTTGTTATTCATGACTCCCTCCTTTCCTACACCTAGTATCAGTTGGATGTTGTCGTGTATGTTTTGGAGGTTTTCTGATATATAGACTACTCTACATTTAAATTATAGCATATATGTTAAATAAAATAGAAATAATTTGTTTAAAGTAGCATTAAGTATATTGTTAACATCTCTTAATATTATTAAGCAAAATAAAAAATCTTTACAATGAATTTATTCACAAAAAATATTGACAACTATCCATATCTGTTTTACCCTAGAATTATGATGAATTTATACTTTACAGTTTCATGTTCCTCATCCTCCAAGTTCTTATCAGAGCTTGAGTGATTTTGACGTGTAATTGAAAGTATATGTTAAGGTTTTGAAAAGCTCTGAATGATTTAAGTTCAGAGTTTTTTTAATGCACAGTTTGGGAAGGTTAATTTTGCAAATACAAGGTATAAAAAATAATAATTTAACATTCAGAGGTCCGCTTGACGGAACAATCACAAATATTTTACGTGCTTGTGACACCAATGAAATGGTTAATGCCGTCGGATTAGATGTTGGTGCAATGGTTATTCCAAGGTCATATTATGACACAAAGGCAAGAAACCAATTTGCAGGAGCTGAAACCTTTTTCCGTGAAATCAGCGGTACTTTTATTAATTGTATTTCAGCAGGATTACTTGCTCAAATAATCTCTCATGTTGCTTCAAAATGTGTGATGAAGGATGTTAACACCAATCCTGCAAGTTGGTATTCAAAAGATTCTCTTTCTATTTTGCATGAAGCTTGGGAAAAGGGCGGAAAAACAACTGACGGTTATTTGAATACCGTACTTGAGAATTTGAGCGGTCGTGATGGACACAAGATTAATAATTTTAAAGATATTAATTGGCAAGCAGTTGAATGGAACGACGAAAAAGTTTGGGACAGAATTAATTGGAAAAATGCTAAATATAAAGGAATTCAAGACAAATTAAAAACAAAAGAAGATTTTATTAACACGTTTAAAGAAGTAATCGAAGATAAAAACATCGCAAAAGACGATAAGAAAAATGTTCTCTCGATTATGGATAAACGACTTACTAACGCACTTCAGGCAGGAAGAAGTGTTACGGTAAAAGTTGGGGATAATAAACTTGAAACTTCGCTTTGGAATGTTCTTAGGGATACTCAGGATATGGGAAGGGATATTTTTACAAATCCTAAAATTAATATTGAGGCTGCTTTCAAAAAAATTCATAAAGTTAATAAAATTAAGGGTATTGGTGCAATTACCGGTGCTTGTCTTTTAGGTTTAACAAACCAATATATAAACAGAAAAATTACGGAAAAAAGAACCGGTAAGAAAGGGTTTGTAGGCGATGTAGACTTTACATCGGAAAGTCATGAAAACAAAAAAGACAAAAATCTTATATACAAGAAGCTTGGTGCAAGTGCGCTGATGATTGGTATGGTTGCTTCCGTGATGAGAGTTAAAAACTTTAAAGAATTTGCCAAAAAACTTGAATTTACGGGTCCGATTACAAGTGGAAATGCAATAAAAACGGTTTATGCTGCAACTATTACGGGAAGATTTATGGCAGCTGATAATGGTACGGAATTAAGAGAATCTATGACAAGAGATATTTTAGGCTTCCTTAATTGGTTAGTATTTGGCGGTTTTGCCGCAAAAGGTGTTGCAAATCTTCTTGATAAGGGCGGAAACAACTTATTTAATTATTCAAAAGAAGGTAAAGGGCTTAAACATTGGCTTAACGATATGTTCCTTAAAACTCACAACGAAGTTGCATCAAAAGGAAAAGAATTTACCAAGAAAAACTTATGGAAGCTTAATGTTGCAAATGCAGCAGGTATAGCATATTCTGCTATAACTCTAGGAATCTTGCTTCCAATGCTTAATGCAAAAGTTACAAAACATAAAGCTAAAAAACAACAGGAAAATAAGTTAAACTAAGATACTACTTTAAAAATTTCTTTTTCCATGTATAATGTAAGTGTCTTGAAAAAGACGGGAGATATTTAGAATACCAAATAAAAAATTTGGTAATGATAAAGGAGAAATAAAAATGACAGTAACTATTGAAGATTCATGTATTGCTTGCGGTGCTTGCGAATCAATTTGTGACGCAGTTTTCTCAGTAGAAGATAAGGCTGTAGTTAATGCTGCTGCTGTTGCAGGTAACGAAGATGCAATTCAAGAAGCTGCAGGCGCTTGCCCTGTTTCAGCTATTATTGTTGAATAATTAATTTAAAAAACAAAAAATGGAGGTTTGGTTTTTACTAAACCCCCATTTTTTTATGCTAAATGTTATTATTGTTCATTAAACATATCTTTACCAACTGAGCAAAGCGGACAAACCCAATCCTCCGGTAAATCTTCAAATGCCGTACCTGCAGGAATTCCGTTATCAACATCACCGACTTCAGGGTCATATACATAACCACATACAGAACATACATACTTTTGCATAATTTTTCTCCTTTTTTACTGACTAACACTAACTATTTAAACTGACAACAATCTTATCTGCCAAACAATCAAGCTCTGCAAGTTGTTCTTCTTTTAAAGCTGATTTTATACATATTGATTCATCTATTATTTCCGTGCCTTTTAATCCTTCAAGAATTGTTTTCATTGCACTTCCGCAAGTTGGTGCCCAAGAACCGTTTTGAATTAATACAACTTTACGGTTTTGCAAATTATGAGAGGAAATTTCATGGAGAAGTTTTTCCATTGATTCAAAAACACCGTTATTATACGTTGTCGTTGCAAATATAATATGAGAATATTTAAACGCATCGGATAAAACATAAGAATAATGAGTTTGTGAAACATTATACATTTTTATTCCTTTTATCCCTCTGTCTGCAAGCTTTCCTGCCAGTATATTAACTGCATTTTCTGTTCCTCCGTATACGGAAGAATACGCAATAAGTACGGATTTTTCCTCCGCCTCATAACGTGACCATTTGTCGTATTTTTCAACTAATTTTGAAATGTTATCTTTGATAATTAAACTGTGAAGCGGATAAATTGTTTTAATCTCTAATGCACTTAATTTTTTCAACAGCATTTGAACTTGCGCACCATATTTACCGACAATATTTGTATAATACCTTCTTGCTTCATCTAAATAATCTTTTTCAAAATCGATTTCAGAATCAAAAAGATTTCCGTTTATTGCTCCAAAAGAACCGAACGCATCTGCCGAATACAAAGCCTTATCAATTTTATCATAACTTACCATAACTTCAGGCCAATGCACCATTGGTGCTAAGGTAAATACAAACTCGTGACGGCCTGTATTCAAAGTGTCGCCATCTTTAACAATCATTACATGTGAATCAACATCAAAATCAAAAAATTGCTTGATTAAAGCTACAGATTTTGCCGTTGTAACAATTTTAACCTCAGGGTAAACAGAAATTACATCTTCCAACAACGCGCAATGGTCAGGCTCCATATGATGAATAACAATATAATCCAAATCTCTGCCGTCAAGACCTGCTTCAAGATTTTGAAAAAACTGTCCCGAACAAGATTTATCCACCGTATCCATAAGAACCGTTTTTTCATCCAAAATCAAATATGAATTATATGAAATTCCGTTAGGAATAGGGTGAGCGCTTTCAAACAAAGTCAAGTGTCTGTCAGAACAACCCAAATAAACTACATCTTCACTCAATCTTCTGATATCGTACATTTCAACTCCTTGTAATCATTGAACTTACTCGTTTTTTTACGAGGTTTTATTATTTACCACTCAATGATACATGAAAAATGATTATTCGGCAATGAACTCATAGCTTTGTTTTTTAATTTCTTGCGGAGTTGCAGGTGTAGATGTTATTGTCTTAGTGAGTGTATTAGAAAAATCCGCCAAATTATTCACACTATACATATGTCCGCCTGTTGTAGATGCCAAGCAAGAAAGACTCTTAGAATACGCAGAAGCAAGCACTACGTCAATATGAATATCAGAACGTTTTTTCATAAGATTTCTTGCAAATGCACAAGGATCTCCTCCGCAATTTTCTCCGCCATCGGTTATTAATACAATCTTCTTTGGAGTTGTTGTATCAAGATAAGCAAAATCCTGATATGCAGCTCTGTCAAGTGCGTAAACTAAAGGTGTTGCTCCTCCTATATCAACCGAATTCATACCTGCAAGTATAGAATTTACATTTGCATTTATGATAGGTGATACTTGTTTTGTTGCACTACAAGCACCTTTTGTTGTACCTACAGGACCTCTTTCCGTTACTACGGTAAACTTATTTCCGTTTTTAACTATCTTTTTTACATCCTGCAAAGTATGAATACTCGTGGGATTACTTCCATCGGAATCATGCCCGAATACCCTGAACCCAACCTGTGTTGTAGGAGGAATTTGAGCAAGAATAGCTGCCATACTTCTTTTAGCTGCGACAATCCAATTAGACATACTTCCCGAAAAGTCCATAACAATCTCGACCGTACTTACAGGATTCTGACTAACCTGATTGTTTGATACATAATTTTGCATATAGTAGTTATTGTAATAATTTTGATTAACACTATTAGCCGGTGAAGTTATGGTCTGACCGGTT
>Ga0247608_10005648_pt1 | contig 13455 bp, 12 predicted proteins | sample 176DNAGHGlowgp2_FD_193490 | JGI IMG/M metagenome (GOLD analysis project Ga0247608, IMG submission 193490) | Sheep rumen microbial communities from Palmerston North, Manawatu-Wanganui, New Zealand - 1766 DNA GHGlow gp2 | ecosystem: Host-associated > Mammals > Digestive system > Stomach > Rumen ...
GCCTGCAAGTACAGCTCCAAGGTCATCCTCACATCCGACAACCCGCGTACGGAAGATCCCCAAGCCATCCTCGACGACATGCTCAAGGGCGTGCCCGCCGCGAAGTCCAAGCAGGTGGTCGTCATCGAGAACCGTCGCGAGGCCATCAAGACCGCCTGCATGATGCTGCAGTCGAAGGGCGTGCTGTTGGTGGCCGGCAAGGGACACGAGAACTATCAGGAAATCAACCACGTGAAACACCATTTCGACGATACCGAGGAAATCAAGAATTGTCTTAACATTCAGTAAACCAGTAAGCTATGCTATATTATCTCTTTTCTTGGATGCACACGAAACGATACCCCGGCGCGGGTGTCTTCCAATATATCTCCTTCCGTTCCGCCGCGGCGTTTGTCCTGGCACTTCTCATTGCCATATTCTTCGGAAAGTACTTCATCAAGTTCTTGAAACGGAAACAGATAGGGGAGAGCGTGCGTGAGTTGGGCCTGGCGGGTCAGAGCGAGAAGGCCGGCACCCCTACGATGGGCGGCCTCATCATCATCGCAGCCATTCTGGTCCCGGTGCTGCTGCTGTGCGAGTTGCGCAACATCTACGTGATCCTGATGCTTTTCACCACAGTGTGGTTGGGCTTCTTAGGCGGAATGGACGACTACATCAAAGTCTTCAAGAAGAACAAGGAAGGCCTCTCCCCGCGTAAGAAACTGCTGGGTCAGATCCTGCTCGGACTGGTGGTCGGCGCGGTGATGTACTTCCATCCTGCCGCCGTCATCTGCGAGAAAAGCGTGCAGAAACATCAGCCCACGCAGATAACCTCCAGCGAAATCCTGCAGGTCGAGAACCAGACGAACGCCCACACGCCGAGACTTTTCGACGAGCCGCATCACTCCTCCAAGACCACCATCCCCTTCGTGAAGAACCACGAGCTGGACTACTCCGTGCTGACCCGCTGGTTGGGTGACGAGACCGGGAAGTGGTCGTTCCTCTTCTTCATCCCGATCATCGTCTTCATCATCGCGGCGGTCTCCAACGGCGCCAACCTCACCGACGGTCTCGACGGCTTGGCGACAGGCGTCACAGCCTCGGTGGCCGTGGGCATCGCCTTGCTGGCCTACGTGTCGGGCAACGTCATCTTCGCCAACTATCTGGACATTATGTATATACCCAATATCGGCGAGCTGGTGATATTCATCTCCGCCGTCATCGGGGCGTGCATCGGCTTCTACTGGTGGAACTGCTACCCGGCCCAGGTCTTCATGGGCGACACCGGCAGCCTCACCCTCGGTGGCATCGTGGCCGTCTCCTGCATCATCATCCGCAAAGAGCTGCTCATTCCGATCCTCTGCGGCATCTATCTCGCCCAGTCCGTGTCGGTCATCATGCAGGTCTCCTACTTCAAATACACCAAAAAGCGCTACGGCGAGGGCCGCCGCATCTTCCTGATGGCCCCCCTGCACCACCATTTCCAGAAGAAGGGACTCCATGAGTCGAAGATCGTGCAACGCTTCATCGTCATCAGCATGCTCCTCGCCGTCCTCACCCTCGCCACCCTGAAGATCCGATAACTTGTGACTTGTGACTTATGACTTGTGACTTGTGACTTATGACTTATGACTTGTGACTTGTGACTTATGACTTGTGACTTATGACTTGTGACTTGTGACTTATGACTTGTGACTTGTGACTTATGACTTGTGACTTGTGACTTGTGACTTATGACTTGTGACTAACCCTTAACCCTTAACCCTTAAACCATAACCCTTAACCCAAACCAAAACCTATATGACAAAGAAAACCAATAGCTTCCGCTTGTTCGAGCAAGCCAAAGAGACCTCTAACCCGCGTGTGGGGACGTTGTCGGAGCAGCTTATCCGGCTTCGTCAGAAAAATATTGCCGAATCGTTGTCCGACTTTGAGGGCAGTGCCCATAAGCTGGAGCATGTGAAGAGCTTCGCCGGTGTGGACTTCATCGACGACGCCCGCTCCACCAACGCCAACTCCGTGTGGTACTCGTTACAGTCCATGACCAAGCCCACGGTGTGGATCACCAACATCGACTCCCCGGACATCCTCAGCGACGACATCCTGAACGAGGCCAAGAAGAAAGTCAAAGAGGTCGTGCTCCAGGGGGTGTACAACATCGACGTTTACCAGAAAATCGCCGAGCTGGGCATCCCGGTGATGATGACGATGAGCATGGAGGATGCCGTGAACCACGCGTTCTACTCCTGCCAGCGCGGCGACACCGTGCTGTACGCGCCGGGCATCCACGGCAACAGCCAGATCACCTACCGTGACCGCGGCGACCGTTTCAAAGCTTCCGTTGCACAACTGTAAACCCTTCAGTCATGGAAACCGGCGCCATAACCCCTAAAGTGCCTTTCTGGAAGCTGAGCAACTTGAAGGCGGACAAGGTGATCCTGATCCTTGTGCTGTTCCTCTCGGCCGTTTCGGTCGTGATGGTGTACAGTATGCGCGGCGAGGTGGTCTTGCAACATCTCAAGCATCTGCTGTTCGGCTATCTCGGCATGTTCGCGGTGTACAAGGTTGACTACCGCAAGATCGGCGTGGCGGCCCCGGCCATTCTCCTTTTCGCCATCGTCCTTATGGTGCTCACCATGTTGTCGCAGGCCGTGCGCGGCATCACCATTCTGGGACGCGATGTGCAGACCTTCTACGTCATCGGTTTCCTGCTCATCTTCTATATCGCCCATTATATCGCCAAGCAATACCATGTCAACGGGGAAATCTCTTCTTCGAATGCGCGGATTCTCTTTGCGCTGCTGGGCGTCTTCTGCGCCTGTATCGCCACGATGAACATGTCCACGGCCATCATCCTCTTCATGACGGGGCTGGTGCTCTTCTTCGTGGGCGGCTTCAAGCTGAAGGATTTGGGATGGATGGTCGGCTTGGTCTCCATCTTGTTGGTTATAGCCGTGATTGTGGCGGTGAACCTCAGCGACGCGAAGCAGGCCAAGTTCGGACGTATGGGTACCTTCATCAACCGGTTGGAGTACTATATCACGAAAGACAACACCGACGGCTACGGCGACCAGATGATTCTGGCGCGGGCGGCCATCGCGCGCTCGGGCTTCGCACCGGCGGGACCCGGCAAGGGCGTCATCAAGAACCGGCTGCCCGAGAAGGAGACCGACTACGCCTACGCCTCCCTGTTCGAGGAGACCGGCATCGTGGTGGGCGTCGCCATCCTCTTCGCCTACCTCATCTTCTTCTACCGCTCCAGGAAGATCGCCAAAGAGGCCACCGGCGCTTTCGGGCGCCTGCTGGCATTCGGCATCGGCTTCTGGATCACCTGCCAAGCCCTCGTGCACATCGGCGTCAACTGCGAGCTGCTGCCCACCACCGGCCAGACCCTGCCCTTCGTCAGCAGCGGCGGCGCCTCCCTCTTCGTCACCGGCTGCGCTATCGGCATGCTCCTCAACATCGGGAAAGTCTCCGCCGAGGAGAACGAAAAGGAAGACCCGATGGCGTTACTGCGACAAAGATAGCATTGGTTAGCAGTTAGTAGTTAGCAGTTAGCAGTTAGGGGCTTGCATTTTCGGTTATAGCCTGTCTATGTCTAAAGGATTGTTGCCACCTTGTTCAATAGAGGTGGATTGAGTCGTGTGCGCTGCTGCTCTTCCACCTCGCGCTGGGCAATGACAAGGCAGTCGTGTTCGTAGCCGTACTGTAGGCGCATCCAAAAATCGTAAGGGATGCCCAACTCCTTTTCCAGCGCCATCGCTATTGCGGTGGTGAAGCTGCGCTTGCCCTTGATAAGTTCGTTCAGATGGCTTGGCAGGATGCCTATGGCTTGGGCTAGCTCCTTCTGCTTGATGCCGCGCTCCTTCAGCTCTTCGGCAAGGGTTTCTCCCGGATGCACCGCACGGAAACCTGTTATTCTGCTATCGTTGTCCATAGTGTGATTCATCTAATTCTATGATCGTTATTCTTATTCCATTGTCCAATTCCTGAAACAAAAGCCGTTCCACTCTGCCATTCATCACTCTCACGGAACTCATACCTTTCTTCCTGAGTCGCTCGTAATGCAAATAGCTCAGCTGTTTCAAGTCACTGCATTTGGCGGCTCCCTGTAAATCGTTAAACACACGGTCTAATGCCCACAAGAATTTCTTGTCTCGGATGTATTTCTTGTACTTTTTGCTTTGGTGAGTGATTACAAGTCTCTCTAACTCAGCATCTTCAAATGATACTTTCATCGTTCTTATAGTTTGCGAAGATAATAATAATTCTGAATATCGGGAATTTTATTTTTCATAACAGGGATATCCATACTTTTGTGGCCAAAGTTGCGAAATTATACTGTACAAAAAACACTAGTGGCGTTTTAATGATAAGTTGCCACTAATGTAATTTTTGTTGCAGCTATGAAGATAATAATAGCAAAAACGGTCTTGTGGGTTAAGATTGTCGCTCGTAAAAAGGATGGGATTTCGGAGAGAAATGGGAAAGCGGACGCGAAATCGCAAAGGCAACTCTCCGTCTACTTCGTTTTTTATTGTATCTTTGCGCTGTGGAATAACAATCGCCCCTCGGTTTTACAAAGTGTTGGCTGTTAGATGGTTGAGGGGCGTATTGCACCACGCTGATGAACCTGTTCCGCGCCCCCTTCCCCCTAACTCTCAACTCTTAACTCTTAACTCTTAACTCTCAACTCTCAACCCTCAACCCTTAACCCATAACCCATACCCCCTCCCTTGATACAAATAAACAAACTGTCGGTAAATTTCACGGGAGACTTCCTCTTCAAGGACGTCTCGTTCGTGGCGGGCGACAAAGACCGCATCGGTCTGGTGGGCCACAACGGCGCGGGCAAATCCACGCTGCTCAAAATCATCAACCGCGACCTGGAGCCCGCCTCCGGCACGATGGTCATCACCTCCGGGCACCGCGTGGGCTACCTGCCGCAGGAACTCGCCGGCAACTCCCCGCTCTCCGTGTGGGACGAGGCCGTCTCCGCCTTCTCCGAAATCCAGGATATGGAACGCAAGATGCAGCGCATCTCCAACGAGCTCGCCGAACGCACGGACTACGAATCCGACGCCTACGCGCAGCTCACCCAGCAGCTCTCCGACCTTAACGACCGCTACCAACATCTCGGCGGCAACACGATGGAGGCCGAGACCGAGAAGGTGCTCGCGGGTATGGGCTTCCTGCGCGAGGAGTTCCACCTCCCGATGTCCTCCTTCAGCAACGGCTGGCAGATGCGCGTCTGCCTCGCCAAAATCCTCCTCCAGAAACCCGAGATCATCCTCCTCGACGAGCCCACCAACCACCTCGACATCGAGTCTATCCAGTGGCTGGAAGACTACCTGGCCAACTACGACGGCTGCGTCATCCTCGTCTCCCACGACCGCGCCTTCCTCGACCGCGTCACCAACCGCACCATCGAGATCACCCTTGGCAGCATCCAGGACTACAAGTGCAGCTACTCGCAATATGTGGAGCAACGGCTGGAACGCATTGAGAGCCAGCAGTCCGCCTACGAGAACCAGCAGCAGCAGATAGCGCAGATCGAGCGCTTCATCGAACGGTTCCGCTACAAGGCCACCAAGGCACGGCAGGTGCAGAGCCGTATCAAGATGCTGGAGAAGATGGACCGCATCGCCGTCGATGAGTACGACAGCAGCTCCATCTCGTTCAAGTTCCCGCCTGCGCCCCATTCCGGGCTCGTGGTGGTGGAGAGCAAAGACCTGAGTCTCGGCTACGACACCAAGCCGGGCGTCCTCAAGGGCGTCGATTTCCGCTTAGAGCGCGGTGAACGCGTGGCCTTCGTCGGGCGCAACGGCGAAGGCAAATCCACGATGGTGAAGGCCATCGTCGGTTCACTGCCCCCCGAAAGCGGACAACTGCAGCTTGGCTACCAGGTGGTGGTCGGCTACTACGCCCAGAACCAGGCACAGCTGCTGGACCCCAACAAGACGGTCTTCGAGACCATCGACGATGTGGCCGTGGGCGACATCCGGCCCAAAATCCGCACCATCCTCGGCAGCTTCCTCTTCGACACGGAAGACACCGAGAAGAAGGTGCGCGTGCTCTCCGGCGGCGAGAAGGCACGACTGGCATTGGCCAAACTGCTGCTCTCGCCCTTCAACCTGCTTATCCTCGACGAGCCCACCAACCACCTCGACATGCCCTCCAAGGACGTGCTCAAGAACGCCCTGCTCCAGTACGAGGGCAGCCTCATCCTCGTCTCCCACGACCGTGACTTCCTCCAAGGGCTCACCTCCAAAGTCTATGAGTTCAAGAACCACAAGATGACCGCCTTCACCGGCGATGTCTATGACTTCCTCGCCCAGCGCAAGATGGAGACCCTCAACGAGCTGCAGAGCCGGAACGTCACCTCGGGCAGTGCGGGCGGCGAGAAAGTCTCCAGCAACAAGGAGCAGTGGGAGCATAAGAAGCGGCGCGAGTCCGACGACCGCAAGCGCAAGAACCGCCTGCGCAAGCTGGAAGACGAGCTGGAACTGCTCCAACGCCTGCTCGCCGACACCGAGGAACGGCTCGCCAACCCCGAGGGCAACGCCGACGCCATCGCCTCCGGCGAACTCTACAAAGCCTACGAATCCATCAAGACCCAGATCGAAGAGAAAGAGATGGAGTGGCTGGAACTCAGCGAGTGAGTCCGAATGTTGGCCGTGTCACAAATCACAAGTCACAAGTCACAAATCACAAGTCTCAAGTCACAAGTCACAAGTCACAAGTCTCAAATCACACGAATGAATAGTATCAAACGGATACAGTTCCTCCCCCATCTGCTGCCGCTGCTCGTCATTGCGGCGGTGGCGCTCTGTATCGGGGTGCGGCATCTCAACGAACCGCCGGGCTACATCCACGCCTGGGCGCAGTCCGACAACTACTCCTTGGCACTGGGCTTCCGCCATAACCACGGCGACTTCTTCCATCCGCAGACGCTCATCTACAACAAGCAGCAGTACGGCTTCGACGACCCCGAATCCTTGGTGACGGGCTGCGACCTGCCGCTGCACCACTGGCTCGTCGCGGTGCTGATGGGAATCACCAACAGCACGCAGCCCTGGGTGTTCCGCGGTCTCACGTTGGCGGTCGCCATCCTCGGGCTCTGGGCGCTCTACCTGCTGGCGTTTGCGCTGACCCGCTCGCCTGCGAAGTCGCTGCTCGTCGCCACGGTGACGGCCACCGCGCCCTCGTTCGCCTACTACAGTTCCTCGTTCCTGCCCTCCATCCCCGCGCTGGCGTTGGCCATGGGCGGACTGCTCTTCTACGTCCTCCATCTGCGCGATTCCAAACGGTGGATGCTTTACGTCAGCCTGTTGCTGCTCACGCTCGCGATGATGGAGCGCACCTCCTTTGCCGTACTCTGGGTGGCGGTGGCCGCTTTCCAGCTGCTGCGCATCCTGCGGAAGGAGGCCACATTCAAGTCTTCCTGGCTCCCGTTCTTCCTCGGGGCACTCTTTTTCGCGGCTTGGTGGCTCTGGAGCGCGCACCTGCGTCACGAGAACGGCTCGCTCTTCCTCGCCAGCCTGCTGCCCGTCCACAGCTGGGAGGAGGCCCGCTTCGTCTTCCAGAATATGCACGACCGCTGGCGTTTCCACTACTTCCAGAGGTCGCAGCATTGGCTCTACGTGGTGCTCGCCGCAGCCGTGGTGGTCACCTTGATCGTCAAGGGGAAAACGCCTCGGAAAGAGGGGAGAACCCTCTCTCTCTGGTGGCTCCTCGCCATCTGGCTCTTCGGCGAGATACTGTTCGCCATCGCCATGTTCGAACAATACATCGACCACGACTACTACTTCTTGGACAGCTTCTTCCTGCCGATAGTGATGCTCCTGGTGGGGCTGCTCTCGCTGCTGCCCGACGTGGAGAAGCCGTGGGGTAGGGTGGTGGCGTTGGTCGCGGTGCTGCTCTTCACCACGTTTATGACCGTCGAGGCGCGGCGGATGCAGGTAGAGCGGCGCAAGGAGGGCGTGGAAGCCTTCCAGACGGCCGTGCGCTACAAGCACGCCAACAAGCTGCTGACGGATGCGGGGTACGGGATCATCGGTCCGCGACCCCTGACCCTCTTCTCCTATCCGCAGAACACGCCGTTCGTGATGATGAACCGCGAGGGGTACTCCGTCATGTGGCCCGATTCCGATGTCGTGGCCCACGCGCTGACGTTCGACTTCGACTACATTCTCGTCGAGGATGCGGTCTATCGCCGCGAGTTCGAAGGCTCGCGCTACATCCTGTCGAGGCTCAAACGCATCGCCGGCGACGGGGAACTCTCGCTCTGCACCCTGTCCGACAGTGTTTTGCACCCCGATGCCGAACATTTCTTCCAATAACGGATTGTATTCGTAATTTGTGTACTTTTGCACCCTCAAAAATTCAAGGTAATGAAGTATTCTGTCGCTCAGATCGCGGAGCTTATTTCCGCCGAAATAGTGGGAAACCCAGCTGCCGAGATCACCACAATATGCAAAATCGAGGAGGGCGTGCCCGGCGGCCTCACCTTCCTTTCCAATCCGAAATACACCCAGTATCTCTATACGACCAAGGCCACGGCGGCCATCGTCAATCAGGACTTCGTGCCTGAGCGGGAGGTCCCCTGCACGCTCATCAAGGTGGCCAACTCCTACCTCGCCTTCGCGCAGCTGCTCAACTTCTACCAGCAGAACAAGCCGCGCAAGACCGGCATCTCCGACAAGGCGTGCATCGCCCCGACCGCCACGATCGGGCAGAACGTCTATATCGGCGAGTTCGTGAGTGTGGGCGAGGGCGCGGTCATCGGTGACGGCGCGAGCCTCTACCCGCAGACCGTCGTGGGCGACCGCGTGCGCATCGGCGCGCGCACCACGCTCTACGCTGGCGTCAAGGTCTATGAGGACTGCCACATCGGCAGCGACTGCATCCTGCACGCGGGGGCGGTCATCGGCGCCGACGGCTTCGGTTTCGCCAGCCACGACGGCGAGTACCTCAAGATCCCGCAGATCGGCAATGTGGAGATCGGCGACCACGTGGAGATCGGCGCCAACACCTGCATCGACCGTGCGACGATGGGCTCCACGCGCATCCACGACCACGTGAAGATCGACAACCTGGTGCAGATCGCGCACAACGTCACCGTGGGCGAGGGCACGGCCTTCGCGGCACAGGCGGGTGTGGCAGGCTCCGCCAAGTTGGGCAGCCGCTGCATCATCGCGGGACAGGCCGGCATCGCGGGCCACATCACCATCGACGACGGCACCGTCATCGGCGCGCAATCGGGCGTGTCGCACTCCCTCAAGCAGGGCGTCTATCTCGGCAGCCCGGCACTCCCCGCCACCGAAGAGCGCAAACTCATCGTCCTGCGCCGCAAATTACCCGAACTGTATCAACAATATATAAACAGCAAAAAGAACTAGTAACTTTCATGGCAAGACTGCAAACCACTATCGCCTCTCCGGTGTCCGTATCGGGGAGAGGCCTCCATACGGCGCAGCAAGTGACGGTCACGTTCGTGCCTGCGCCCGCCGACAGCGGCATCCTGTTCCAACGCACCGACCTTCCCGGTGAACCTATCGTAAAGCCGACACCCTACTCGGTCTTCGACACCTCCCGCGGCACCTCCATCAAGGACGGCGACGCGCAGGTGCACACCATCGAGCACCTCATGGCCGCCCTCGCCGGCCTCGGCATCGACAACGTCCTCGTGAAGACCGTCGGCCCCGAGACCCCCATCCTCGACGGCAGCTCCCGCGTCTATGTGGAGATGCTCAAAGAGGTCGGCATCCGGACGTTGGATGCCCCCAAGAAAATCGGCATCGTGACGGAGGAGATCTCCTTCTCCGTCCCCGAAAAACAGGTCGAGCTCACCATAAGACCCGCCGAACGCTTCAAGATGACCGTCAACGTGGACTACGGCACCAAGGTCCTCTCCTCCCAGCAGGCCGTGCTCGACAGCATCGAGACCTTCGTCCCCGACGTCTATAACTGCCGTACCTTCGTCTTCCTCGACGAGCTGCAGTTCCTCATCCAGAACAACCTGGCGCGCGGCGGCGACCTCGACAACGCCATCGTCTTCGTGGACAAGGTGCCCGACCACAAGGTGCTCAACGCCCTCGGCGACTTCTTCCACAAGAAGGATATCACCGTCACCCCCGACCATATCCTCAATAACACGCAGCTCCGGCACCCCAACGAACCGGCCCGCCACAAGCTGCTCGATCTCATCGGAGACCTCTATTTACTGGGGGTTCCGCTACGTGCCGAGATCATTGCGAACCGTCCCGGCCACTTCGCCAACACGGCCTTCGCAAAAAAAATTATCGAAAGTTGTAACTTTTTGATACAACCTGCGTAAGAGTACAGTGATTATGAATTAATTTTCATTGTCTTACATAGGTTAATGGTTTTGGACAGCGGTAGCATCTACCGCTGTTTTTTTTGTGCCCTCTCTTTCCGAAACCGAATCCCAAAAATCGTATCTTTGCAGCCTAAAAACACCTGATATGAATGGCAAAGTAATCATCGTGTCCGCTCCCTCTGGCGCAGGGAAAACCTCCATCGTGAAGCATGTCCTGGACTATCTCCCCGAGCTGCGGTTCTCCACCTCCGCGACCACCCGCACCATGCGCGAAGGCGAAGTCAACGGTAAGGATTACCACTTCCTCTCCGTCGGCGACTTCAAGAAAGGCATCGAGCGCGACGAGTTCCTCGAATGGGAGGAGGTCTATCACAACCAGTTCTACGGAACCCTCAAAAGCGAAATCCAACGCATCTGGGACGAAGGCAAGGTCGTCATTTTCGACGTCGATGTGAAGGGCGGGCTGAACATCAAGAAGTATTTCGGCGACAAGGCGCTCTCCATCTTCGTGGAGCCGCCCACCGTGCAGGAACTCGAAAACCGGCTGCGCAAACGGGGCACCGAGACCGAGGAGTCGCTGCGCAAACGCATGGAGAAGGCGGAATACGAGCTCTCCTTCGCGCCGCAGTTCGACAAGGTCATCCTCAACGACAACCTCGACGACGCCCGTGCCGAGATGCTCCACACCATTCGCGAATTTCTCGACCAAGAATGATCTCCTCCAAACATATCGCCATCGTGGGCGCGGGGGCGTCCGGACTCTTCCTCGCCAAGAAGCTCTCCGAACAGCGGGGGTTCCAAGTCACCCTCTTCGAGAAGAACCGGCAGGTCGGCGCCAAGCTGCGCGCCTCGGGCGGCGGCAAGGCCAACATCTTCAACCGCGACATCTGGCCCCAACACTATAACCAGCCCGAATTTGTCGCGGAGCTGCTGAAACGTTATCCCCCGGAAGCGCTCGGCGACCAGTTCGCCGAATGGGGGTTGGTGACGATCACGGACATAGAGGAGCGCGTCTATCCCGCCACGCAGTTCTCCCAGACGGTGGTCGATCTCCTCACCGAATATCCCTCCGGCAACGTGCACCTCGAAACCGGATGCGACGTGCAACGGGTATGGAACGAGCACGGGAAGTGGCGCATCAACGACCTGCCTGCGCGTTACGACGCCCTGGTGCTCTCCACGGGCTCGCCGGCGGGGATGATCCCCAAGAACCAGCGCGGCTATAACGCATATCTACAAGATCTGTCCCTGAAAATAAATCCCTTACAGCCTTCGCTGTCGGGCTTTCTCCTGAAGGATTATCCCCAATCGCTGTCCGGCTGCCGCACGAAAGCCATCGTCTCCCTGTACCAGGGCAAGAAGTTGGTATATAAGGAATCCGGCGAGATTACCTTCAAGGATGACGGCCTCTCGGGCATTGTCATTATGAACCTGTCGGCCTATTACCGGCGGCTTAGCACCCCGAAGGATTGCCGCTTGGAAATCAACCTCACCTACTGGGATGAGACCTTTGACGTGAAAACATATCTCCGCCGGAATCACTCCGTCACAGGACTCTTGCACCCGAAGCTGGCGGCCTTGTACAACCGGCATCCCTTCCCGATTCAGAAGCTCGCCTTCGACATTGCCGACACCTATCCCATGGACGCGGCGCAGGTGGCGCACGGCGGCATCGACCTCTCGGAGGTGGACCAGGATTTCGCCTCCCGGAAGCACCCGAATCTCTTCATCCTCGGGGAGATGCTCGACGTGGACGGCGTCTGCGGCGGCTTCAACCTCTTCTTCGCCTTCGCCTCGGCCGCCTTGGCCGCACGCCGGATCGGAAAGCAACTCGGTTAGAGGGTTTCACAGTTTCACGACTTCTCAAACTCGTACCTGGCAAGTGGTTGGCAGGTACCAGGCAGGTATTTGCGTCGTACCAGGCAAGTCAGTTGTTCGATAGTTGTTCGATAGTTCTTCGATAGTTCTTCGATAGTTGTTCGATAATTTACGAAGAACTCACGAAGAACTCACGAAGAACTCACGAAGAACTGACGAAGAACTGACGAAGAACTGACGAGCCTGCCTGCTGCCAGATACGGCTCTGATACTTGCCAAACACTTGCCCTCACCTTGCCAAAGGCGAGGTGAAAGAGGCTTGGCGGGGGCGAAGAATCACGCCCCCATCATAAAAAAGCAGGCGTTCCTATCCGTTTGCGATGAGGAAATGCAGGCGGTTGAAGACGTTGGCCTCGGAGGTGCCGCCGTCGAAGTCGAGGAACAGCAGGTTCACGTCGGGGTAGAGCTTGCGCATCTTCTTCTCGATGCCCTTGGAGATGATGTGGTTGGAGATGCAGGCGAACGGCTGCAGGCTGATGATGTTCTTCACGCCGTCTTCCGCCAACGAGGACATCTCCGCCGGAATCAGCCAGCCCTCGCCGAAGTTGGCCGCCATGTTGATGATGCGCGACGCCAACTTCGCCTCGTGGAACATGTCCGCGAAGGGACGGTAGAACGGGAACCCCTTGCAGGCCTCGTCATACGACTTGGCATAGCGGAAGAGGATTTTATAGACCACATCTGTCAGGAACAGCGGCAGATCCACCGGCTTGATGTGGTTCTCCTTGTTGATGTGCCGGTTCACGAAACTGTTGACGAAGAAGTTGTAGATGGACGGGGCCACCACTTCCACCCCTTGCTCCGCTAACCAGTCCAGGACGTTGAGGTGCCCGAAGGCGTTGTACTTGATGTAGATCTCGCCTACCACGCCCACGCGCGGGAGGATTTTCCCGGTGTCGATGTTGGCGGTGAATTCCGCGGCGGCCTCCTTTATCAGCCGTTTCATGCCCCGGTAGTCGCGGGCCTCGATGAGCGGCAGGCACTTGTCGATGTATTTCTGGTGCAGGGTCTTGGCGATGCCGGGCTGTTTCTCCCTCGGCCGGGAGGCGTAGTAGATGCGCGACAGGCAGTCGGAGTAGAGCAGTGCGCAGACGGAGGGGAGTGCCAGCGATTTGGTGTCGATCACGAAGCCGGGCTGCTCGTTGGCTAAGGTGTTGCCCAAGGCGAGCGACAATACGGGCACGTTCTCGTAGCCGGCGGCCACCAAGGCCTTCTTGATCAGCATGATGTAGTTGGTGGCACGGCATTGCCCGCCC
>Ga0247608_10005651_pt1 | contig 13451 bp, 12 predicted proteins | sample 176DNAGHGlowgp2_FD_193490 | JGI IMG/M metagenome (GOLD analysis project Ga0247608, IMG submission 193490) | Sheep rumen microbial communities from Palmerston North, Manawatu-Wanganui, New Zealand - 1766 DNA GHGlow gp2 | ecosystem: Host-associated > Mammals > Digestive system > Stomach > Rumen ...
ATATCATTTTGAGAATTACACACTTTTTGAAAGTAATCTTTAACTTGTCTATCAGCTCTTGTCTTGCTATTATATTCAATTCTAGCTTGTTCAAATTCATCTAAATATACTTGTTTAACATCATTTACTATATTATCAGTTCCATAAATAGTAGTAATTAGTTCTCTTTTATTATCATAATCTCGTAAATTATGCTTATTAACTCTTGATAAATCATTTGCATTTTGAATAGCATTATTTGATAGAGAAGTAGTACCAGATACATTTCCTTTTGAAACTTTTTTAGCTACTTTACTTTTGTTTTTATCACTACCCAAGTGAAATGAATATGCTAATTCTTGCTCCATCTTTTTCCCTCCTTTAGAATTTGCTTCGAAGCACAGGACTTTGACCTTGTCATAAGTCCTAACCCCCTATGAGTTATGACGTACCATCATAACTCGGGGGCTCTGCGAGGCAATAAATTTTCTCCCACAGGGATAAAATTTATCCAAATTACCTCATACAAAATTTATATTGCTAATGCAAATATAAATTTGTATTCGTTAATTGGCTTGTTGCAACATAGAATTTAATTAGAGTAATAGTTGCAACAATTATTTATGCTGTTTCTTTGCAGTAGTATGAGTAACAAGTCCAAGTCGTAATTTTCCTTCTGGTTTTGCTAAAAAGTTTTTATATTGTTTTATTGCTACCATTCTGATTACTCTTTGATTTTTCTTTAACTTAAATTCAATATGTCTATCTCTAATCATTGCAACTTTAGATTTATTATCATAGTTTTCATCAATTTTATCATCGTGGAAATAATATTCTCCTAAATCCATATAGCTTATATCTAATTCTTTTTTCAATGTACTTAAATAGTCTTGTAATTGTTCGTTGTTCATATTTACACTAATTCTTGTATCTTCTAGTTTTCCACCTCTTTCTAGCATAGTTGGAAAATCTACAACACCTTTCTCATATAACTTGTCTATTTGTTCTACAAAACTACTTCTAAAATTGATTTTATCTATATCAAAATTGCCGTCTTTTTCTTTCTTTAATGTTGCTGTTTCAATAAATTTAGATATAAAAGATTGTTTTTCTTCTTTACTTTTCATAGTCCATAGTTTTAGTAAAACATCTTTATACATTTGATGTTCTGTTAATTTTTCTCTTTCTATATCTCTTTCAGCAAGTAGATGTTGTGGGTTATATGTTTCTTTGTCAAAGTCTAAAGAGTCAATTCTCTTGTTTTCTAAATCTGCTAATTTCTTTTCTATCAGTTTATAATCTTCTGCAAAATCTTCTTCTTTTACAATTCCAGAAAGATAGACCTTTTTAATTCTTTCCTTTTGTTGCTCTAATTTTTTGATTTCTTTTTCAATTTCTTTAGTTTCATCATCTTTCTTTTCAGCAAGTAAAGGATAGAAGAATTTATTTACATGAAAGTCATATTCTACTAAATCTAAAATATAATCAATTAAACAATCTTCTATTTCAGCTTCATTGTAATATAAATTGCAGTTATCACAGAAGTAGTACATATATTTAGCTTTTTTACCACCTGCACCTTTACAAGTCATAATTTTTCCGACAAGTAGGACATACAAGTTTTTGAAAAAAGATATAAACTCTATTTCTACAATAAGACCTTTGATTTTTTTCTTTTTGTTTTTGAACTTCTTCCCACATAGCTCTTGTTATAATAGGAGGAACAATATCTACAAATAATTCAGTTTCTTTATCAGTATCATATTTATATCTTTCATAATCTCCCATATATATTTTATTATTTATAATTCTATCAATAGTTGAATCACACCATTTTTTATTGTTAGGAGATAGGACTTTTTCTTCATTTAGAATATTAGATATTGCTTGATAGCTTTTACCTTCTAAATACAATTCAAATATTCTTAAAACAATATCTTTTGTAGCAACATCTACTTTTAATGTTTTATCAGTATCTCTATAATAACCAAGTGGTACTTTACCAGGAATATGACCTGCTTTTATTGCACCATTTAAGCCGAATTTTGTTCTTTCTGATACTATTTCAATTTCTAATTGAGAAAGTACAGTTAACATTCTAACAAAGAAACGACCATTTGCAGTAGAAGTATTAACATCATCTCTATCACAAATTAAATAGCAATGATATTGTTCAAGTGTACTAATTAAAACTTCTAAATCTCTTACTGAACGAGTTACTCTGTCTAGTTTATAAGCAACAATATAATTTAATTTACCTGCTTTCATATCTTCTAACATTTGTTGAAATGCTGGTCTATCTTTCATATTTTTAGCTGATATTCCTGCATCTTTATAAATTTTATATATTTCAAAATCTTTATATTTACATAGTTGTCTCAATTTTTCTTCTTGTTCTCCTAAACTAAATCCCTCACGAGCTTGATCTTCGGTACTTACTCTAATATAAATACCTGCAATTTTCTTTTCAACGCTTTCCATTTGCTACCTCCTAAAAATAAACAAAGTGCTAGTATAATAACTAACACTTTAAACTTACTTTATTATTTACTTGTTATATAACTTGCTGAAAATAAAGAAAACTTCTAGTATTAGTTACCATTGATAAAATCTCTTAATTTGGAGAGTGGGTATTTATTTGCTAAATTACCTATGTAAAAATATTCATGCTCATTAAAGAATAAATACAGCTTATTCTTAATAATAGCAGTATGTGGCTCTACATAAGCAAGATTAGTTTTTTCTACCATTCTCAAATTACCATTCTTTATCTTTGGTTTACAATTACTAAAAGTGCAAGCCCATTCAATCTTAGAATGTAATTCTTTACTTATTGCTATTTCTTTTTTTACCGTAACTATCATACCACAAAAACCTCCTTTTTTCAATATTTCGAGGCTATCTTTTACTTTTTTTACCAGTACAGATAATTAAAAGTAAAAAAATAAAGCCGACTAAATCGACTTATATATTGTGAAATGATATTCACTTTTGTTTTCTTCAAACTCAGTCATATCAATATGTATAACTAGTTCGACGAAAACGCATTATGGAGCGGGTAGAGGGAATCGAACCCTCATCACCAGGTCGGAAGCATGGGATTCTGCCATTAAACTATACCCGCATATTCTTATATTATACTAGATCTACTTTCATTTTTCAACAATTTTTTAAATATTTCCTAATATTGGTTGATATAAAACTCTATTTGTGATATTATATTATATGGACAAATTGTAAATAATAGTACTATAAAAGATGCTTAAGTTGAAAAATAATTCTTTTCCAACTTGATTTGCATCTTAGGAAGGAATGGTAATAAAAATGAATTTTGATGCATGGAAAGACTTTGAAAAAGGAGAATGGCAGGATAAAATAAATGTACGTGATTTTATTCAACGCAATTATACTCCTTATGAAGGTGATTCAAGTTTTTTAACTGGACCAACTGATAAAACAAGAACATTATGGGCTGAAGTTTTAGACTTATATAAAAAAGAAAAAGAAGCTCCTGGTGGAGTTTTAGATATTGATACCAAAACTATTTCAACTGTTTCTAGTCATGAAGCTGGTTATATTGATAAAGATCTTGAAGAAATAGTTGGTTTACAAACAGATGCACCTTTAAAAAGAGCCATTATGCCATTTGGAGGTATAAAAATTGTAGAAAAATCATGTGAAGCATATGGAAGAAAAGTTGACCCTGAGGTTGATAAAATTTTCCATGGTATTAGAAAAACTCATAATGATGGGGTATTTGATGTTTATACTCCAGATGTTAGAAGAGCACGTTCTAATAAACTTTTAACTGGATTGCCAGATGGATATGGTCGAGGAAGAATCATTGGTGATTATAGAAGGGTAGCTCTTTATGGAGTTGACTTTATTATTGAAGAAAAAAGAGAAGAATTAGAACAATTAGATTATGATGATTTAACAGAAAATATTATTCGTCATCGTGAAGAAATATCTGAACAAATAAAAGCATTATTAGAACTTAAAGTAATGGCTGAAAAATATGGATTTGATATATCAATGCCAGCAAATAATGCAAAAGAAGCAATTCAGTGGTTATATTTTGGATATTTAGCAGCTATAAAAGATCAAAATGGTGCTGCCATGAGTTTAGGTAGAACTTCTACATTTTTAGATATATATATTCAAAGAGATTTAGATAATGGAACATTGACAGAAGAACAAGCACAAGAATTAATGGATCATTTTATAATGAAATTAAGGCTCGTTAGATTTTTACGTACACCAGAGTATAATGAATTATTCTCTGGAGACCCAGTTTGGGTAACAGAAAGTATTGGTGGAATGGGTATAGATGGAAGAACTTTGGTTACTAAAAATTCGTTTAGAGTTCTTCATTCTCTTCAGAATTTAGGACCTGCTCCAGAGCCAAATTTAACAGTATTATGGTCTACAAGGTTACCTGAAGGATTTAAACATTATACATCAATGTTATCAATTAAAACTTCTGCAATTCAATATGAAAATGATGATGTTATGAGAACTACTTTAGGTGATGATTATGGTATTGCTTGTTGTGTTTCTCCAATGAAAATCGGTAAACAAATGCAATTTTTCGGTGCTCGTGCAAACCTTGCAAAAACTCTACTTTATGCTATTAATGGTGGTGTAGACGAAATCAGTAAAAAACAAGTTGCCCCAAAATTTGCACCAATTACATCAGAATACTTAGATTTTGCTGAAGTAGTTGAAAAATACGAACAAATGATGGATTATGTTGCTAAAATATATATTAAAGCATTAAATTGCATTCACTTTATGCATGATAAATACTCATATGAGGCAATTGAAATGGCTTTACATGATAAAGATATCTTTCAAACTATGGCATGTGGTATTGCTGGGCTTTCTGTTGCTGCTGACTCTCTTTCTGCAATTAAGTATGCTAAAGTTAAAACAATACGTGATGAAAATGGGCTTGTTGTTGATTATGAAATTGAAGGTGACTATCCAAAATTTGGAAATGATGATGATAGAGTAGATAAAATTGCTGTTGAAATAGTTAAAACATTTATTGAAAAAATTCGTAGACATCCAACATATAAAAACTCAAAACACACTTTGTCTATCCTTACAATTACTTCAAATGTTGTTTATGGTAAAGCAACTGGAAATACACCTGATGGTCGTAAAGCTGGAGCTCCATTTGGGCCAGGAGCTAACCCTCTTCATGGCAGAGATACAAATGGTGCATTAGCTGTAATGAATTCTATTGCTAAACTTCCATTTGAAGCAGCTGAAGATGGAATTTCTTATACATTTGCAATAACTCCATCAACTCTTGGAAAAACACTTGATGATCAAATAGAAAACTTGGTAAATATGTTAGATGGATTTTTCGCACAAACTGGCCATCACATCAATGTTAATGTTTTTGATAGAAGCTTATTAGAAGATGCTATGGAACATCCTGAAAAATATCCTCAACTTACTATTCGTGTTTCTGGATATGCTGTTAAATTTACTTCTCTAACTAGAGAACAGCAGTTGGATGTTATTAATAGAACAATCCACGAGAAAATCTAAGCTTTGAAAAATAATTGCCATTTGGCTGTGTTAAAACTCATTCAAAACGCGGTTTCATACACCACGTATGCGCCCTTGCCTTTTGAATGAGTTTTGCCTTGCCAAATAACAATTCTTTTCCAAATCTATTTTTATAAATATTATAATAGAATTAGATAAAAGGAGTTTTAAAATTGGAACAAGAAAATATAGACTTGAGATATTATGCTAAAGTTCATTCAATAGAATCTTTTGGAACATTAGATGGTCCAGGCATCAGATTTGTACTATTCTTACAAGGCTGTAGCTTAAAATGTAAATATTGTCATAATCGTGATACTTGGGATATTAATTCTGGCACTTATAAGTCTTTGGCTGATATTTACGATAGAATAATGCATTATAAAAACTATATAAAAAATGGTGGTATTACAGTCACTGGTGGAGAACCTCTTTTACAATATCAATTTCTAATTGAATTATTTAAAAAATTAAAGAAAAAAAACATACAAACTTGTATTGATACTTCTCGGAATGGTTGAATTAACAGATAAAATAAAAGAACTAATTGATTTAACTGACTTATTTTTATTAGATATTAAACATATAGATCCTATAAAATGTAAAGATTTAGTTGGATTTTCAAACGAAAAAGAATTAGCTTTTGCAAAATATTTAAGTGAAATTGGCAAACCAATGTGGATAAGGCAAGTTTTAGTTCCAGGGTTTACAGATAATATGCAAGACTTATTAAATTTAAAGAATTTTATTGAATCTTTAAAAACAGTTGAAAAAGTTGAAATACTTCCATATCATACGCTTGGAAAATACAAATGGGATGATTTAGGTCTAAAATATGAACTAGAAGGCGTTCCTTCTGCAACTGATGAAGATGTGAAACGTGCAAAGAAAATTTTGAATATATAAAACACCTAAAAATTAAAACCAATAACAGCTGTGTTATTGGTTTTAATTTTATACATCATATTCATCAACTTGGCAATTTTTAAATCTTATTACAGTTTCTGGTTCTGTTGGCAACCCATTAAAATACCAATTTGCACTTCTTAAAAAAAATCCATGAGTAACAATAAGAAGAGTTTTTACTTTTCCGTTATATTTTTTTATAGTTTCATCTAAAAAATCAAAAACTCTTTTGGTATATGTTTGACAATCCTCTCCCTCTTCAACAGGAACATTTTTTGTATAATATCTAATTTCATTAAAAATCTCCTGTTCATTTGGTTGTCCTTCATAAATTCCTAAATTTCTTTCGATAGCTCCTTGCTCAATTATAATTTCTTTATTATGCTCTTCATTAATAATATTTGCTGTCATTATAGCTCTTTTTAATGGAGATGAAATTATTAAGTCAATATTCACATCTTTTAGTTTATCTCTTAATTCTTTTGCTTGCTCAATTCCATCTTCATTTAGTTCAATATCTGCTAATCCCGCTGCCTTTTTTTCTTTATTCCAATCTGTTTTACCATGTCTAACTATTAATATTTTCATATCTTTTTAACTCCTTTATTATTATTTAATACAATCTTTATCAATTGGTGCATTTATACTTCCAGTTCCTGCATGAATTAATTCGCTTGAAATATCACAACCAGTAACCTTTGCAGCAATAAGTTCTCCTTTATTATCACTATATGAAAAATATGGTGTAACACGTATTTTTACTTGCTTATGGTTATAAACATAGTTATTATCTATATATGTCATTTCTACTGTTTCTGGTTGTTTAAACTCCTGTATAATATATAAATGTTCTGTGTCTTCTTCAGCTTCTTTTATGAGTTTTGATGCATTATTTCCTCCACATTTATGTAAAAAATGAACTCCTTTTCCCCAAGAGCTATTATTATTAAATCCACTTTCTTTTAAAACATATTTTCTTTTACTTTTTCCAATTTTACCAATATCTTCTGATTTAAGATACCCGTTTGGAAGCCCACCATCAACATATTGTTCTTGACCTATTATCCATGTTTTTGGAATAGCTTTTCTTAAAAATTCAAATCCTGCCTCCCCTAATTGTTCTTTGAAAAAATTTACGAACCTTTTATCCCAAATTAATGCTAATAATGCTTTTTCCTCAAATTGAGGTGTTTCACTTGGAATATGCAAATGATTTTCATTCAAAATTTTAGCAACCATTTCATCATTATATTGATCATTTAAGTAAAATGCTCTATATATTTCCTTGTCAGATGTCAATCTATCTTGCTGTACACTTATATTTTTAGATTCCCAATGGCGGTTGTTATTTCCAAATACTTGATTTGCCAAAAAATCTAATTGTCCCTTAAATGCTTGTACTTTGTTACTATATGCTATTATCCCATCTTTATTAGTTTGCTGTTGCATATAATTTTTTAATTGATTTTGAGAAATTATAGGATTATGTCCTAAATTACCATATGCATCATTTAAAACCTCTGCCAATGCTAATCCAAAAGGACTTGTTTCAATTTCACAAATAATAAAACCTTTATCAGTTAATATTAAATCTGGTCTTAAAAACAAATACTTTACTTCTTTAACATTTTTATATCTATCTGGTTTACCTCTATCTAGTAATCCCCTCACTTCTTCATTTTTATGGTACAAATCTATGCAAGCATCCATATAATTACATATTTCATTTCCAATATTAAGCATTTCTTCCTTTTGATTTTGTGTTAATTTAAATGGTTCTTTAGCTGGTAAAAAATTGAAATTATTTTCTAGCTTATTTGGATATTTTGTAGAATCATACATTTGATTTCCTTGTGTTGCATCATTAATTGCTCTAATAATCTTATCATTATTCATATAATCATTTCCTCTTATCGTAAAAATTTTATAATTAAATTGTATCATATTATTAATTATTTTACAATGTATTTGACTATGTAAACTTTTTATGTTATAATATTGTTGCTAATTTAAGATTTATCAATAGATAATCTTTCATTTATATAGATAGGAGAATGTAAAATGAGTGTAAATTTGGATGAATTTTTTAATTTTGGCGTTAAAAAAACTATTAATAGATTGGCATATTCACAAGAAGATATCGATTACAAAATTAAAATAATTAAAAAAATGCAAGAAATGGGTATGACTATTACCATGGATAAAGTTGGTAATATATGTGGAAAACTTGAATTTGGTCCTAATCCAGGCGAAAAAACAATTGCTATTGGATCCCATACAGATTCTGTATATAATGGTGGTCAATATGATGGTCCTCTTGGAGTAGTAAATGGTCTAATGGTAGCAGATAGATTAAAGCAATCTAAAGATTTTAATGGTACATTGCTTGTATGTATATATCAATGTGAAGAATCAAGTAGATTTGGCAATGCTTGTTTAGGAAGTAAATATTTAGCTGGTGAAATTACAGAAAAAGATTTTACAAAGATTTTTGACCAAAAAGATCTTAAAGAAAATATCGAAACACCACTTTCAGATTGTATTTCTAAATATTCATCTATAATCCAAGAACAAGTTCCAGAAATTCAAAGGGTTGATAAAATATTTGAAAAAGTCGATTATTCATTAGAATCTCATATTGAGCAATATGAAACATTATCTCAATTGTCACGAAAAAAGAAAAAACCTGTAGTCGGTATAGTTACATCAGTTGGCTCTTCAGTAAGGATTAAATATACAGTAACAGGAAGATCTGGACATACTGGCTCTACTCCAATGAAGAAAAGACGCAATCCACTTGATTTTTCTGCAGACGTTCAAAGAAAAATACGCAAATATGGTAAAAAACTTGAAAAAGAGGGACTTGGAAGAGCAAGTCAGGTTGAGATAACTACTCCAGAACATAATGGGAGCTTTAATCAGATACCGAATAAAGCTCAAGGATATATAGATATACGATTACTTGGTAACAATACTCCAAAAGAAGCTATCAAAGAATTCGAAAAAATTCTAAAAAAAGTTTCTAATAAAAAAAAGAATAGAAAGCTTGAAGTTACATATGATGCTTTATCTTCTGGCACACCTGTGATTACTGATTCCTCATTAAATAATCTATTGACACAAAGCGCTGATAAACTCAATATCTCAACAATTAAAATGCCTTCACCCGCAGGTCAAGATACTGGATATGTACCCACCACTTCTAAAAATAAAAAAACTATGATTTTTGCTCCTTCAACTGGTGGAAGCCATAACCCAGAAGAATCAACTACTAGAGAATGTGTTGAAGCTACTGCCTCTATTTTAGAATCTACTACCAAGTCATTATTAAAACAAAGATTTCAAGACCAAATGTCAACACTGTTAGATGATGACAATAAACCTACTTATAAAAGACTACAAGAATCTAGAAATCAAAAAAAAAGAACTCCGTTAGAATTAAGTTAAAACCAAATAATAAAACTCTTTCATTTTGAAATAACATATTTTTTAGTTATTCAAATGAAAGAGTTTTATATTTTTTTCAAAAGATTATTATTATAAATATTATTCTATCTTTAAATCTAACTCAAAATAAAACTCTACTCCGCCAGCTACATTTTTCACTCCATATTTATTTCCATATTGCTTCATAATAGCTTTTACAAGAGAAAGACCTATTCCATTGCCTCCGTTTTCTCTGTTTCTAGATTCATCCACCTTATAAAATCTTTTCCATATTCTATTTATTTCTTCTTCTGAAAACTGTACAAAAGTATTAAACACCTTTACTCTAACTTTATTGTTTACTTCATCTATTTCATTTTCAATTCTAACTCTTTTTTCTCCATTTATTTCTATAGCATATTTCATTGCATTTGTAATATAATTTGTTAAAACTTGGTCAATATAAAAATCATCTGCAAATACTATTATTTCACCTAAAATATTATTTTCCATTTTTATATTTTCTTTATCAGCGATAACAGCAGATTTTCTAATTATCTCATTTTCTAATTCTACTAAATCAAATTCTTTATTATTAAATTGCATTTTTCCATATTCAAGCTTCATAAGCTCTAGTAATTGTTTTACTAATTTATCCATTTTTGTTGCTTCATCTAAAATAACTTCTGCATAGAATTTTCGTGATTCTTCATCAGAATTTACATTTTCAATCAAGCCCTCACTATATCCTTGAATTAGTGCAATTGGTGTTTTTAATTCATGTGATACATCAGATATAAAGCTTTTTCTCATTTCATCAATTTGTGATTTTTCTTCTACATCTTTTTCTAGTTCTACATTAGTATTTCTTAACTGATTTATAGTTTTTTCCAATTTATCTGATAAAACATTGATATTTTCTCCTAACATATCAATTTCATCATGAGCTTCAGATGATTTAAACTTTTGTGAAAAGTTTAAATTAGACATTTTTTTAGTAATATCATTTAATTCTATTATTGGTTCACTAAATCTTTTTGACACGATAGATAAAACTATTCCTCCAATAATAATTACGAAAACTGCAATTATAGATAAAAACTCATTTGAGATTTTCACACTTTCTTCTATAGCTGCTACTGGCATTCTTATATATAATTTATATGAATTATCTAATACAGCTGTAAATATTATGAAATTCATATTGCTTTTTTTGTCTTTAAATTTAGTTATTGTATATTTATTGTTTTTTTCTAAAACATTATTATTAAATCTACCTTCTGGTATTATTGATAGAGCTAAATCCTCAATTGCAGAATAAAAGTCTGTATTAGAACTATATATAGTATTTCCCAAATTATTCTTTATCAATATATTAAAATTATTTTTTAAGGATATCTTATTTAATTCATCTGAGATTGATGCCTCTTCATCGTCACTATTATAATAATTATTAATAACATAGTAAACATCTATTAATTGCTTTTTTTTATTAAACTCATAAAACTGCTTCAAAACAAAATTGTTTAATATTATTAATACTGCAATAATAGAAACTACAATTATACAAAGAGATAAAAACAATCTTGTTTTTATAGATTTAAAATACTTGATTTTTGTATTCATTCGAAGACCTTTCCTTTTCTTTAACTAAATCATCTAGTTGGAAAAAAATTAAATTTTAACACAGCAAGACGAAGTTTTTCATTTGTTTATGGACGTATCGAACTTATATCCTATACCACGTATAGTCTCAATAAACTTCCCTTTTTTCCCTAATTTACGCCTAATTTTCTTTATATGGCTATCAATTGTTCTTGAATCGCCATAATAATCATAGTTCCATACATTATTTAAGATTTTATCTCTTGAAAGGGCAACTTTTTCATTGTCTACTAAGTATTTTAATAGCTCATATTCTCTTAAGCTTAATTCTATTAGCTTTCCATCAACTGTTACAGTTCTTCCTGCATCATCTATAACTATTCCTCCATAGTCTTTTGTAGTTTTCTTTTCTCCATTAACTCTTTTTAAAATTGCTTCTATTCGTGCAACTAAAATTTTTGGACTAAACGGTTTAGAAATATATTCATCCACTCCAAGCTCAAATCCAAAAAGTTCATCTTGTTCTTCTCCTCTTGCCGTAAGCATAATTACAGGAACATTCGATTCTTTTCTAATATTTCTTAAAACAGTCCATCCATCGATTTTTGGCATCATAACATCTAATAACACTAAATCTATTTTGTCTTTGTTTTCTTGAAATATTTCAATAGCTTCTTCACCATCTGATGCCTCAATAGTGTAGCATCCTTCTTTTGCTAAGAAATCCTTTATTAGCTTTCTCATTCTTAGTTCATCATCTACTATTAATATTGTTGAGTCTTCCATAATTAATACTATTCCTTTCAACAAATAATCTATTATTTTAAAAAAATAAAGTTGGAAGTCGAATGTCAGAAATCAGATGTCGGATTTCATTCTTCTAATTCCATATCTCCAACTTCTTACCTCCAACCTCATTTAACATTTTTTATTTCTTAATATATTGTAATAAATTATTGTGCCCAGACTATGAATTTTTTGTATTTGCATTGTGTATAGTTATTTGTGTATATGGAATTGATAGTTTATTCTTATCTATATCCATTTTTATTATTCTGTTAGCTTGTCTTTTTACTTGAAGTTTTGCTTCAGGTTTGCATAGTATCTTTATTTTGTAGATTAGTGCAGATGATGAAAATTCATTTAACCCAATATATTTAGCTTCAGTTACATTTTCTAATTTTTGGATTTTTTCACAAGCATCATTTAATACTTTTTCTTGTTTAATAATCTGATCTTCATAAGATAAAGGAATATCTATATATAACTCTTCTGAAACTTTTGTTACTTTACTTATATTTCTATTTGCAAATACATAAATATCCCCTCTTTTAGTATCTAAAATTTTAGTTGTTCTAACTCCTAATTGTATAACTTTCCCCTCTACTCCATCTATGTTTATAACATCTCCTAATGCATAATAATCATCTGTAATAATATTAATTCCAGATACTATGTCTTTCAAAGGATCTTGTATTGCAAGACCAGCTATAACAGATACTAATCCTAATCCTGCAATTAGTGAATTAACATTAATTCCATATATTTGTAATATTAGCACTCCGACAATTACTATAATAATGTATTTTATAATATTATCAATCAATTTAATCATTGTTTTACTTTTTTTATCTAATCTTTTATGCTTCTTATCTCTATCTAATAGCCTATTAAGTGCTCTTTCTATTATTTTATATATAATAATTCCGATTATTATTATTGCTATTACCATAACTATTTTTTTATCTAAAATATTAATTGGAATATTATTCAAAATTTTTTGCATATTATGCTACCTCCAATACAAATATTATTTCATAATTTTTATAATTAGTCAATTTATTTCTAATATAAGAATTAGAAATGTGAAATAAAAATGTAAATGCAACTATTTTTTAATTTAAGTGCATTAAGTTTGAAATTAACTATTTAATGAAAGATTTAATGCATTTTTGTTTATTTTATGATATAAT
>Ga0247608_10005653_pt1 | contig 13447 bp, 7 predicted proteins | sample 176DNAGHGlowgp2_FD_193490 | JGI IMG/M metagenome (GOLD analysis project Ga0247608, IMG submission 193490) | Sheep rumen microbial communities from Palmerston North, Manawatu-Wanganui, New Zealand - 1766 DNA GHGlow gp2 | ecosystem: Host-associated > Mammals > Digestive system > Stomach > Rumen ...
TTTTTGTAATAGGCTTTTTGGATAACCCATGGCGCTGGGCGTAGTTCCTGATATAGAGGCTGATACAGGTGATGGTGAGTATGCAGGTGAGCTGCATGATCCACCAGATGAGCAGTTGTACGGCCAATAGTGTGTAACCTGCCCACGAACAGCACACGGAAGCTACGAACACCGTCAGCGACGTGTAGGCATAGAACATGTCAGACCTCGGAACATTACGCTTGTGCTTCTGTATCACAATCCATTGCCACAGAGCGCAGAGCAACAGTATCGGCGGTAGCATGAGGTTTACCAACTCGTTGGGTATGAGTATGATACGACAACCGATGACGATGAATCCGATGGTTATCAGTGGCGAGTAGATACGGAAGGCACTGCGAATCTGTTCACCTCCCACACGTAGCAGCAGTGAGATGAGGATTACACCCAAAAGCCATGCATACTCCACCAGCAGTCCAGATGCCATCACCAGGAAGTTCTGGCCCGTGTTATTCACAAATAGTCCCTGAATCAACGCAAAGGTTACGGTGGTAGTAGCCAGAATCACGGGAGTACGTTTCTTCTTGAACTCCTCTGTGTTGAACTTCTTGGGCATGAAGAAACGAAAGAAGAGCAGGTTGAGTACGATGGCGAGCACCACGAAGGCCGCTATGGCCACGAAGGTTCCGAGAATCCAATAACTGCTCCAGTCGCTGTTGGCGTTGGCATTCAAACTGTATTTCTTTTTCACAGCCTCTGTAAGGTTGCGCCAGTTGCGTCCGAAATGGCTTAACAGCGAGAAATAGTTGTTACCGCCGTTCACGAAGATGTTCTTCTGTATCTCCGAGTAACGTTTCTGTGCATAGTCGTTCAGGTTGCTCAGTCGTCGTTCCGTACGGTTGTAATGGCTGATGTATTGTGCCAGTTGACTGGATCCTTCGTCGAGGATTGAACGGATGTTTGTGGCCAGAATCAGACACGAGTCTCGGCGTGCGATACCCTGGTTGCCCAGAACCCTCGCCGGCATCATCTTTAGACTGCCTATCAGACTGTCGTAGCGTGCAATCTCGTTGTTGCTGCGTTCGAGGAAAGTGGTGAAAGGCAGCTGTCGCGAGTGGAACTGTCGGTATTGCTCTGTGGCCTCGTGGCAGGCATAGGTCAGGTCGAATACGTTGTCCTGTTGCTGTGAGTAGAGCATCAGGGCATTCTGGTCGGCGCGTTTCATGGCGCTTACCAACTCCTGAATAATCTGTTTGTTGCGTTGCTTGCGCACAGCCGAACGGGTGGTCAGTTCGACTTCATATTGCGCCAGTTCCTGCTGCAGGATGGCAAGTGTCTGGTTCAGGTCTTTTTCCTTGAGCACAGCGCCGGCTTCTGTCAGCATACCAATCATGAGGATGAATGTCAGTATGAGTCTTTTCATTGGGTTCTTCATTGTTTTGCACTGCAAAATTACAAAAAAAACGGCAATCCTGCAAATATTTGAACAATAAGTTTCTGTGTTTGACGGATTTTTTGTAATTTTGCAGCCGGAAATCAATAAAAAGGTAAAGATTATGATGTTGATTGCAGACAGCGGTAGCACGAAAGCCGACTGGAGCGTGGTATCTACCTCGGGGAGCATCAAGACCACTTTCACCACAGAAGGAATCAATCCTTATCATAAAAGTCGCGACCTGATCAAGGCTATCCTTGGTGAGGTCAGTGCGCGTGTGGAAGCCTGTCAGACATACGATACAGGAAAACTTCATGTATATTTTTATGGTAGCGGTATTCGTCCGGAACAGCAGGCTCCGATGAAGTCGCTTCTGCATAATGCGCTGCCCTCAGCAGAGACGATAGAAGCCCAGAGCGATATGTTGGGAGCAGCCCGTTCACTCTGTGGCCGTAACTATGGCATAGCCTGTGTATTAGGTACAGGCGCTAATGCCTGCCTTTATGATGGCGAGAATATCATACAAAACACACCGGCACTCGGTTATATTCTGGGTGATGAGGGTAGCGGTGCTGTTCTTGGAAAGAGCTTTATACATGATTTGTATAGCGGACTTTTGTCAGAAGAATTGAAAGTCGATTTCGAGACTGAGACTGGTTTTTCGCTGGCTCACATCATCGAGCGTGTCTATCGTCAGCCCCAGGCCAACCGTTTTCTGGCATCGTTCTCGCCTTTTATTCACGAACATCTCGATTCCCCAGGCCTGCGTGCACTTGTGGTGGATAACTTCTCCAAATTCCTCACGACCCATGTTGCTCCTTACGACCGTCGCGACCTGCCTGTGTCGTTTGTAGGTAGCATTGCTTGGGCCTTCCAGCGTGAGTTGCGCCAGGCAGCTGCATCGCTTGGCTTTACCATCGGTACCGTGTTCCAAAGCCCTATGCAAGGTATCATTTCTTATCATAGCAATAGATGAATAAATATTTTAGGTATCGGCTGTTAGCCATGATGGTGATAGCAGCCCTTTTTCCTGTTGCGGCTCAGTCGCAGCTGATTATTAATGAGCTGATGCAGTCGAATATCGACTGTTGTATGGATGATCAGAACGATTTTCCAGACTCTTGGGTAGAACTCTATAACCCCAGTGATGCACCCGTCTCGCTTGCTCATTATAAAATAGGTACAAAGATTGACAAAGACAACAAACCTGTCAAAGCTTGGCAGTTGCCCAATAATGTGTCTGTGCCTGCAAAAGGTTATCAGCTCATCTACTGTGACAAGAGTTATGACAAGTTGGTGGAGGATCTGTCTTTTAAGAAAATACTCGAAGGTGGCCTTCAAGATGCAGAAAAAGAGACATTAAGGTTGCATACCAATTTCCGTCTGGAGTCGGGTAAGGGATGTGTGGTATATCTCTTTAAAGATGGGGTGTATGATGCGCAAGCGAGTATGGCAGATTCGCTGAAGAAACAGCCTGCGCCGAACATTGCCTATGGTCGTGAGACTGACGGCTCTGGTAAGTGGGGTTATGAGTTGACACCCACTCCTGAAGGAGCCAATATGGGTGGAGTCGTCGACATCAAGCAAATCCTGGGTGCTCCTGTGTTCAGCGACTCTGGTTTTGTAAAGACCACTGTTACTCCGTTTGAACTGACTCTCACAAAGCCTAAAAAGACTCCGGAAGGTGCACAGATTTATTTTACTACGAATGGTAAGGAACCGACTACGAACGACTATCTTTATACAGATCCTTTGTACATCGATCATACCACAGTCATCAGGGCCAAGCTGTTCTGCGACGGCTATCTGTCGCCCATATCCAGCACGCAGTCGTATATTTTCCTTGACCACGAACTCAAACTGCCAGTCATCTCCATCGTTACTGATGATAATTATTTGAATGACGAGACCATCGGTATTTTTTATAACAATGAAACAGAAAGCCGGAGAGAGTCTGATAACTGGCGACGCCCTATCAATCTGGAATACTTTGAAGGCGAGGGGACGAGGGGCATCCTTAACCAGCTCTGTGAAACGCGTGTGGCAGGAGGTTTTTCGCGCTCATTCGACAGAAAAACATTAATTATATATGCCAACAAACGGTTTGGTGAGAAATTCTTCGATCATGAGTTCTTCCCCGATCAGAAACCTGGGCTTCACAAATACAAATCGCTCTCGCTGCGAAATGCCGGCAACGATTACGATTACCTCTATATGCGCGATGCGATGACTCAGCGTCTCATGGCTACGAACACCGACTTGGACTGGCAGGCCTGGAGTCCCACCATCGTCTTTATCAACGGCGTATATTATGCGATGCTCAATATTCGTGAGAGAGCCGAGGAGGATAACATCTATGCCAATTACGACGGTCTGGAAGATATTGACCTGATAGAGAACTGGGATAACCTCAAGGAGGGCACGATGGATAACTGGAATCAGTTTGATGCCTTCTATCGTGAAAACACCAATCACACGATGGCGGAGTACGAAAAGTGGATGGACTGCCAGGAGTTTATGAACCTGTTCATGATGAACCTGTTCTACAGCAATCTCGACTTCCCGGCCGGAAATATTGTAGCCTGGCGTCCTAGGACTGAAGGTGGTCGCTGGCGTTGGATTGCCAAGGATGTGGACTATGCTATGGGTTATCATGATGGAGGAGAAATACCATATAATTATCCGACACTGAAGTGGTTTGAAAATAAGGAGAATCAGTTAAATCCAAATAATACTTTCGATCCTAATTTCGATTGGGGTGCAAACGACCCATATTGGACTTTGTTATTTCGCAATCTGATGAAAGATCCCACTTTCAAGAGCAAGTTTGTTGAGCGCTATGCCATCTATACTGGTGACTTTATGAATTACGAAGGTATGCATAGGGTATGGGATCCTATGTATAACAAGATAAAGGATGAGTTGTATTTCTTCTGTGCAGCCGCTCAAAATTGGACGCTATACAACAATTACGATGCCGAAATGGAATATGTCGACAACTGGATTCAATTGCGTACGGATGAATTTACCCGCCAATTATGTGAGTTTTATAACCTTGAAACCCCCTATCCATTGACTATTTCGAAGAATGAAGCGATTGATTCGTTGTTTTTCAACGACCACAGGCTCTCACAGAGCTCTTACAATGGACGTTATTTCAGAGATCACCCTATCAAATTGAAGGCAGTACCCTCTAAATATCATGTCGTCACTGGCTGGCGCATCACTCAGGATGGTACTGAGAGTACTCAGCAGGGGGCAGAACTCAACTGGATGATGCAGAAATGCGGCCTTCTGAGTATCGAGCCGATTTGCAAGAAGAAAGGCGACTTCGACAATAGTGGTAATGTTGACCAGACCGACATAAATCTTATGGTTTCTGCCGTTATGCGCACCAAAACAGATACAACCGACTACTCGGAATACGATCTGAATGGCGATAAAAAGGTCGATGCGGCAGACCTTGTGACACTTGTGTCGATTGTCAATAAGACATTGAAGTAAATATTATTTACTAGTATGGCGATGGTTGAGGGCGGCTGAAACCGCCCTCAATTCGTTTTTGATTTGTGCTTTTTGAGGGCTTTCGAGTTTCCTTAGCCCAAACTCCGACTTTCCTGCCATGAAACTCCGGCTTTCCTGCCATGAAACTGTCCGTTTCTTCAGACGTTTGCCATGAGGAGATGTGGGCTGTTTTCTGTTGGCATTCTGTAAACTAATTTCGTTGTTTCTATCGACAAATTGTCTTTCATTTTCTTACAATCTTACAATCTTACAACCTTACACGGCATGCAATTTTTGCCGAATGAATTATTAATAATAATATATATTATAATATATATTATTATTAACTATTTCTTTCACACTTTTTCCCCGTCCTGTGTAAGATTGTAAGATTGTAAGATTGTAAGATTTTGCTGTCTTTAAAAAAACTTCGTATATATTTGGTCATGTCGGATTTTATTTGTAACTTTGCAGCATGAATATAAATATAATGTCGTTTACGAAAAAGCTGAATGTGACTGCGGTTCTCCTGGTGGCTGTGTCGATTGTGGCCTGCCATCAGAAGGCAGAGCAGCCTGTGCCTCCTTTTGTAAAGGTTGAGAACGGGCACTTTGTGAAAGACGGTAAGCCCTATTATTATGTGGGTACAAACTTCTGGTATGGGGCTATCCTTGCATCGGAAGGGCAGGGCGGCGACCGTGAGCGCCTGTCGAAAGAACTCGACCTGATGAAGGAGATGGGTATCGACAACCTGCGTGTCCTCGTGGGTTCCGACGGTGAACGTGGCGTGAGGACAAAGGTGGAGCCGACGTTGCAGGAAGCACCTGGTGTTTATAACGATACGATACTGGCTGGTCTCGACTATCTGTTGCAGGAGATGGGCAAGCGTAACATGGTGGCCGTGCTTTACTTGAATAACTCCTGGGAGTGGAGTGGGGGCTACGGCTTCTATCTGGAGCAGGCAGGAGCTGGCAAACAGCCGAGACCCGACGATGTGGGCTATCCCGCCTTCATGCAGGCGATGGCTCAGTATGCCACCAACGAAAAGGCCCACGAGCTGTTCTATGACTATGTGCGTTTCATCCTCACTCGCACAAACCGTTATACAGGCAAGGCTTATAAGGATGATCCCGCCATCATGTCGTGGCAGATCGGCAATGAGCCCAGAGCCTTCTCCACAGAGGCTTTACCTGCCTTTGAGAAGTGGTTGGCAGAGGCCTCAGCCCTCATCCGTGAACTCGATCCCAACCACTTGATCAGCATCGGTTCTGAGGGCGCATGGGGCTGTGAGAATGACTTCGGTTGTTGGGAGCGCATCACCGCCGACCAGAACATTGACTATGCCAACATTCACCTGTGGCCATACAATTGGGGCTGGGCAAAGGCCGACTCGCTCATCGAGAACCTGCCGAGGGCCAAGGCGAACACGAAGGAGTATATCGGCCGTCATCTGGAAATCTGCGACCGTATCAACAAACCGCTGGTGATGGAGGAATTCGGCTATCCCCGTGATGGTTTTCAGTTCGCCCTGGATACACCCACCAAAGGTCGCGACGGCTTCTATGAATATGTTTTCTCCCTCGTGGGCGACAATGCCGAGCATGGTGGCCATTTCGCAGGCTGTAACTTCTGGGGATGGGGTGGACTGGCACAGCCGAGGCATGAGCAATGGCAGGTGGGCGACGACTATACGGGTGATCCCGCACAAGAGGCCCAGGGGTTGAATTCCGTGTTCGCTACTGACTCCACTACGCTCGCTGTCATCCGCTCGCAGGTGGACAGAATGGAAAAGTTGACGAAATAGTGTCATCATTGGACAAGAAAAAGTACATGGGTTCCGATAAATAGTCATATCTTTGCACCGCAATTTTTAATCAACAAAAAGTAAAATGAAAAAACTACTATTATTGATCCTCTGTATGATGGCGTTTACGACGCTGTCGGCACAGATTCGCGGTGAGGAGATCCAGGTGCTGGTGCAGCCCGACCATCAGGACTGGACTTACCGAACAGGTGAGAAAGCCACCTTTAACGTGAGTGTTCTCAAGTCGGGTACCCTACTCAATGACGTGAGCATCGACCTGGCTGCAGGTCCTGAGATGTACCAGGATGTCAAGAAGCAGACGGTGCTGAAGGATGGTACATTGAAACTTTCAGGTACGATGCGCCAGCCCGGTTTCTATCGTGTCGATGTGACAGCCCATGTGGGTGGGAAGGACTATAAAGGTGCCTGTGGCGCTGCTTTCTCTCCCGAACGGCTACAGCCCTCGACAGTGATGCCCGCCGACTTCCAGAGTTTCTGGCAGGATGCTGTCGCTGAAGCTCGCAAGACAGACCTCGACCCCATGAAACGGTTGTTGCCGGAACGTTGTACGAAGGACGTGAACGTCTATGAGGTGAGTTTCCAGAACGAGCGTTGGGGTTCGCGCACCTACGGCATCCTTTGTGTGCCAGTGAAGGAAGGTAAGTATCCTGCCTTGTTGCGTGTGCCAGGAGCTGGCGTCCGACCCTACGGTGGTGATGTCTACACGGCTTCACAGGGTGCCATCACCCTTGAAATCGGTATCCACGGTGTTCCTGTGACGATGGAGCAGAAAGTCTATGACAATCTGAACAATGGAGCCCTCATGGGTTATTGGGAGTATAACATGGACTCACGTGAGAAGCACTACTACCACCACGTGATTCTCGGTTGTATCCGAGCCATCGACTATATCAGCGAGTATACCCCCTGGAACCATCAGGAACTCGGTGTGACGGGCTCCTCTCAGGGTGGCTTCCTCTCGCTTGCGACAGCAGGTATCGACCAGCGCGTGACCTTCTATGCACCTGTGCATGCAGCTCTCTGCGACCACACGAACTCGCTGAAAGGTATAGCTTGTGGATGGCCGCACTATTTCTATTGGAATAAAGGTAAGGGTCAGGAGAAACAGATCGAGGTGTCGCGCTATTACGACGGTGTGAACTTCGCCCGGCTCATCACTGACAAACAGACGGGCTGGTTCTCCTTCGGCTATAACGACGATGTAGTGCCACCTACGACAGCATGGGCCACCTATAACACGGTGAAGGGTCCCAAGGAGATTTCTCCCTATCGTGCTACCTGGCACTTTTGGTATCAGGAGCAGTGGGACGAATGGGAGAACTGGTTACTGAAACAAATGAAAGTAAAACTATAAATGATGGAGAAGATGAAGAAGTATTTTGCTATAGTCGTGACAGTGATAGCCATTGTGGCTTGTTCGACACAGAAGCAGGTTGAGCCTGAAAAGACCTTGGCCCAGCAGTTGCAGGAGCGCCTCGACACTCTCCGCAATAAAGGATATATGTTCGGACATCAGGACGATCCGTTCTATGGTTTAACGTGGGAATATCAACCGGACTCGAGCGACGTGAAGAACGTCTGTGGCGACTGGCCTGCCGTGATGGGATTTGAACTCGGCGGTATTGAGATGGGTGATGCGAAGAATCTCGACAGCGTACCCTTCACGAAGATGCGCGAGGAGATTATCAGGCATCATCAGCGTGGCGGCATTATTACCATCAGCTGGCATCCGCGTAACCCCCTCACAACTATCGAGGGCGGTGGTCTCGCAGGACAGAAATTCCCTGAAGGGACAGCGTGGGACACCAGTGACTCGACGGTGGTGCGCAGTGTGCTCGAAGGAGGTGCACAGCATGATAAGTTCTGCGTATGGATGAATCGCGTGGGCGACTTCCTGGCAACCCTGAAGACAGATGACGGACAACCAGTGCCCATCATCTTCCGTCCTTGGCACGAGAACACAGGTTCATGGTTCTGGTGGGGTGAGAAACTCTGCACGGCTGACGAGTATAAGGCGCTGTGGAACCTCCTGCAGGACTATCTGAATGGTCGTGGTTTCGACAACCTGCTCTGGGCTTACTCTCCTGGAATGGCTTCTGATTTGACGGAAGAGAAGTACCTGGAGCGTTATCCTGGTGACGACCGGATCTCACTCGTTGGCATCGACGGTTATCAGTGGGGCACGAAGGAGGACTTTGTCTCCCAGCTTGACCAGAACCTCGCGATGCTCACCAAATTTGCTGCCGATCATGGGAAGATCGCTGCTCTGACAGAGTGTGGATTGAAGAATCTGACAGACCCCACATGGTGGACGTCGACGCTCACACCTGTGCTCGACAAGTACGGCATCAGCTACTTCCTGGTGTGGCGAAATTATAAAGAGGAGTGGTTTGGCCCTTCACCCTCAAAGCCCGATGCTCCTTACTTTAAAGAGATGTATGCGAAGGAGAATGTATTGTTTTTGAATGAGATCCAATAAGATATGACTGAATTTGAACATAAGATAGCAGTTCTGCGGCAACACCATGAGGAGTTGCTGAGTCGTCAGAACGAACCCTTGGAGTGGGGGAACGGCATCTACGAGAAATATAAATATCCTGTGGTGACGGCTGAACATGTGCCCTTGGAGTGGAAATACGACTTCAACGAACAGGACAATCCCTACCTGATGCAGCGTATTATGTGCAACGCCACGCTGAATGCCGGTGCACTGAAGTGGCAAGGTAAGTACCTGTTGGTGGTGCGCGTAGAGGGAGCCGACCGTAAGAGTTTCTTCGCTGTGGCTGAGTCACCCAACGGCATCGACAACTTCCGTTTCTGGGACGAACCCATCACGATGCCCGACGATGTGATCCCTGCCACTAACATCTACGATATGCGCATCACGCAGCACGAAGACGGTTGGATCTACGGCGTGTTCTGTGCTGAGCGTCATGATGACTCACAGCCCGGCAATCTCTCGGCAGCTACGGCTACAGCAGGTATTGCCCGTACCAAGGATCTGAAGACCTGGTATCGTCTGCCCGACCTGAAGACCAAGTCGCAGCAGCGCAACGTCGTCTTGCATCCTGAGTTCGTCGATGGCAAATATGCCTTCTATACTCGTCCTCAGGATGGTTTCATCGACACAGGCTCTGGTGGTGGTATTGGTTGGGCACTTGTCGATGACATCACCCATGCGGAGATCAAGGAAGAGAAGATCATCTACGAGCGTAAGTACCACACCATCACGGAGGTGAAGAATGGCGAGGGACCGCATCCCATCAAGACCCCGAAGGGTTGGCTGCACCTGGCTCATGGCGTGCGTGCGACGGCCGATGGCTTGCGCTACGTGTTATATATGTACATGACAGCCCTCGATGATCCTACCAAGGTGATAGCCCGTCCTGGTGGTTACTTCCTCGTTCCTGAGGGCAACGAGTACTTAGGCGACGTGATGAATGTGGCCTTTGCCAATGGTTGGATTGCCGACGAGGATGGCAAAGTGTTCATCTACTATGCCTCTGCCGACACCCGCATGCATGTGGCCACCTCGACCATCGATCGTCTGGTGGATTATTGTATGAACACCCCTGAGGATGGTCTGTTTACTGCTGCCAGTGTGGAGACCATCAAAAGGCTGATTGAGAAGAATCGTCAATCAAAAAATAAATAATATAATCTATGGTAAAAACTAAATTGATCGAAAAAATCGGTTATGGCTTCGGTGACATGTCATCGTCGACCTTCTGGAAGGTGTTTTCTTACTATCTTCCTATCTTCTATTCAAACATCTTCGGCCTGTCGCTGATCGACGCGGGTGTGCTGGTGCTCGTCACACGTATCTGGGATGCTGTTTCAGACCCCATGATGGGTATCATCTCAGACCGTACGAACACGAAATGGGGTAAGTACCGTCCATACCTGCTGTGGGTGGCACCTTTCTTCAGCATCTGTGGTATCCTGTTGTTCACCACACCCGACTGGAGCTATGGCGCCAAACTCATCTGGGCCTACGTCACCTACATCATGATGATGACCGTCTATACGGGTATCAACGTACCTTATGGTGCCATGTTGGGTGTGATGACCGACGACACCAACGAGAAGACCGTGTTCTCCTCGTTCCGTATGTTCTTCGCCTATGGTGGTTCGTTCCTCGCCTTGTTCCTCTGGGAACCGTTGACGAACATGTTCGGAGGTTATAAGACGCCAGGTGGCTGGTTCTGGGCTATGGTCGTCATCGCCTGTGCCTGCTTCGTGATGTTCATTCTCTGCTTCTTGCTGACGAAGGAACACCTGAAGACCGTCTCTACGGTGAGTGTGGGTAGCGACTTCAAGTCACTGTTGTCGAACAAACCTTGGTGGCTGCTTATCGGGGCCGCTTTGTGTTCGAACCTCTTCAACACCGTTCGTGGTGCCACTGTGGCTTACTTCTTCCTCGATATCATCGGTCCGGATGTCAGCCTGACGATCTTCGCTTTCACCATCCTGTTCTATTCAGGTCTGTTCCTGGGTGTGGGCGAGGTTGCCAACATGGCGGGTGTTGCCCTCTGTGTGCCCATCGCCAATAAGTTGGGTAAGAAGTCGACCTTTATTCTGGTGAATGCCGCACTGGTGGTGTTCAGCATCCTGTTCTTCTTTGTGCCCTGCACGCCCTCAGGCTTCTGGACTATGCTCATCTTGCAGATAATCATCTCGATATTTACTGGTATCATGTCGCCACTGATATGGAGTATGTATGCCGATGTGAGCGACTATGCAGAGCTGAAGTTCAAGACCGCCTCTACGGGTCTGATCTTCTCGTCGGCTTCGATGGCCCAGAAGTTTGGTGGTGCCATCGGTGGTGCTGCTGTGCTGTGGCTCCTCTCAGGCTTTGGCTATGTGACTGATGCCGATCAGTTGGCAGCAGGTGCCGTGCAGCCAGAGAGTGCTCTGATGGTGCTCCGCTGGCTTATGAGCTTCATTCCTGCTATGGTGGCTGCTCTTGCCATCGTCGTCGTGTGGTTCTATCCGCTGACAACGAAGCGTGTGCAGGCTATCAACGAGGAACTGAAGAGCGTTCGTTCGATTGAAGATTAACGAGGTAATGGTGAATATCCAGATATTGAGAGACGAGATGCAGGATGTGTTGCAGAACAACATCCTGCATTTCTGGCAGACGAAGATGGTAGACCGCGAGAATGGCGGTTTCTACGGCCGAATCGATGGCCATGAGGTGCTTCATCCCGAGGCAGAAAAGGGTGCTATCCTCAATGCCCGCATCCTCTGGACGTTTTCTGCCGCCTATAGAGTGTTCTCTCACCTCTCACCCCTCACCCCTCACCTCCAGGAATACCTGGAGATGGCTCAGAGGGCGAAGGACTATATTATCGAGCACTTTATCGATCCTGAGTATGGCGGTGTCTTTTGGAGCGTCGATTACAAGGGACAGCCGCTGAACACCCGCAAGCAGTTCTATGCCATCGGTTTTGCGATCTACGGACTGACGGAATATGTGCGGGCTACTGGCGATCGCGAGGCTCTGGAGTATGCGCTGCAACTCTACGACTGTGTCGAGGAATATGCTTTCGATCGTGAACACAACGGTTATATCGAGGCTTGTTCGCGAGAGTGGGGGAAGATTGCCGACATGCGTCTCTCTGAACTCGACGCCAATTTCCCGAAGTCACAGAACACCCATCTGCATATCATCGAACCCTATACGAACCTGCTGAGATGCCTAAAAGAGTTGCATGCCAAGGAATCCTGCGACTATGTACCCGTTCTGGGATCAGTGTTGCCTGTCGATGTGAGCGTTTCTCCAGAGACCATTATGGCTGTCGAGGCCTCGCTGCGTAATCTGATCGATATCTTCACAGACCGTATCCTCAACCCCGAGACCCATCATCTCGATCTCTTCTTTGAGATGGACTGGACGCGTGGTGCTGGTCATCTGGAGAGTTATGGTCATGATATCGAGTGCTCCTGGTTGATGCACGAGGCAGCACTGGTGTTGGGTGACCAGAAGGTTCTGCGGAAGGTCGAGGCTGTGGTCCGTGAAGTGGCCAAGGCCTCAGAGAAGGGCCTGCGTCCTGACGGGTCGATGATTCATGAGGCCAACCTAACGACTGGTCATGTGGATGACGACCTCCATTGGTGGGTACAGGCCGAGAATGTCGTGGGATGGTTTAACCTCTGGCAGCACTTTGGCGACGAGGAGGCCTTAGAGCGTGCTTCCCGTTGTTGGGATTATATCAAGACACAGATTATCGACTGGGAGAATGGCGAGTGGCATTGGAGCCGGCATTCGGATGGTTCGCTGAATACTACAGACGACAAGGCAGGCTTCTGGAAATGTCCTTACCACAACGGCCGGATGTGTCTTGAAATCATAGAGCGGACTTAAAATGTCAATATCTTTGCAGTGAATTATGAGAAAATGGATATTATTGATGCTGCTCTGCTGCACGATAGGTGCACAGGCTGAGAGAAAGTTTAACGAGCGTCCGAAGCTCGTAGTGGGAATCGTGGTCGACCAAATGCGCTGGGACTATCTCAGTAGGTATTATGACCAGTTTGGCAACGACGGTTTCAAGCGGCTGATCGGGGAGGGCTACTCCTGTGACAACTGCCAGATCAACTATGTGCCTACGGTGACTGCCATTGGTCATACGAGTGCGTATACAGGTACGACACCCGCCTTCCATGGTATCTGTGGCAACGACTTCTTCATTGGAGACAAG
>Ga0247608_10005656_pt1 | contig 13447 bp, 20 predicted proteins | sample 176DNAGHGlowgp2_FD_193490 | JGI IMG/M metagenome (GOLD analysis project Ga0247608, IMG submission 193490) | Sheep rumen microbial communities from Palmerston North, Manawatu-Wanganui, New Zealand - 1766 DNA GHGlow gp2 | ecosystem: Host-associated > Mammals > Digestive system > Stomach > Rumen ...
GGGATAAGGTAAATAGGGGGTGTACGAAAAAAGGGACAGTGGTTTCCCATGTCCCGTGAATTAGTTGGAAGTGCAACTAATATGGTTGAATAAGTGCGCTATAGGAAGGAAATTGTTGCAAATCCAACTAGTTTATAATTCAAAGTATTTCTCAAACAGCACCTTGCACTTGTAGTCTTCAAACAACACATTGTTCTTAAGGTAGGCCAGCCATAGATTATAGCAGTCCCGGCGCCAGCGTTTCAGATCCATGTCTGTGGCCAGATATTCATCTGCTGTTCCTGATCTGTGCGCGGTGATGTAATACCTGGCGGCGCCTTTGTTTCTGTAGCATGCTATCTCACCAACGAAGCAGACGGGCTTGAAGTCCTTCAGGCTGACGCTTCTGATGTTGCTCAGGTCATTGTAAACAAAGGCATTTTCCGTGGCCATGTTGTAAAACCCGCTGCCTTTGGTCAGCTGGTAAAGGCTGGTCTGCTGCTTGGCCTTGGCTATGGCTGAACCGGTAGGCATGATCAGGGACAGATGCCTTTTATGGTCATGCCATTCTTCCAGGTGTTTTTCCTGCATTTCCAGCGCTTTATTTACAATGTTAAGAGCCATGAAGATGGGGCAGCCTACGTCATCACTGTTAGCGCAGCAGATGACCTTGACGGGATCCTGGCCTTTCAGTTCTCTGTTTCGGCTTATTGATTCAATAAGGTTGAAGAAGGCTGTTGCTTCTTCTCTTATGGGCTTGGCGTGTTTCTCTGGAATAAATTCATCATAGAATATGAAATCAATGTCAGAACCGAATGAACGCATGTTGGCAAAGGTTGACAGAGCCATTCCGTACCCGCGCGGCTGATTCTCCATGATCATGTCATAATCGCTTGTAGGGTCTGGAAATGAGTTGTAAATGCCCATGACCTGCGGGTTTATCTTTTTCATGCACAGATGATAGTCAGTGTCATTGTTTATGGCTGTGAACGGGTTCATGTTTTCATCCTTGCTGTTAAGAAGATCCAGCTGCGTTTTAGTACGTCTCAGATAAAGGAATGATATGCCGTTATCAAGCAGCCATTTCAGAAGGCCGTAAGTCTTACCAATGCCACGCGCGCCAACGATAAAGGAATACGTTTCCGTATTCTTGACGATCTCTTCAAAGTTCAGATAACCGGATTTTAAGTATAAGTTCATAGACGTAAAAAGGAAAGTCCTGCATCCTTTCCCTTCCATTATAGCATATTACTTCTTGTATTTCTTACGCGGCTGTTCTTCTTCCTGTTCTTCCTTCTTGGTGTTCAGGAACTCAATGTCACGTGCATTGACCTGTAAGGTGTAATGCTTGACACCTTCAGAGTCTTCATAATTATTTTCTTCCAGCTTACCGCTGACGCCGATCAGATCACCTTTGCCGGTCCACTTGTTGAGCAGTTCAGCACCCTTTCCCCAGATAATGCAGCTGATGAACTGGGTGCGCGGTTCGCCATCCTTGTCAACGCCGTCTCTGACAGCCAGCGTGAAGCGTGCGAAATAGCCTTTGTCCTTTCCTTTTCCATACTCCTGTAAATCAATGTCCTTTGTAAGTCTTCCTGCTAAATTAACTATATTCATTTTATTTGTCCTTTCTTAATAATTAACTTTTATCTTCAGATGATGTGCAGGCATCATCATAAAGCCTTTTGTTTTCATATAGACCATATATGTCATGGTCACTGTACTTTATTTCAGCGCATCCTTCCAGGATCCTGAAATATTCTTCCGTCAGTCCCAGCGTGTATTCTGAATCGCGTATGACCACATTGTCCGTGATACGCACCGTGCGTCCTTCCACTTCATAATCAATGTCTATCAGATCATTATAGACTGATTCCGTTCCGCCGGCTTTCCTGAAGACAAATCCTTCCTTGAAGTTCTCAATTTTTCCCAGCTCTTCAGCGCCCTTGCTTTTATTGACACCAGCTATCGTTATGTGCAGCTTACCGTCTTCCACATAGCAGTATTTTTTCGCGCCCATGGTGGCAAACTTTTCATATTGACCTTCCGGTTCAAATACTCCCATGTAATGCATGACACCTTTGGAGTCGACCGCATACGCGCCGTTCTTCTTACTGTCAGCAATCCTTGCTTCATTGTAAGCTGTCAGATCTATGTCACCCAGATACTTAACGCTGTCGGTGTCGCAGTACACAAAGTTATGACCGGCAGCCATTATTCCTTCATGCAGACGGTATCTGGCCCATGCTGTTACCCATACACCCCAGGCATAATTCAGGAAGGCCCTGCGTCTGCTTTTTTTAAGCAGTTCATCAACGCTTTTATTCTGCGGTATGAACTGACCGTCAATGAAGTCAATGGAGTCCTTGACGGGGTCCTGTGCTGTCATGCCGTAAAGGCTGTTGAGCTTGTTTTTGCTTTTCATGTAATACAGCTCGTTGTTCGGATCGCCTTTCAGTTCTGTCTTCATCTTATAGTAGTGATTAACAACATCAATCAGCATCTGCGGCAGCTTTCCATAACGGGCATGCCATACGTCATAGGCGTTCAGACTGTCCCAGTCATACATCTGGATGATGATCCGGAAGTCAATGTCAGTGATGGTTGTTTCCAGATAATCGGCTGAAAGTATTCTACCGTTGTCAAAGATACCGTTTTGAATGTTCCGGCACTTATCCCTGGACAGATACGGACAGCCTATATACTTGTCATGCTCTCTGATATTGAAGAAGGCAACGCGCATCAGGACGGCCTTTTCTCTGGTCCAGATCAGCTGCTTCAGACGTTCCGGACTGACAGCACCTTCATGATGGAACGCTGTCATGGGGAACTTACAATTGACCATCACATCTGGGTAGCTGCTGGATCTGTCAACGCTTTTGACATCTGTCAGAATGTCGCGGGCATACCAGCGGGATGCATGAGTGTTACCGCCTCGGAATGCTTCACGCAGTGCCAGATAGGTTTCCAGATCCGGAAGCATGGCCAGCAGCTGCTTATGGTTGAATCCTTCCATGGCCCGCTTACAGTCTCTTCTGACATAGCCTGTGCTTGTCAGCGGGATGGTGTAAAGGTCATCATGATCCAGTGCCATTTCAATTTTCAGTGCTTCGACCATGCCGCGCACGTCATTGATGCAGTAGGCCATTTCATCATGGCTGAGAAATGTCCAGCTGAAACGCTGCTTGTTATAGTCAAAGCCTGACAGCTTGGCATCCGGTACACCCATCTTGTGGGTATATTCTGCCAGTGACATGTTAGTGTGCAGATAATTGTCCCTGAACTCAAAGCAGTCCCACATGGTACACTTCAGCACCTGACGCGGACCGGTGGCAAATACTTCTTCCGTCTGGAACTCATACATGCCTTTAAGGAACTGGAACTCATAAGACAGATTATGCACGTATATGACAATGCAGGTATTTCTGCGCATGTGCTGTCTTAATGTCTTGAGAAACTCAAAGAACTGAATCCAGGTACGTCCTATCACTGTGCATTCCATGTCCAGCTGGAACTGCCAGATGTACATGACGGCCTGTTCTATCTCTTTTATGCGTGTAGTTTCAATGTCGAAACCACATACAAGCGGATAATATTTATATGGTTTAGTGCCATGTGGGTTTCCCCTGGGCCGGGGAACAGGCTTGTAATTCTTCAGGATCTTATAATCAAAATCATCAACGTTTATTGTTTCCATAGAAATCAGCTACGCTGCTATGACGTGATGCATACAACCTGGGCTTTTCTTTTCCTGTTCCGTGTTCGGCCCAGTATTCAATATTTCCCAGCAGCTGTTCCCTGGACAGTCCGCGCTTCTGCGCTCTCTGGAACGTTTCAACAAGCTGTTCGCTGCCATAGATCGTTGCCAGGTGTCTTTGACGGGCATCTTCCAGAAACTGGATCAGCGGGTCAAGGTTCTTTTCCGTTACATCTTCATAGCCGTGACGGTGAAAAGTCTCAACGGTATCAGAGCGCACCTGCTCATATTCATTGACACGGCTGGAAGAAGCTGACAGAAAGCGTGTGACGTCTGACAGTTCCTTGGCCAGATCGCTTTTGCTGATGCCCTTCATCTGACGCAACGGCTTGAAGTCACCCTGACGGCGCTGCACGATCTCACTGCCGGGGTATTTTGCCTGTAGTGCTTTATAACGCCGTCTGGCTTCATAGGACTGCTTGATATATTGCTGCTTTAGTTCTGCCAATGTTCTGCGGTTTAATTCCTGCGCAGAAATGTGTTTTATTCTAGGCCTTGCCATTACAGATACCTTTTCATGAACCAGCGCTGATCAGTCAGTGACAGCTTCATGTAGTCTGCCAGACAGTCAGTGACGCCGGGCATGTTCTCTTCCGGTTTCAGATCAGCCAGCAGCTTGCTGATGTTGAACCATCCAACCGTGAACACCTGCCATATAGTATAGGCAATGACAGTGTCCTTGTACTTCTTTTTGAAATCTTCTCTAGTCATATATTCCTTCCTAAGCCGTTACGGCATAAATAAACAACAATGTAGTGATAAATACCAGAATGGCCAATGCCCAGGCAATGCCCATCAGTATGTCTGTGATATGTTCCTTAATCTTCTTCATGATTCATCCACCATTCCCTTGTCATTGAACGTCTGTCACTGTCTTCAGTTTCTGTCAGATCCTTAAGATCCTGCCAATGATCATTATCTGCCATCCATGCAGCAGTGTTGTTGTATTTGTCATACAGATCCATGTCAATTTCATATTTGACTTCTTCAGGAAGCTTGTGATACAGATAATCATCATAATCATTCAGCAGATCCTGGATGACATCAGAGCGCTTCTTGCATCCGGCCATGAACCTGACATCATCCATGTATTTCTGGATCCACGGCCTTGGTATCATAATGTATTTCATTTATTTTTTCCTTTCCATAACTTAAGCATGTAACTTAAATTACCCGCATATAGAACATCTAATTCTTCCTTGTTGGTAATATCTGTTGTTAGTAATATTTGCTTTTCTATCCACTCAATGGGGATTGCTTCTTCGTACGGTTTCAGTGGGCAGTCCTTTGGTTTGTCCAGGCTTTCCACATCTTCCCATAGGAACGGACACCTTTTACTATTCTCCAACGGACATTCATAACAGTGATCTGGCATATCAATTATAAGTATTGCCTTGCTCATTAGTCTTTCCTTCCTACTATGCAGAGTGACAGGAAGAATATTCCGGTCAATGCTCCTGCAAAGAATATGATAACATCTTTAAGCATCTTCAGGGTACCTTCTTATTGTGATGGTGACTGTCTTTATCAGTTCACCCTTTTCGCGCATCTGCATCATTAGATCCTGAAGGTCAAAGCCTATGAACTTTGACAGGCTGCGCAGATCGTCATCAACGTCATGGCCCAGACGCTTGCCGTCCTGGTCCTTGATATCATAATCATAGAAATCTTCATTAAACATAATTCTTTCCTTCCTTTCACCTATATATTACAGGTCAATTGTGAACGTTGTGTGAACATTGTGTGAACGTTTTGTGAAGGTTTTGTGTGAAATTATGTGATTGTGGCTTGCAAGGCTTAATATTTAATATGGTATAATATAAGGGGATGCCCAAAGGACAACACCCGGAAGGTGTGGGCATGCGCTTGTCCGGCGCACGAGTCCCCATTAAAAGACAGAAAGGAACATGATAATTATGGAAGAAATTACAAACTTCATTTCGAGTGTTGGCTTCCCGATCGGCGCTTATCTTCTCATGTTCTTTTATATGAAAGAGCAGACAAAAGCGCACCAGGAAGAAGTCAATGAATTAAAATCTGTCATCAATGAAAACACGGTAATGGTCAACAGACTGTCACAGCTAATAGAAGACAGGATGAAGGACTAACATGACAGAGTATTTCAAGCCCAGAACATCTGCACCGGAACAGAGCAATAAATACTACCGTTTATTAGCTGGCGGTGGTGTATCACCCTGTATCGCGGGCAGACCTAACTATTCACCAGACGGAAAAAGCGCGCTGAATAACTGCGTCGGCTATAGCTGGGGAAGAATGGCAGAACTGGAACAGGATCCCGCAATTAAAGTGGGATGTTACCCGGGACACAGCTACCCCTCCGACGCATACGTCTGGCTGACCAACTCCCAGAAGCAGGGCTTCAAGACGGGAACCACACCAAAACTGGGAGCCGTTGCCGTATGGGTAAGCAACCGCAACCCCAGACGCGGTCATGTTGCCAATGTTGAAAAAGTGAACAGTGACGGCAGCTGGAAGTCATCTGAAAGTGGTCTGGACACCAGACCTTCATGGTGGTCAAACACCTACAATTCAAAATCATATAAAGCCGGTTATAAGTTCATAGGCTTTATATATTCCCCGACAGAGTGGGTGGAAAAGAAACCCACACCTGCGCCTGCATTCAAGAAAGGTGACAAGGTCAAGATCATTGCCAGGGGCAACAGTCAGTCAACCGGAAAAGGGATCCCTGCCGGCGGTATCGGTTATGTGCGTTATGTATTACGCATTATCGTGGGCGCCGTTTATCCGTATCAGGTAGGAAGCCTTAACGGAGTGACTACCGGCTTTTATAAGGCTGAAGCCTTGAAAAAGCTATAAAAGAAAGGAAGGACGGAAACATGGAATTAGATCAGATTCTAAAATTGATCGACGCGGGTTTTACCAAGGCAGACATTGAAGCAATGAGCGCACCCGCTAAAGAAAGCACAGAACCAACAGCACCGGCTGAACCGGCAGAACCGATCAAGGAAGCTGCACCTGCTGCTGAACCGAAACCGGCTGAACCAACAGTCAGCCCTGATTTCAGCGCACTGCTGGAAGAAATGAAAGGCATCAGAAAGCAGCTTCAGATGCAGGCCATCCTGCATGACGGTTTCACACCGGCCAGCCCGGATGATGCTGAAAAGATCATGGCTTCAATTATCAACCCGCCATTAAAAGGAAAGGAATAATTAAATTATGAGCGTAAACAACATGTCAATTGAGCAGGCTTATACCCTGATCAACGCCATTCATGCCCAGGCAACAGGTGACTCAACACTGACTGCCACAGATACAGCCAGCTTTACATCAGTAGCCCAGGCCACACTGGCAGCCGGTTATGAGCCAGTCCTGAATGCCATCACACAGGTATTAAACAGAACACTTATCGCTGTCAGACCTTACAGCAGAAAGTTCGCCGGTCTGGAAGTCAGCGGTGAACGCTGGGGAGCTATCACCCGTAAGATCAACTTCGCTGACAGGGCTGCGGAAGCAGATGCAACCTTTGCACTGGTTGACGGCGCAAGCATTGATCAGTACGAAGTCAAGAAGGCTGACGTCCTTGAAACTCGTTACCTTGGCAGCAACGTATATCAGGGACATTACACCATTTATACAAGACAGCTTGATGTTGCATTCTCAAGCGCTGAAGAGTTCGGCAGATTCATGTCAGGCTTAATGACACACTTCAGCAATGAGCGTGAACAGTGGCTTGAAAATCTGTCCAGAAGCATCGTTTCAAACTTCATCGGCGCAGAGATCACCATCAACAACACTGAGTCAGTAGTTCACCTTCTGACTGAATACAACGCAGCCACGGGTGCTTCACCGGCATTCACAGCCACTACAATTAAGCAGCCGGCCAACTGGAAGCCGTTCCTGCAGTGGGTATATGCCAGAGTTGCAGGCATCACCAGACTGATGACTGAGCGTTCCGGCTTATTCCAGCAGAAGATCACAGGCAAGTCCATCAACAGACACACGCCACTGGCTGATCAGAAGGTTTACTTCCTGGCTGATTTCATGGACGCCATGGATGCCCAGGTATTAGCTGATACATACCATGACAATTATCTGAAGTATGCTGATGTTGAAAAGGTCAGCTTCTGGCAGTCTATTGAATCACCGGATGAGATCAGCCTGAATCCTTGTGTCTATATCGACTCAAGCGCAGCAGTTGCTACAGCCACAGTAACTGAAGACAACATCATGGGCGTTATCTTTGACCGTGATGCATGTGGTTATAACATTTACCAGAATGATCTGCAGACATCACCATACAACGCTGCCGGACAGTATTACAACATCTTCAGCCATGTAAGAGTTCAGACACAGAATGACCTGACAGAAAAAGGCTGCGTCTTACTGTTAGACTAATAGCTTGTTTCCGGGCATTCCTCCCGATCATGGGCCGTCTGTCTCCTGGGCGGCCCTCTTAAGAAAGGAGATGCAGAACATGTCATTCAAAATTAAACTCTATACATTCAGCAAGAAAATAAACAGTACAGCCCAGCCCACAGGCGGCACTGAATATGACTGTCTGATCAAATCACCTTCAAGCATCCTGAATCCCGTCATACAGCTGAAAGCCACAGATCCAACGGCATACAATTATGCTTACATTGCTGCATTCAGCAGATATTATTTCATTGATGATGTCCGTTATGACAGCGGGATGTGGATTCTGATGCTGCATGTTGACGTTCTGGCCACATACAAGACCACAATAGGCAGCACCAGCACCTACATATTAAGAGCATATAATGCGCAGAATCCTTATATCATTGACACTGCTTTCCCGTTGACCGGAAATGTCACCTATGACAGCACCATATTTGAAAGCGGAATAAACACTTCATATAACAGTGGTTATTATATCGTGACAACTACCGGTGACCAGGCGGCCAATGGTAAAACCACTTATCAGCTGACACCTGCACAGTTCAGCAGTCTGGTCAGTGCCTTATTCACTACAGCTGACGGTCTGGACTGGGGTGATCTGACAAACGGTATCATTAACAGCCTTATGAATCCTATTGAATACATAAGCAGCGTCATATGGTCACCTACCAGCTTCACCACAAGCGGGTCCGCTGAAATCATGTGCGGTTTATGGCCTTCCGGAATCACTGCTGATCTGGTCACCAACATATTGCAGTTAAGCTACACGGTGAACATTCCAAAGCATCCGCAGGCAGCCACATATGGAAAATATTGCAACCTTGCACCATTCACCCATTATGATCTGGACCTGGGTTTCACCGGTACCATACCGCTGGACACTTCAATGCTGATAGATGTCAGCCAGATCCTGGTATCTATCAGACGTGACACCATGACGGGCCTGGCTGTAGTGGAAGGCAGAACAGTCACACAGAACAACCAGATGCAGCTGTTTAAGCTGACCGCGCCTTATGGTGTACCTATTCCAATGACGCAGATCACTTCAAATATCGGCCCGGTAATTCAGAACGCCGTAAAAGCAGGCGCTTCCGCAGCAACAGGTGACCTTATAGGCACGGCATTCTCAGCTGCCGGATTCATAGGCAGCATGGTTGAAGCCCTGACCGGAAATGTCACCAACAGCGGCGCACAGGGGTCCATTGCCGGACATCAGATGCCAAAGCGACTCTTTTCCAGATTCTATGAAATAGCTGACCGCAACACTGTGGACATGGGCAAGCCATTATTCAGTAACAGACAACCTTCAGCGCTGGGCGGTTATATGAAGTGTGCCAATGCTCATGTGTCAATAAACGGCACGTCAGCTGAAGCAGCAAGCGTCAATTCATACATGGAAGCTGGTTTCTATTATGAGTAGCTTCACACCGCGTCTGACAGTTCCTAGCGCCAATAATCCATACTACACCATGCTATCAACATATGGTGGCCTGAATCCCTGTATAGCTGGAAGTCCACAAGCCTGGACGGGTTCAGTGCTGGCTAACTGCGTAGGCTATAATTATGGCCGCTGGTATGAGATACTTGGAAGAGATCCGCATCTGTACACGGGTGATGCTAAATACTGGTGGAGTCATAACAGTCAATATACACACGGTTCTGAACCACGGCTGGGCGCAATAATATGCTTCAGTTCAGCTGCCCAGGGACATGTTGCCATTGTGGAACAGATAATTGATCATGACACCATTGTGACATCAAACAGTGCATATCATGAAAATATCTTTTACACACAAACACTGAGACGCGCCAATAACTGGGTATGGAACAGCAACTTTACGTTCCAGGGATTCATCTATCTGCCCAGCGCGCCAATACCTGACAAACTGCTGGCAGCCATATTCAGAAGACGCAGGAAAGGAAAAAGAAGATTATGAACAATTTTCCATACAAGTTTATAAATCTTTATAACTCCGCACGCAACCCTTCAACGGTACACTGTAAGAACACAGCCCTGGTCAACTATTACAGCAGATACCTGCTTCAGAAGCTGATCAGTGTCTTCCAGTGGGACGGTATTCCGGAAGAATGGGCCGAGAATTATTTCCAGTATGTCCTTTTCTGTTACGGGCATGTTGGAATCATCAACACCGATAAATACGGCGTGATACCGCAGGAATGCGGCCTGGGCGGGTTTAACGTATTCTACCAGCCCAGATATATCACTGTCGCAAATCCCCTGCTACAGGGCTTAAAACAGCCTGTGATAGGGACAGAGTGTGAAGTTATTAAGATGATGCCGGACTACGGCAGCCCCATGGACATTATCAGCACTTACGCTGATCTCATGGCACTATGCCTTGAAACAGCAGGCACCAACCTTCTGAACTCAAAGCTGGCCTATGTCTTCACTGCTGAAAACAAGGCCATGGCAGAGAGTTTCAAGAAACTATATGACAACATTGCAAGCGGCGAACCTATGGCCGTGTTGGACAAAGATCTTTACAATGAAGACGGGAACCGCAGCTGGGATGCATTCAGCCAGAACTTAGGTCAGAACTACATCACAGACCGCATCCTGGACGATATGAAGAAGATCGAAGACAGATTCAACACTGACATAGGAATACCAAATGCCAACACACAGAAACGTGAAAGACTGATCACAGATGAAGTCAATGCCAACAATGTTGATACTGAAAGCAAGGTCCGCTTATGGCTTGAGACCATGCAGAAGGATGTGAAAAAGGTCAACAAAATGTTCGGCCTGAACATATCAGTCAAGTACAGATATGAAAAGGAAGAAGGTGAACCGTATGGCGACAATGAGCTTATGGGCGCTGTACCAGTGGAATAAGACACTGTTTGACGGCTTACGCGTTCCTTCAGGCGTCAGCAAGGATGTTGTGATCAATAACATCCTGATGGAATCAGCTGAGCTGGAAGTTCTCTATACAGACCCCGATTTCCTTAAGCAGGCCATTAAATACTGGTCAGATACAAGGCAGCGTGCCTGGTACATGATGCAGAGAGTCTTATATGAAGAATATGATCCATTTATCAATATCAAGCGTGATGAAACACGCGAGATCGTACAGGACCGTAATCTTCAGACCAAGACCAAGAATGACGGCACCAATGCCTTGTCAACAGCTGCCTGGAATGACACCGACATGGTGGACCGTGAACAGCAAACCGTTGACAACCTTACCACAGCCAATGACACCGGCCAGATCGTCACCAAGGAACATTTCCATGTGGAAGGTGACAGCGCCATTACAGACGCACAGGACGTAGCTGTGAAAGAGTTCAAACTGCGTGCTGATTACGATCTGATACGGTACATCATAAACGATTTCAAGAAGCGTTTCTGTCTTCTGATTTATTAAAATAGAAAGGACAAAACTATGAATAAAAAGATATTGAGCATGACAGCCAATTTTGCACAATTCCCTGATAATGACGGCAATTCACGCAGTTTCACATTTAAGTACAATTTAAGTGATAATGTAAGTGAAAATTGCGCTGTTTACATGGACGGCGAACTGATTCTGGGTAATGATTCTGACTGGGATGAAGGCGGTGAAGCCTAATGTCTAAAGCTAATCTGTTATTGAAGAATGATGTCGGGCTTGTCCTGGACATCACAGAAAGCCCACTGGGCTGCACCATCTATGACCTGGAAGGCAATGAAATCGGTGGCGGTGGCAGTGACTTACTGACATGTAATATTAAAGTGATAAATCATACTGGAATGGGAGCGGGTTTGAATTACAACCCTGGTATTCAGGATGGTGGAATAATCACTGAAGCCAGTATCGGACCAATAAACAACAATGATGAAGCCGATGCCATAGCTTATTGCTATCACGACTCAACACCATATGTTGAAGTTAAAGGTATAAAACTAAGCGCAGGACAACCTACACCCGCAACATTGACAGCATCGGATGCTGTAAATTGCAGTCTTGATCAGGAAGACCCTTCATATCCAATGGTTTTAGTTACAGGGCCTAATGCCAGCATAACAATAACCTTATCATAGAAAGGATGATGTAAATGGCAGTTTTTGAACAATTCCCTTATACCAACTTTCATGAACTGAATCTGGACTGGATCCTGAAGGAAATGAAGGAACTTGATCAGAACGTCAAGGACCTGTTAGCTGCGGACATCATAAAGTATGCAGATCCAATTCAGTGGAGCATCCTAACAGCTTATGAAAAGTACACCATTGTACTAGATTCCAGCTACAATGCTTACATGTCAATGCAGGATGTGCCGGCTGGTACAGCCTTGACTGATACAGCATACTGGCAGCAGATCGGTGACTTATACGGCTATCTGGAAGACCAGGGCATTACAGAACAGGTCAGAGCCAAAAACCATTTCAGGTTTTATATTAACGGCACTTCAGGCAATGACAACAACACTGGAAGAAGTGCAAGCCAGGCTTTCAAGACTCTTGACCGCTTCATCAAGGAAGCCCACAAATATAGTGACATACGCTGTTATATCACAACCGCCGGAACCTACCACCTGACAAATATCACAAACATTGCAGGGCTTAATATGGTCATCAATGCCAGCGTCCCGGGTGTCATCATTGAACTGGAATCAGACAATACAAACAACTTCTCATTCTATTCATCATACCTTCACCTTGAAGGTCCTGATGCCCTGAACAAAATAACACTTATCTCAAGACCTTCACAGGGTGTTATATATGGTGAGATATACACAGAAAACTGTGGTTTTAACCTGATCAATGTTTCAATCCCGTATAACAGACTGACAATCAATTTCAACGGTCTGACAGCTAAGGACTGTGATTTCAAGGCGTTAACTGCAAGACATGCGTTTGCAAGAATGGAAAACTGCAATACTATAAACACCGAACCTAATGTCATACCATGGGTTGTGTTTAACAGTAAGGTTGTCTTTGCCACTTCTTCAACTGCTTCAGAACTTACAGCACCGTCAAGTCAAGGCGCATTTATACAATGCACTGACGGCGACCTGCTCATAGGCTGCGACATGCTTCCGGCACTTACTAACAGTTATTACAACGGCATACAGCTACTGTATTCAAGGTTGGTTATCACAACAGCCAGACTGACAGCACTGAACGATAACTCAATAAACGGTAACATTGTATCGAGTCCAACTAACCAGATCATCACCTATTAGTTGCACTTCCAACTATTGATAGTTGCACTTCCAACTATTGATAGTTGCACTTCCAACTAATTCACGGGACATGGGAAACCACTGTCCCTTTTTTCGTACACCCCCTATTTACCTTATCCC
>Ga0247608_10005658_pt1 | contig 13445 bp, 4 predicted proteins | sample 176DNAGHGlowgp2_FD_193490 | JGI IMG/M metagenome (GOLD analysis project Ga0247608, IMG submission 193490) | Sheep rumen microbial communities from Palmerston North, Manawatu-Wanganui, New Zealand - 1766 DNA GHGlow gp2 | ecosystem: Host-associated > Mammals > Digestive system > Stomach > Rumen ...
ACGGCGCAGGCAGTGCAGCACCCTCCCCGAACTGCCCGTGTTTCTTCTCGCTGCAGCTGAAGAACTCCTTCTGCACCTTCCCGCCCTGACCGAACGGGGAATTGTCGGCCACGTACTTGCGGCGGGTGAAGTAGAAGAAGTGGCCATCGGGCGAGAGCGTGCCCAGATACTCATCCGCATTGGTGGAGATATTCGGCACCGGATGCGGGTCGAAGGGCACCGGGTGGTTGAGGATGTTGTCGTAGAAACGGGCCTTGCGGAGGATGATCTTCGCCTCCTTGATCTTGTCGGCGTCCTTGTCGTCGGGGAAGAGGTCCGGGTTATCGACAATGACCCCCGCGAACTTCACCGCCTCAGGATAAAGCTCGTTGAAATAGGCGATCTGCGCCGCATAGAGGTTGCAGTAGGGCTTGTAATAGGGACAGACGTCGAACATACGGTTGAACGCGGCCAATGCCTTGGTCACGTCCGACTTGTCTTTTTTCTTGGAATAGAACTGGTTGTCCTTGAGCGGCAGGTAGTAGCCCAACGCGTAGTAGTAGTTCACCTCGAGATATTCGGGGTGGTCGGCCAGAATCTCCTCATAGAGCTCGTAGGCCTCCTCCTTCTTGCCGGACTTATGGTACTCGCGGGCCTTCTTGAAGACCTTCTCGCTGGCCTTGTCCATCGTCTGCACACACGGATCGTCGTCCTGCGCGAACCCCACGCCGGCGAACCCCATGAACAACACGAACAATATAAGCGAGATACGATTCATAATCTATCGGTTATACGGCGAAAGGGGCAAAGGGTTACACGGTTGGGTTAAGGGTTAAGGGTTAATGTTTAAGGGTTAATGTTTAAGGGAAACCATAAACCATAAACCTTAAACCCTAAACCCTAAACCCTAAACCTTAAACTATAAACCCTAAACCATAAACCTTAAACCCTAATTGTCCTTGATCACGGTTTCGGCCGCTTCGATGATCTTGACGAACTCGTCGGGTTTGAGGGAGGCGCCGCCGATGAGGCCGCCGTCCACGTCGGGTTGGGAGAAGAGCTCGAGGGCGTTCTTGGCGTTGCAGCTGCCACCGTAAAGGATGTAGGTGAAGACGGCGAGCTCGGTGCCGAACTTCTTCTCGATGAGGGAGCGGATGAAGGCGAGCATCTCCTGCGCCTGCGCAGGCGTGGCGGTCTCACCGGTGCCGATGGCCCAAATGGGTTCGTAGGCAATCATCACGCGCTCGAGCTCGTCGGCCGTGAGCGTGCAAACCGTGGACTCGATCTGCTTCTGCACCACCTCGAAGTGCTTGCCTGCCTTGCGCTCCTCCAACGTCTCACCGCAGCACATCACCGGCACGATGTCGTTGGTCAGCAGACGGTGCATCTTCTTGAGCACCACCTCGTCGGTCTCGCCGAAGTATTTGCGGCGCTCGGAGTGGCCCACGATGCAGAAATCGACGTTCATGGAGGCCATCATCTCCGCGGAGATCTCGCCGGTGTAGGCACCGTTCTCGAACTCGCTCACATTCTGCAGACCAGCGTAGAAATGGTTCTCGTCGATGTCGGCATGGTCGGTGACCAGCTCGGCATACACGGCCGGCGGACAGAGCACAACCTCCGTCTGGAGCTGAAAATCAGCCAATTGCTCTTCTATTTGGGTGATAAGGTCTTCCGCTTCTTCGAAGTCCTTGTTCATTTTCCAGTTACCGATAACAATCTTGGGTTTCGTCATAATACTTTTATTTATCTGATTTACTTAATGTTATAAAATTCAAAACCAAACCATCACAAACGGGCAAAACTACACAAATTACAGATACGCACAAGCAGCTATTTTCCCGTTCACAAATCACAAGTCACAAGTCACAAGTCACAAGTCACTACTCGCCGTTCCTTGGCTCGGGATTCTCCTCTGCGGGCTGCGGCTCCTGAGAGGGCTGCGGGGCGACGTGTTGCTCTTCCGGTTCCGCATGGTGATGCTTGCCGGCATGCGACTCCGATGCGGATTGCTTCGGGATGGTCACCGAGACCGTGTTCCCGTAGCGGATGCCCGAGCGAGTGCCCGCGTAGGCGCGCAGGTAATAGACGGTGCCCGGCTGGAGGCCACTGACGACCGTGGTGAAATAGCCGAGGCCGGTGCCGTCGGAGGAGTGCGGTCCCATGACGGACGGATAGGGGTCGGTGCCCCAGCATATACCGCGGTCGATGACCGGTTCGGTCTCATCGCCTTCGGCTTGCCCACAAACGGTGACGCTTCCGGGCATCAGCTGGCTGATCGGCATCGTGTGGACCCGAAGGGACTCGAACCCGATGGCAGGAGCTTGCGCGGGTTGCGGCATCGCGGCGACAGGCTGCGGAACCGGAGCGACCGGTTGCGGAGCCGCGACAGGATAGGCAGACTGCGGAGCCGCGACAGGATAGGCAGGCTGCGGAGCTGTGACCGGATAGGCCGGTTGCGGGGCCGTGACGGTTGGCTCAGGCTGCGAAACCGGAGCGGGTGCTGCGGGTTGAGGCGCCGCGGGTGCCGGAGCAGGCACATCGCTGACAGGCGGGACGGGCTCGGAATAGCGACTGCTGCGGTTGCGTTCCTGGAACTCCGTGCGGTAACGATAGGGAATACAGAGACCGAGACCTGCCTTCGCCCCGAAGGTGAAGCGTGTCTTCTCCACCGGGTAGCCGGCAGTACGAATGCCCTGGAGGTTGTAGGACCCGACCACTTCGGCCGAGACCACAAAGCCGCCGAGGTGGAACATGAAGCCCGCGGCCGCCGCCGGTCCCTGGGAGATATTCGACGGGAGATGCGCCCACTGTCCGTAAACCGTCTCGTTGTTGAAGGAGCGGTAGCTATAGCCGAGACCGAGGTGGAACGACAGCGGCGCCCAATAGCGCAGGGTGATACCCGCCAAGGCGTCGAAATAGGTGCTGCTGGTGGCGGTGTAGGTGATATCGTCTTCCGTGCAGGTGACGAACGCCCCTTTGAACTTGAAGTTCGTCATCGCGCCGACATACCAGCCCACATTGCGCATCGTGCCCGCCTTAAAACCGAAGGCCGGCACCTGCGCGCTGAAGAACTGGTCGGGACGGTAACCGCCCAGATACTCGGCGTTCACGGTGAGGAACGAGGCCGACGGCAGCGTCTTGAAGAATGGAACCTTGCGGGAGGTGGCGTCCTGCTGCGCCGACAACATTCCGGCACCCGATGTGAGCACCGCCGCTATAAACAACACTTTCAGAATGGTGGGTCTGAGGTAATTTTTCTCCATATCCGATGTTCTAAAAAAACGGGCAAATGTACATTTTTTTTCGGAACACGGGATATGCGGAAAAAGTGTATCTTTGCCGCCGATTGTTATATTGCCGCAATGTTTTTTTGAAAGCACGGTTCGTACTCAGAATGGGACTTTCCCCGACGCCAAAACCTTAACCTTTAACCCCCACTCTATGAATATTACAAGCATTATCATCGCGATCCTGACCCTCACGGCGGGTATTGGCGTGTTTTTGGTGGCCTGCCAGACCATGAGCAACAACCTGGAGTCGGCAGGCAGCCGCAAGCTGAGACGACTTTTCGCAAAGACGGGCGACAACAAATGGGTCGGCGTGGGCATCGGCCTCGCAGGCACGGCCGCCATCCAGAGCAGCGGCGCGGTGACCGTGATGGTCATCGGTTTCGTGAACGTGGGCATCATGAGCCTCACACTGGCCGCCACCATCATCTACGGCTCCAACATCGGCACCACGGTGACGGCGCAGTTAGTGGCCCTCGGTATGTTCGGCCGCAACAGCATCTCCACCTCCATCATCTTCGCCGCTTTCGCCGGCATCGGCGCCTTCATATCGCTCTTCGCCAAAAACGACAAATGGAAGCAGACAGGCGGCATCCTCACCGGATTCGGCATGCTGTTCGTCGGCTTGAGCATGATGTCGTCGGCTATGGACGAGTTCGCCGCGCTGCCCGAAGTGAAGACAGTGTTGGCCTCCATCAGCAATCCCCTGCTGCTGGTCGTCATCGGCGCGTTGCTCACCGCCATCATCCAGTCGTCGTCGGTGATGACCTCCATCGCCATCACCATGGTGGTCACTGGACTGGTGAGCCTCGACCAGGGCATCTACCTGACCATGGGTTCCAACATCGGCTCGTGCGTGGTGGCCCTCATCGCGGGTCTCACCAGCGGGGTCAACGCCAAACGCACCGCTCTCATCCATCTGATATTCAACGTAATGGGTGTCATCATCTTCCTGCTCATCGGATTCATCATACGGATTGTCTCCGGCGGCGGCATGAGTTTCGGCGTCCTCTTCGCACGATGGTTCCCGAACGCCCCGCAGATGCAGCTCGCCATGTTCCACACCTTCTTCAACGTGTGCACCATGTTCGTGGCCCTGCCGCTGACCAGAGCCTTGGTGAACACCGCCTGCCGACTTGTCCCCGAGAAGGAGGATGAGACCTCTGGGAAGCAGCGCCTCAAATACCTCGACCCCTCGATGCTCAGCACGCCCGCCGTGGCGCTTCGCCAGCTCAAGACCGAAATCGAGAACATGGCCGACCTCGCCATCACCAACTTCCACCGTTCCATCAAGGTGGTCACCACCATGGACTATACGGACATCGAGACGTTCCGCGAGACCGAGCTGCAGCTCAACTTCCTGAACAGGGAGTTGTTACGATACTCCGTCCTCCTGTCGGAGAACAACCTCAACAGCTATGACCAGCGCTACCTGAACGGCACCATCCGCTCGGTCAGCGACCTGGAGCGTGTGGGCGACTACGCGGAGAACATCGTGGAGTACGCCGACTCGCTCAAGGAGCAGGAGGCCGCCTTCTCGCCGGAAGCCATCGACGAAATCCTCCAGATGGAGAAGCTCGTGAGCGATCTGTACGACGAGGTGAAGACCGCCTACCACAAAAAGGATTTGGAGGCCCTTCGACGCGCGAACGTCATCGAGGACCGCATCGACGACTTCACCAAGGTGATGGAGCACAACCACATCCACCGCCTCACCGAAGGCACCTGCAGTCCCGCTGTGGGCGCCGAATACCTCTCCCTGGCCCAGAATACCGAGCGTGTCGCCGACCACCTCATCAACGTCGGCAACACCATCAAGGATTTGGTTTAGCAAGATCCAGCAAGTATTTGGCAAGGGTTTCGCAAGGGGTTGGCAAGTATATGGCAAGTATCAGGCAAGCTCTAGGCAAGCAAATTAGCTTGCGAAGAGCTTGCCTGCCCGTTTTCAAACAGTGCTCTAGTACGGTTCAAGTGCTTTCCAAGAGGGTTTAAGGTTTAAGGTTTAAGGGTTATGGGTTAAGGGTTAAGGTTTAAGGGTTAAAGGTTAAGGGTTAAGGGTTATGGTTTAAGAGTTAATGGTTTAAGGGTTAATGGTTTGTGTTTATGTGGTTGGCTGATATGAATCCAACTGGATTTTCTCTGATTTTCTAATCAGATTTTCCCAGATTTCTGCGCGCAGCGCACCCTCACTATTACGCGAAGCGTAACCAAACTCATTACGCGCAGCGTAACCAACTACCTGAAAGAAAACGGGCACCGATAGAATTACCGGTACCCGTTCATTATCAATTATCAATTGTCAATTTCTCCCACTACCTCTTGACGAACGTCTTCGTCACGGAGCCCGCCTCGGTGGTCACGCGCACGAAGTACATGCCGTTGGCGAGGGAGGAGACGTTGATGCGGGTCGGGTTGTCGATGACGTTGACCGTGTTGATCAGCTTGCCATAGACATCGTACACCTCCATCATCGTGACGTTCAGGTCGCCGTCCACGCGGATGTCCACGTACTCCTTGGCGGGGTTCGGGTAGAGGCTCACGCTGTTGGAGAGCCAGCTGTCGATGCCCACGGTGGTGGTGCCCGTCACGGAGGTGCTCCACTCGCTCAGGTTGCCGTCGCCGCAGTTGGCCTGCACCTGGATGGTGTAGGTGGTCTCCGGGGTCAGCCCGCTGAGGGTGTAGCTGTTGGTGTTGGAAGAGGCGGAGTTCAGGGTGCCGCCGGCCGCGCTGTACTGGATGTTCCAGCTGCTGACGTTGGCGTCGGCATCCCAGGTGATGGTGATGCTCTCGTCGGTCACGCCGCTGACCGTCAGGCCGGTCGGGGTGTTACACGGCTCGGGGGTGTCTTCAGGCAGCGTGGTGAAGGTCATCTCGCTGCCTTCGACGGTCGTGCCGTTGAAGGTGATGAAGGCCTTGTAGGTGTAGGAGGTGTTGGGCGTCAGGTTCGTGAGGTTGGCGGTGAAGGTGTTGCCCGTACCGGTGCCCGTCACGGAAGTGTAAGTGCCGCCGTTGGTGGCCTTCCACTGGAAGCCCTTGGCGGTGATGGTCACGTTGTCGGGATTCGTGATGGTAGCCTTCAGCGTGGCCGTGGTCTGCGCGATGTTTTCGGCAGCGTTGGTGGCCACGGTCGGATCGGTGATGACCGGGCCGGAACCGCCCGCAGTGGTGAAGGTCTGCTCGGAGCTCCAAGCGCTCACGTCGCCGTCGCCACAGTCGGCCTGCACACGGAAGACATACTGCGTGTTGGCAGCCAAGGAGGAGAAGCTGTAGGAAGGTTGCGTACACGGAATCGTGGTGCCCCAGTCGGAGGATGCCGCAGCCTTGTACTGGAGATTCCAGGAGGTCTCGCTGCCGCCAGGAGTCCAGATGGCAATCGCGGAGTTCTCCGTGATGGTGTTCACCGTCAGGTTCGTGGGAGCCTGGCAGGTGGCCGGGCCGGAGCCGGAACAGCTGGTGGTGAAGGTGTAGGTGGTGTAGCCTGTCATGTCGAAAACCGTATATAGTTGCGCACCGTCGGGACCGATCAGCGTGAATCCGACCTCATCTTGGTACGAACCGGCATTCCAAACTATAGAGGTGGATTCATTGTCGCAAAGGTTCACCGTCTCGGTGGCGGAAGAGCCGGAGGACAATCCAATCGTGGCCACGGTGGTGCCGTTCTGCTGCACGGACAGGGTGCCGCCGTTCCAGCCGTCGCCGTAACCGTCGGTAAGTTCGAAGGTGTAGGTACACTGGTCAGCCACTTCGCACAACGCGGTGTTGAAGCTCAGCGTGGCCGCGGTGGAGGTGCCGTCAACGCCGCAGTCTGCGACGACGGAGACAGAGTAAGCCGTGCCGGCGGTCAGGCCGGTCAGGTCGTAGCTGTTGTTGGTGGTGGTGAAGGTGTTGCCGTCGCCAAGCGTGATGGTGTAGCTGTCGGCGTTGCTGAACCAGGTCAGCGTGGCGCTGGTCATGCCCACATTGGAGGCCGCAAGGTTCTGCGGGGCAGGACAAGCCACCGCAGTGGTGAAGTGGATGGTCAGCGTGGCATCCTCCTCCGCATCGGGGGTGGCGCAGTTGGTCACCACATAGACATCGTACTGCGTCTCGGGATCGAGGTTGGTCAAATCCACTGAAGTGGTGCTCGTCACCTCCTGGTTCCAAACACTGTCGGAGGAAGGCTTGTAATAGACCGTCCAGGAGTTGTGGTCGGGATCGTTGTCGGTGAAGGTGATGGTGGCGTTGTGGCCGTCGATGTTGGTGGCCTGCACGCTCGTCTTCACCGGGGAAGGACAGTTCGGGGCCAAGGAGACGGTGAAGTCGTCAAGGTTCCAGGACTGGCTGGCCGAGTTGCTGGTGTAGCGCAGGGCGATGCGGCCGGAAGTGGCCAGGGCGCCGTTGAAGTCGTACGGGCCCATGAAGTTGCCGTTGCCAGCGACGCCTTCCGCGTTGCCGCGCGGGCCGGGGGCACCGGCATTCGGCACAACAACCTCAAAGGTGGTGGGGTCGTTGGGGTTAGTGATCACACCCACTTCGACGGTTCCCGATGAAGTACTGGTGGCCGTGGCCCAGAAAGAGAGTCTCAGATCATGGATGTCGTTGGAGAATTCCGGCAACACCAGCAGGTTGCTGGCACCCTTGAATTCGGCGGAATTGAAGCCGGAGTGGCAGGACTGCGCATGGCCGCAATAGACGAACGGACCATGGTAGGTGGCGTCAACGACCGGGGTCTCCCAGCAGATGAACGGCTGCTCGCCGTTGCCGGGATAAGCATCGAAGTCCTCGAACCACGGGTTGTCGGCCGTAACCGTGATGGCACCGCAGGAGGTGTTGAAGTTGAAGGCCGGGGAGAGCAGGGAGGAGTCGCTGCCGCAGAGGGCGCGAACCTGCACGCTGTAGGAAGAGCTACCGTTCAGGTCAGTCAACACGTAGAAAGTGTCCGAGGTGGTGAAATAGCCTGTTGAACCGCCGCTCAAATAAACGGCGTAGCCGTCGGCATTGCCGCTCCAAGAGACGGTGGCACTGGCCGTATCGACGTCAGAGACCATCAAGTTGGTCGGGGGCGTACAATCAGAGCAGATGGCCATGAGTTCGAAACCGGCTGCTGAATTGTAGCTGGAGACGAAGTGGATGGTGATGGGGCCGGAGGCGGCCACCGCAACGCTGGTGTTGCCGGTGTAGGAAGCTAACTGTGTACCGTCTGTACCGACACCCTCGTGGAAAGTGAGCGTGGAGCCACCGTAGGAGCTGCTGTTGATGTCACACGTGCCGCCGATCTGGAGGCCGGAGCCTTCCGTGGCCGGATATACCACCAGGGTGTAGTTGCAGTAGGTGCTGTAGTTGCCATTGGCACCGCCGTTGTCATAGATGATGGAGCCGCAGGTGGTCAGCGTGTCGCTGCCCGTGACCCCCATCGTATAGACACCCGTCGTCACCGTCAGCGGACCCACCCACTGGCTGGTCAGGCCGCCGCAGTCAGACTGCACATAGAAGTCGTAAGTGGTGATATTGTCCAGGTTGTCAACGGTGAACGGGTTGACGTCAGCATAGACGTTGGTCCCCTCCGTCTCGGGGTCGAAGCCAGCCGGGCCGTAAACGATGTTCCAGGCCTCGGCACTGCCCGCCTCCGTCCATGCCAGCGTGGCCGCCGCGTCAGAGACGTTGGTCGCGTGGAAGTTGGTCGGATACAGGCACATCGGACGCTCTTCCAGAATGATGTCGTCCACATAGTAGCCGCAACTCACGGCATTGGAGACGCGGAAGGCGACATAATGGCCGTTATCGGAATAGTTCTCGAAGGAGACCTGCTGCAGACCGTAGGCGTAGGTGTTGTAGGAAGAGAGGTCGATGGTGTCCATCACCACGAAGGTGGTGGGATCAGTCTTGTCACTCATCACACCCACTTCAAGGTATCCGCTGCTGCCGCTACGGCAGGCGTAGAAGCTGATCATCAGGTCGCTGATGTTGATGCTCTCATCCAATGCCGGCAGGATGGCGATGTTGAAGCATCCGTCGGTGTGGTGGAAATCCAGGAAGCGCGTGCCGCTGTGGGCATAGGTGTTGCTCGGGATATAGACATAGTGGGAGGCGTTGGAGGCGTAGCGGTCCCAGCAGAGGATGTAGTTGTCCTGACTGGTGCTGTAAATCTCGCTGGCATCCTCGAAATCCTCGGTGAAAGGAAGTTGGGCTATGCTGGAGCATTCCGTGCGGAAGCTGACGATATCGCTCCAGACACTCGTCTCCGTGCTGCTGCACAACGCACGCACACGAACCTGGTACTGCGTGTTGCCTTGCAAGCCTGAAAGGGAGGCCGTATTGGTGTATTCCGTACCGTTGGAGGTCCATTCCGTGTCGGAAGCGGCCTTGTACTCCACTTCCCAGGAGGATTCGTTGCCGGCAGAAACCCAGGTGATGTCGGCAGAACTCTCCGTCAAGTTGGACACTGTCGGGGCGTTCGGACGGATACAGGAGCTGGCGTCACAATAGGTGAAACGGAAGTTGTTGACCATGTTCAACGTGCTTTGGTTACCGCCCGTGCCGGGATCGAACACATTATACGGCGTGCCGTCGCGGTATGCGTAACGAGCCATGCCTGCGGTGACGCTGCCACCATTGTAGGTGCGGAACGTGTGTCCGGAAACATAACTGTTCGTCCGGTCGTTGAAGACCACCAACACGTTGTCGGTGCCGTTGTACGGGAAAACCGTGTCGAAAGTGATGGTCAGCCAGTCGTTATGGCCGAAAGAGAGGTCTCCAGAAAAGACAAGAGTGAACTCGACATTGTTGTCTGCAGCAGGCAGAATCCAGCCGTTGGAGAGGCTCATGGTGCTGGGAACATGCGCCAGATAGATGTCACAGGTGCGGTTCGTGGAGCTGTTGGTTTCGTCGAAAAGCTGCAGGCCGGCGAAGTCGTGGGCTTCCTGTCCGAAGAAATCCGCTGCCAAAATCTGCTGGGAGTAGGTATTGCCGTAATAGATGTATGTGGGAAGATACGTGTTGGTGGCATTGCTCTCACCCACAGCTAAATTCACCGGCGAGTTGCACGGGGTCATGAAGCTGGTGAACACGGTGTCGCTGGTCTCGCCGTTGGTGCAGGAGGCAAAAACGCCCACTTGGTAGGGAGTCAGCTCGTTCAGGCCCGTCAACAGATACGGGTTCTCCGTAGTGGTGAAAACCGTCTCGGTCTCGTTGGCCTGGTCATAAACGTAAACATTGTATTCGGAGACACTTTGGCTGGTGACTTCCCAGGTCAGCGTGGCATTGGAGCCATTGATGTTGCTGACCGTCAGGTTGCCGACCGGCGTGCAACTTGGGGCATAATCCACGGTCAGGTCGTCGATGCAGAGCAGGCAGTAGGCAGTGACAGCGAACTTGATGGCGACATAGCGGCCTTCACCCTGGTAAGCTCCCAGATAGGCGGTGTAGGGCTGGTATGTGCCGCTGGTGTTCGTCGGGACAATGGTCTGTACCGCCGTGAAGGTGGACATGTCCTCGGGGTCGGTCATCACACCGATCACGAAAACGCCGGCATCGGAGTTGGCGCGGCCATAGAACTGAATCCTCAGGGAAGAGATGTCAATCTGTTCATCGACCTTCGGAAGAATCAGACAAGGCACCTGGCTGGAAGATTCACCGTATGAATAGTTATAGACATAGATGGACTTGCCCTGGTAGGGATAATACGAGTTGATGGTCGGATAGGAGGAGTTGCCCGTGTTCTTGGCGTAACACTCGGGGATACCGCTGGAGACGCTTTCGAAGTCTTCGAAGAAGGGTATCGCGAAGATTCCGCAGCTATCAACGTAGGTGACCACGATGCTGTGGTTCTCGTGGATGTTCGTGAAATTGTACGTGGTGATGGCGCCTTGGGAGGTACCGTCGATCTCAGCGTCTTGGAGGACGTAGCGAGCGGTGTTGTTGAAGGCGAAGGTTTGGTCGGAACCGGCGTTGACAGTCACCTTACCGTTCGAACCGTAAGGCTGCACCAGCGAGGAGACGTGCAGGGTGTCACCCGTGTCCTGGAGTTCCGTGATGGAGATGGTGTACTCGTTGGAGAGGAACACCTTGACGGCGCCCAGTGTGCCGCCAGGGTTGATCGTGATGGTCTGCGTGCCCTCGCCGAACTCGTCGCCGTAGAGCTGCGTGCCGTTCAGGGTGACGCGGCACACGCGGTAGTTGGTCTCAGGGGTCACCACGAGGGAGATGTTGTCGCTGCTGCCGCAACCCACCGTGAAGGAGGAGTTGTTCAGGGTGGCGTGCACCTGTCCGTCGGCGCTGGCCGCGACCTCAGCGGTGATGACGGCCTGCGGGTAGACGGTAATCGTGGAGGTGTTGACCGTGGCTATACCATTGGAGGTGCAGGTCACCGTGTAGGTCGTGGTGGAGGTGGGGGCAACGGTGATGCTTTCGGTGGTCGCGCCGTTGCTCCACAGGTAGGAGTCATAGCCGAAGGCGGTGATGGTGACGCTCTCGCCCGTGCAGATCTCCGCGGCGACGGGGCTTACGCCAGCCATGTAGGACATCACCGGATAGCCGTTGTTGACGCCGTTGTCCATCTTGAAGGCGTCGCCGAGAAGGGTGATCATGTCGGCGGACTGCATCTCGGCCTCGGTTTTTGCCGTACCGGCCGTACCGCTATTGGAGGACGTTATGTTCGCATAAGCATAGCAGTTGTTGAGCGTGCCCTGATGGGCGGTGAAGTTGCCGCAGTCGGTGTTGCCGCCGGTAACGGTGACAGTTCCGGCAAAATAGCAGTTCGTCCATGTGGTGTATTGTCCGTTGCCACACATACCGCCAGGATAGTTGCCCGAAACCGAACCTGTCGCGCCGCAATTTAGAATCTGGGTGCCGGATGAGTTCGGATAGTTGGCGCCCACCATGAAGCCGATGTTGTTGCCGCCGGTGCCCTGAAGGCGTCCGTTGATGACCAGGCAATAACGGATGTAGATTTGTCCGCCGCTGCGAGTCATACCCGTGATGGCGCCCATCATACCCTTAGATTTCAGCACCGGATTGATCATCACTAAGGAGTCAATCGTGCAGGGATTCTGGATGCAGCCGAAAAGACCGGCGTGGAAGTAGTTCTGTTTCTCGCAGTAGAGGTTGTAGATGGCGTGCCCGTGGCCGTTGAAGACGCCGCGGAAACTGTTGCCGGAGGACTGATCCTCGCCGGTGGCCGTGGCATAGCCGCCGATGGGCACCCAGTTGTTGGTGGAGTCTCCTGTGCTGTTCAGCCAGAGGTCGGCCGTCAGGTTCAGCGTCTTCCCGTTGAAGGAAGTGCCGCTGTTCACCAGCTGGGCCACACCCGCGAGCTGCTCCGACGTGGAGATGTCGAAGGTGGTTTGATCGGCGTCGTACCACGAGACGTCCGCGGTACCGTCCCAAACCGTCTGCGCCGACACCGTCTGGGCCGCAAAGCCCAATGTTAGCAGTGTCAGCAGAAAGAATAAAGCTTTTCTCATAATTACTTGGATTTAGGATTTTATGATAATTTATATAGAAAATATAGCAAATATACTACGACCGCAAAAATAATATATTTATCGAACAGTGCCTCCCTAATCTTATCAACAAATTATGAACAGGATGGGTTATGGGTTAAGGTTTAAGGGTTTATGGTTAAGGTTGAATGGTTATGGGTTAGATGGTTGATGTAATCAATCGGCATTTTCTCTGATTTTCTAATCAGATTTTCCCAGATTTCTGCGCGCAGCGCACCCTCACTATTACGCGCAGCGTAACCAATCATCACGCGCAGCGTAATCTACCTAAAAGAAAAAAACGGGCACCGGTAAAATACCGGCACCCGTTGGTTATATGCACAGATAGTTGTGATACGTGGAGATTATTTCTTCACGAACGTCTTCGTCACAGAGCCCGCCTCCGTGGTCACGCGCACGAAGTACATGCCGTTGGCGAGAGCGGAGACGTTGATGCGGGTCGGGTTGTCGATGGCGTTGACCGTGTTGACCAACTTGCCATAGACGTCATAGACTTCCATCAGGGTGACGTTCACGTCCTCGCTCACGCGGATGTCCACGTACTCCTTGGCGGGGTTCGGGTAGAGGCTGACGCTGTTGGAGAGCCAGCTGTCGATGCCCACGGTGGTGGTGCCCGTCACGGAGGTGCTCCACTCGCTCAGGTTGCCGTCGCCGCAGTTGGCCTGCACCTGGATGGTGTAGGTGGTCTCCGGGGTCA
>Ga0247608_10005660_pt1 | contig 13442 bp, 12 predicted proteins | sample 176DNAGHGlowgp2_FD_193490 | JGI IMG/M metagenome (GOLD analysis project Ga0247608, IMG submission 193490) | Sheep rumen microbial communities from Palmerston North, Manawatu-Wanganui, New Zealand - 1766 DNA GHGlow gp2 | ecosystem: Host-associated > Mammals > Digestive system > Stomach > Rumen ...
ACATATACCTCCATAAACATAACATTGGTTTTTTCTCCAAGCTTCGTGTAAGGGATGTATAGTGTTTTTCCTTCTGATGTACCATAAACCGGCTGCTTTACGATAAGTCCGTTTTCTGAAACATCATATATTTCATAGCTGTCACACAACTGTATTTTTTTCCCTGAATAAGGGATATTATCGGTATAGCACACAGAAACGGAGTGTCCTCCGATAACGCCCAGATTTTCAGATACCACAGTATATTGATAATCAACCGGAAAATCGGGTTTTTCGCCGCCTATCTGAATCAAATCGGCTAATAAATTCCGGTTGCTTCCGTCTCCCGGAATCGATTCTATATAATTATTATCTCTGACAATGCCTGAAAGGTTATGCCCAAGCATACTTCCAGTACCATACTCGCTATTCCACAAGATCTGATATATTGGCAGAGAGGAGTATATCGGCGTCCCAAGATGATATCCGTAACTGCTTTTTTCCTCACAGATAAAATCAAAAAATCCGTTTAATAGAGTCAGATCCCCGGTCCCGTCAAATGAAACAGTTCTGGCCTTACCTGTAATTTCCGAATTACCACCATACACCCTGCTGAAATTTGAATATGAGCCGACAACGTTATGGCCCTCCAGATGAATGGTTATATCAGGGTATACTGTATCACCTACCCCGGTTAGGAATGTAATATCTCCTCCCTTATGAAAACCTGACTTCCCTTCCTCGTTTCTGTATTCAAAATCAATGGTATCATCAAAATATCCCAGTCCCAGACAGAAATTATTTAGATATAATGTATGTGTTTCACCGTTATATGAAATACCCGGATGTTCTTCCAGTTTTAAGTAACCATCCTTATAACGATATATTCCATCACTTTTTATATATAATGATTCATCATAATAATGCATTCCGGATGCATCATCAGAGTTTAGCCGCAGATCCTCCGCTACAAAGCCATCTCCGGCTTCAAATAGATCCGCAGTTTCAGGAAGAGCTATCCCACCAGAAATTTCCGGTGCCATCTCTTCTCCCATGACCGGACTTACAGTCAGTACCGCCATTGCCGCTGACACAGCAAGGGCCGTCAGTGTCTTCATTCTCTGTTTTTTAAGCATTTTCATACCTCCACTATTTCCTCCCCAGGAATCTCATCTTATCACCGGTATGGGTAATTTTCGGTCTCTCTGCCACAGGCTTATCCATTGATCTCATGATCTCTCCGGCAGCTCTGGACATTGCCTGCCGGCATTCATCGCATATGGTTCCGGATGAGATCTGCTTTCCGCATTTTTCGCACGTAAGACCGGTTTCTCCCGAACCTGAGAATTCCAGTCTCTCTTCCTTCAGCCAGGCTCTGATACGTTCCTTCGGCACTTCACAGTCCTCGGATGTCTGCACGAGTGTCCTTCCCGGATTATCCCGTAGATAGGTCTTTACCTTCGTAAACATCTCCTCATCTTCCTGCCTGCATGTGGGGCAGAGCTCCGGACCGTATCCCGGATACTGGAAAATACGTCTGCATCCTCTGCATTTTTTAACATTGTCAAGTCCCATGGTTATCTCCTCTTTTATAGACTTGCGCACCATTTTATCATCAAAACATATGCCTTTCAATGTATCTGTGTATTAAAGCAAAAACACTTTAAGAAACGCATATCAGCATCAGCACCAGAAATACACAGCTGTATGGCGTTACTATAAAACAGTTCTCAAAAAAGGATGCAAAGAGAAGGGTACATACACCGGAAAAAGCCAGCCTCTTATCCGGGCAGAATAAGAGATCCCTTGAGAACAGGCGGTTCAAAGCCATCACCAGCAGTGCAGCAATGCATATAAAAACAGGAAGTCCATGAACAACAAGGATATCTAAAAGTCCGTTATGCACTTCAAAAATAAAGAAATTCTTCATCTCATAAGAAGATCCTATACCGGTTAAGGGTCTTTTTATGAATTCCTGCCAGAGCTCTCTCCAGATAAGCTCTCTTCCGGAAAGAACATCCTTATAGAGAAGCCTCACATTCCATCCTGTGGTGCTTATGAGCACATATAATCCGGTAAATATGAGACTTCCGGCTGTGAAGAGAAAGATCCACACATTATAAAACGCCTGTTTTTTAATTATTAGGGGCACTGCAAAATAGCTTATTCCGAATACCACCATAGAAAGTGCCGCAGACCGGGCCTGATAGCAGACAGCCAGCAGTATGGAAGTAAAGAAAAACAGGATCTGGACATACTTTAGATACCAAAGCTCCATATCATTTTTGAGATATTCCATGATGATCTCTCCGAATATCAGAAGAAGGATAAAAGCGAGACCCACCATATTAAATCCATAATCCCATCTGACAACAGGGTACCAGACAAGCATAAGAGCCCCGCCTGAAAACATAAGTATCCGCTTCATCCTTCCTGACAGGGAAGTCTCTCTTACCACCAGTAAAAGCATGAGTACCAGATCATAGACTACGAGCACTGCACCCATTCCTGAATGAAGGATGAGGAGGTTTAATGGTGCGAGGACTGCAGCTATTAAACCGGCTGCAGCTGCCGGGTCGATCCTGAGATATTTATCCGGGTTCCCGGTGGTTAACATAAAGTACACAATTGTCAGACCTGCAAACATTATGAGCGTCCCGTAAACGGATATGACCCTGTAGAAAACCTGGGTGATAAAGGACCCGTAAACAAGCAGGATAAACATCCCGCCAATCACGTATTCATAATTCTTGATAGTCTTATTATCCGGCATTTCTATGTCCTTCTCTAAGAGATCCTTCGCTGACGCTCAGGATGACAGGGCGCCGACGCTCAGGATGACAGGGCGCTGACGCTCAGGATGACAGGGCGCCGACGCTCAGGATGGAAAAATGTCCAGTGAACATTTTTCGGGCACGTTTTCGAGCGCCGTGCGCGAGAGTACCCTGTATTCGCTCAGGGTAACATCGCTGTCATTCTGAGGGCTTTCGCCCGAAGAATCTCTGAGATCCTCCGCTGTCATTCTGAGGGCTTTCGCCCGAAGAATCCCGAGGATCTCTTCAAAATATTCACAACTTCATTAAAATAAAGGGAGATAAGGATAAGCACTATCCCCGCATTCCAGTAAAAATAGTTGTCTACACCTCTTATAACCAACACTGACTCAGTCAGGAGAAGACAGTAGGCGATCACATCCCTTACTATAAATACCTTTAGCTTCACATGCCTCCTGACAAAGATAAAAGCCAGTACAAACATTACAAAGTAAGACACGAGGGTAGAGAGAGCCGCTCCGGTGCTTCCCATGCTTCTGATCCAGAAGAAATTAAGGACAATATTAAAAACGGCACCGGCTCCCGTAGCGATACCCATACTGCGCCCGTCCTTAAAGGCAAGTGCAATGGATCCGAGAAACCCTTCCAGCGCCCCGAAGACAACAGAAATAAGAAGGGGCGGCACCAGTATCCATGCTTCAAAGAAATCATTTCTGAACATAACCCCGGCAATGACCTTCAATAGCAGTATTATCCCGGCACATCCTATAACCAGTATGGTCTGATAGGATCTGTACATTTTAGAGAAGAATTCTTCCCGGTCGTCTCCCTTGTACTCTTTAACTGCAGACATCTGCCACGCCATGGCAAAGATCCTCTGGATGGTGGTGAGGATAGCAGGGATCTTGTACGCCACTCCGTATAAACCGTTCTGAACACTTCCCAAAAGGAAAAGGATGAAATACCTGTCGATAGCGTTATTAACCCAGCTGGCAGTCGAATAAAGAAGCATGGACCTTCCGTAATCTCCCATTTCCCGGTTAAGGGCGTAGGAATCCTTTGTTCCCGCGGATCTTAACTTTTCCCTGCCATCCGTCAGTATGAACATGAGGAGCGCCGAAAGGCTGAATGCCAATATCTGTGAGATGAGATAACCATATATCCCCATGCGAAGGACCAGCAGGAAAAAGAGGTTTGACACTATGACGAAGAAAGTTGAGGACACGCTCCCCATTATCATCTTTTTCACTTCCTCTGTTCCCTGACAGTATAGGAGCATGTACTCATAGAAAGCATCCGCAGTATAGAGTATCAAAAAGAAAAGAAAATATATCCGGTATCCCGGAAAAAGAAGGGAAAGTACACCGCTTATGATCATTACGGGGATCACAGACAGAGACACTCTTTTTAACCCTGAGGAAAAGATAATATCCCTGTCATCCGTATATTCCAGGCCATACCTGAGCGCTGCCTCCCCCGCGTTTACGGATAGAAGGGGCACCAGCAGGAGGAGGGAGCTCTGCATTACGTCAGCTATCCCGTACTCCGATTCCGTAAGCACTGAAGTATAGAAGGGTACCAGAAAGAAAACCAGTAGCTTTGAAACAAAACTGCCTATGGTAAAAAATGCCATATTCTTAAATAAATAATGTATTTTACCTGTTTTCTTCATTCCTATTTACCATATCCCGCAAAGCCTGCCTTCCCCCTCTGGGGCAAAACGTGCCAGTGGCACGTTTTGAATGGCGTTTAGCCGTGCTGAACACGGCTGCCATCGGTAAGGTGTCAGCGAAGCTGACGGATGAGGGCACATCTTCAGCATTTCGTACTTTTTACTTTCCCGTTATCAAAAACCGTCATCAGTAATATAAGTAAAACCGGGGTATAGTCCGGCCACATGAGATCCATATCTATAAAGGACTCTATAAAGATCGCAAAAACCGCGGCAATAGAGCACATTTTCCCCGGATCGGAAATGTCCAGCGCCTCTCCCGCTTTCTTCAGTCTGTTCCATATAAGCGCAACAGATCCTGTAAATACTATGATCCCGTGAACCGCCAGAATATCGTACATGGCATTATGGATATTATATTCAAAGAAGGACTTTAGCTTTCTCCCGGATCCGATGCCGGTTAACATCTGGTCTTTCAGTATCTCCCACACTTCATACCAGATCTGCTCCCTGCCGGAAAACACATTTTTATAGAAAAACGGAAGCTTCAGATTGAATCCCGTAGATCCCAGGAACACATAAAATCCTACAAATACCAGTGACCCCAGGGTAGAGAAAACGATGAGAGCCCTGTAAAATCCCGGAGACTTCCACCATTTCCCGGGCACTATATAGTAAAACAGGATAAACAGTGCAAGGGCAAAGAATGCGCCCCGGGCCAGGTGCCAGAAAACAAGCGTAGTGACCCGTAGGAATGCGATCACGAGAAAGAACCCGTATATCTCCTTCTTCCTCACGATCTCCTGAAGAAGGGCGAAGGCCCCGAAGAAAGTGAAAACAGTCACCGTAGCCCCGGTATTGGCATTATAGTAGTATTCCCTGTCGTACAGAAACCAGGATATGAACATTATAAGGAAAAAAATCTCATAGATCCTCTTCTGTCTCTCAGTAAACTTTAGCTCCGGAGCCATGTAGAGAAGCATCAGAAAATCCCCCAGGATAAGAATGCACCCCTTATTGGATCCAATGATAAAGAGATTGATAACAGCTATTATTAATGTGGCTGCCAAGATAAAAAACATGGGTTCCCTTTTCTTTATCTTTTCCATGATATCGATATTCGCAATAAAAAGGATACCCAAAGCCACAAACATGATAAGAGAGTTATAGATCTCCGTCACATGATAAAATCCGGCGAAGGTCCAGGTCCCCGCGTAAAAGACCATAAATATCACAAGTGCGGCGTAGTTAAATATATTTCTTATTTTTTCATTTCCGACAATATATGACAAAGTTCCTTAGCCCTTCTTTCCCATCCTGTTTCCTCCGGATCCAGAGCCTTTGTAAGCCTTTTATTATTTCCCTGCTTTAAGGTCTTCATTATCTTTTCTTTGATCTCTTCCGGCGAATCAGGATCTGAAATGATATCCTCTTCCCTGACGTCACGCAATACTTCCAAAACTCCGCAGGCATTGGAGAGGATTATATCACATCCTGCGAAAAGCGCTTCCACGGGTGCGAGACCAAATGTCTCAAAAATACTGTTCTGGATAAAGATCCGTGCTTCACTGTAGAGCTTTTTCATTTCATCCTTACTCACAATACCGTGATCCTTCACAAAGCCATATGAATCGATCTCGTCTGAATCTGCTCCCGGTGCTCCCGCCACATTCAGTATTATATCAAGACCCTCTTTATTTCTTAAGATCTCCACAGCTTCACAGATCTTTCTGATCCTCTTTCGGGGCATTCCCCCACCCACAGAGAGGATGTTTACAGGTTGGTTAACATAATCCTGCATTCTTTCCCGGTTCGCATCATTCCCAGAGTCTCTAAAGCGGTTGACATAATTCCAGTTGCCAGCCTCCCGGTTTACATAACTCCAATCCGGTTCCACCCCGTTTGTGAGATGTCCCGTCTTATCTCCGTACTCAGGATAATTTTCCTTCAGCCACTTTTCAAACCGGGCAGAAACAGCCAGTATCCTGTCTGACAGCCTCATCATCTCCCGCTCATCCAAAGCCATTTTCTCATCAGGAACCCTGTTGATGCTGTTTTCGTATTCAACGGCTCCGTGCATTATGTAAACCGAAGGCACTCCTCTTCTCCGGGCTTCCCTCATCCCGAGAATATTCTGTCTGGAATGTCCCGAAAATATAACGGCATCCGACTTACCTGTCTTGTAAAAGATCTCAAGAGCCCTCAGGATCTTTCCCCGTCTTTTCTGTATAAGAGTATTATGAGGCATTGCCGAGATGAGAGATCCCGTGGCATTGGCAGGGCCTGTCCCGGTCCTGTAGTCCCCCACTATGAAGTACCGCTTTTCCCTAAGATACTCCCGTCTCCCCTTCAGCATCCATGAAAACGCTTTCCAAAAGCCCATATCAGCTTTATAAAGCGATCTTTTCCGGACTCCGAACTGAAGACAGAGCGGCAGGAAGAGGTGAGGCGCCATCCTGTAGTACCCGGCTCCCCTGTTTCTGAAAAATTCCTCATTATAGCCCTTAAACCAGGTGGATTCGTTCTCTATAGTTCCTGCTATCCTGAGAGGAACATAGGTGACCTTTAGTCCTGCTGCCATGGCGTCGAAGAGAAAGATGTTCTCTTCACCCATGCCGTACTTTGCTCCGGCCCCGAAAAGCTCATCCATCCTTAGTCCCTTTTCCCTGATCCGCCGGATCCGGAAAGCGATTTCCGGAGAAAAGATCTTCATGGCATGGAGATGGTCAAGAGGTCCCTCTTTTTTTAGCACTGGCTCGTGTCTTTCAGGTCTCTCAATAAAGAAAACTATGATATCAGAATCGGGATTTCTCATGAATGCATCCCCTATCACCTTCTCATAGTCATCTCTGTAGAGAACATCATTATCGCAGAAAATGCATATTTCCGAGCCAAGGGCAAGGGCCTTTCTCATAGCCATATTCCTGCTCTTTGACAGTCCCCTTTCCCGGGTCTTCACGAAAAGGCAGTTTCTGTCCGGGATATAGCTTTCAGACTCCTCATCGCACTGATCGATCACAACCGATCTTCCACTGATATTCAGCTTATCCAGTATGGCAGCATCGGGCAGATCCATTGCCGACAATAGAACGGTAACACCGGAAGATTCCATCAGATCCTCCTCATCACCGCATGAAAAGCATAAAAGACAAAACACCAGCAGCTTCTTAACAGGCTTAAGTGTTCCACATTTCTGTACAGATTCCAGATGCGCTTGATCGCAGTCAGTTTATTGGAGGACAGAGTTCCTCCGCTTCTCCTGTATATGGTAAGAGGCCTGTTCAGCCCCCATGCCGGGATCCCCTGCTTCATGACTTTCCACCAGCAGGCCGTATCCTCACTGGGAACATCCGGCATATGCATGAGTTCCTTTGAGAGTTTCTCAGCATCGAACATGACAGTGCTGGTGAATATGGTGGTATTCTTCAGCGCTGCACTGTATTCCATCCTGAAGGGCACCCTTACTATCTTATCAACAGAAACCCCGTTATCATCTGCAAATTCATATCCGGTAAAAGTGAATTCCGCACCTATCTTCTCCTGGAAATCCACCTGTTCCCGGAGTTTTTCCGGTTCCCACATATCGTCTGCATCGAGAAAAGCTATGTATTTCCCTTCTGCAGCGTCAATGCCCTTATTCCGGGTATTTGCGGCGCCCTTTAGTTCATCCATGGAAAGGAGCCTTATCTTCTGCTTAGCCTTTTTTTCCTCCCTTATGGATATGAAGTCCTTTATGATCTTTACACTGTCATCCTCGGAGTGGTCGTCTACAAGTATCATCTCCCAGTCCGTATATTCCTGTCCCGCCACGGACATCATGGTATCAAATATGAACCTTCCGGCGTTATGCACCGGTATGATAACTGAAACAAGAGCCATCTTTCACATCTTTCCGGCGGTAATATCTGTATCGGCGCCCTCTGTGCTTTCCCTGGTGAACAGTATCTTAAGAGTCAGTATCATGAGCTTGATGTCAAGCCATATGGAGTACTGCTCGATATAGTAGAGATCAAACTTCAGCTTGTCATAGGGAAGAGTATTGTATTTCCCGTAGAGCTGTGCATAGCCTGTGATCCCCGCCCTGACCTTCATCCTGAAAGCGAATTCAGGCATGGTTTCCTTAAATTTCTCGATAAATTCAGGTCTTTCAGGTCTCGGACCCACAAACGACATATCCCCTTTCAACACGTTAAATAGCTGGGGAAGCTCGTCTATCCTGCATTTCCTGATAAAGCTTCCAACCGGAGTGATCCTGGGGTCATTTTCCTTTGCAAGGACTGCAACACCTTTGGATTCGGCATTCACGATCATACTACGGAACTTGATTATCTTGAATTGTTTTGAATTCTTGGTGCATCTTATCTGCTTATAAAAAACAGGTCCCCTGTCATAGAGCTTAATAATGACGGCCGTTATTAACATTATGGGGGATGTGACCACGATCAGGATCAGCGACAGAATTATGTCAACCAGTCTCTTTATCACTCTTTCCTCATACTCAAGAGGATTTCCCTCCGTGAGAAGAAGAGGTGTGTCAAAGAGATGTATGGGAGTGGAACCGTTCAGGATGATATCCGAGATTTTCGGCATCACATATATCCTCTTTGATTCCTCATAGCAATACTTAAAAATAGTATTCCTCTGCTCGGAAGGAATGTCCCAGAGTATCACCGTATCGAACCTGTTGATATACTCCTTCAGCTTCTCTTCTCCGCATTCCGAGCTTACCACTTCCGAGACATTGAACTGGTCCTTTCTTTCCTTCAGTTTTTTCCTGAAATTATCAATGGACTCACCCCTGTATATGAGGAGCACATCAAAGGGCTTAAACTTCTTCCTGTAGAGATTTCCGAATACGGATATAAGGGTAAAGGAAAACAGCAGCTGCAGCAGCAGTACTATGAGTAGCGGCCTGGGATCCGGAAATTTATAGGAAAGGAGCATTACGATAAAGTAAAAGAAAATGTCCGAAAGGATGGAGGTGAAAAGAAAAGAAAACATCACCTCCCCCACCTTCCTCACTCCTACCAGGAGGCCTCCGAAGACCTGCCCCAGGAAGAGAAAGACACCTATATAGAGAGCCATTACGAAAATATGACCCCTTAAATACAGCTGCGTCCTGAATTCCAGATTGTAGATCCTGTTCAGTATATACAGTATCATCCCTGAGCAGCCAAGGATCATGACCGCACATACTAACAGCATATATAGACGCCTTAAGGCGTTTGATGAATGAAAGCTTCTCATTTATTATCTTTTTCCCAGAAATGCGAGGATCACCGCCCCCGGTATCCCCATAAGGGATATGGGCAGCGGGAGCTTATTATCCCTTTTTATCTTCTCGTGAGCCACCGGTCTGAACCTTAAATAGTGGCTTAAGTATTTGATCTTCAGTAAAGAAAACCGGGTGTATCTGGCTCGGTTTACATAATATATATACCAGCCGGTGGGATTTTTTTCCCTAAGTTCAGCTGCCCTGTCTGTCAGTCCCTCATCCTTTAGGGTGCAGACTGTCAGTATCCTGTTAAGGACAGACAATCTGTATTCCCGGTCTATCTCATCATAGATCACATCCTCTGGAACATACTTTTCCCCCGGTATCTCAGGGAACAGGTGTTTTTTAAGGATCTCTGTTCTGTATATAAGAGTGGTCTCGCCCTTAAAGCCCTTACTGTAGAGCCCGGATAAGGTGTCTGTTTCTATTTCCGGGAAGGCCGCATCATAAAGCGTATGCTCTTCATCCCGTCCTTTGTGGGCCACAATGCCCGCGATCTCTCTGTCTCCCGAGACTTTCTCCCATTGCTTCAATATATCAGAAACCGTATTCTTTGTAAAACAGTCGTCCGAGTCAAGGCACACGAAAAGCTCTGTCTCTGCGAGTCTCACTCCCACGTTATGGGCCCTCATCTTTCCGCCGTTCTCCTGTCGGATGAGGTCTATCTCCAGTCTCCCTTCATTCTTAAAAGAATTAAGTACTTCCCAGGTATCATCTGAAGATCCGTCATCTACAACCAGCCAGACAAAGTCTGTATTTGTCTGGCATAAAAGGCTTTCATACACTGTATGCAGCATATCGGCCCTGTTATATGCAGGTGTGAACACTGTAAGTTTTTTCATACTTTACATCCTAAAGATCCTTCGCTCCGCTCAGGATGGAAAAACGTCCAGTGGACGTTTTTCGGGCATGTTCACGAGCACTGGGTGCGAGTATGCCCCGCAAGACTAGTCTGCTCAATATGACAATGCATTGCGGCAGCCGGTGTCATTCTGAGGGCTTTAGCCCGAAGAATCTCATAAGTTTTATGACAATGCGTTATAATCCGCGAGGTCATAATATATGGGATCATCAAGCTCAAACCTGTACACCACTCTCGTGCCCGTAGTACCTACGGCTTCCAGCCCTGCATCCGACAAAAACCTTAATACCGGCGCTGTTTTCGGCACCACCACAAACTGGGTATTAGTCTTATTAAGAGCCTCAGTGAAGCTGTCCTTATCGATCTTTTCAAACTTTCCCACCACGGTTAAAAGTCTGTTCACGTACTCATTCTTCTCCTGCATAAGTTCATCCTCATACCCGTCCCCGAGGAAATTCAGGTACTGGGTCCTGTCCGCAGCCAGAAGTATCGTTGCATCATATTGTCTCAGCTCCATCTGCATATCCCTGTCACAGACCGCAACAGGATATTTCATATCCGTATTCTTCCGTATCATATTTGAAACGGCAATGACCTCATTCGGTATCTTATAGGGATTCTCTGCCACCCGGTATCCGTCTTCATACACAAAGGTGCCGGCTGCAATGATAAGACAGGTGATCCCGAGAAATGCAGGTACTATAAAACCTCTGCCGTGTTTAGCGCTTATCAGCCAGTAGGAAGCCGTAGCTGCGATAAGTACCGCAACGGGAGTGATCCACATGAATCTGTAGTACTCCTTATTGATGTCGAATACCCTGTTGATAACGACAGGGAGAAGAGGATTATATACGGTAAAAAGCATAACAATAGAAGGATACAAAAAGATCCTCTTCATCTCCTCCGTTCCCTTAAAAGCTATTACCACCACTATGGCTGCATAGATCAGAAGGAAAAACGCGCTGCCGTTATAAAGTGAGATGCATTTGAAAATGTAGCTGATACCGTCATTTGCAATGGAAAGATCCTGCATTATACCGCTCCTTACCGCTTCCCTACATGGTCCTTATCACAAAATATCCCTTCACATACAGTACATAGAGTAATACCGATATGAGACAGGGCATCACCACAATAACAGATTTAATAAGTATCCCTATGTCTCTCTTAATGAAGAAAAGAGGGATCATAAAAATAAAGAGTGCTGCCGGAAACAGCATACTGGCGCTATTTGAGAGCACTATGGAAGCTATTGAGATCACGAGAAGTCCTGACCAGCAGAACCTGTCCCTGTGATCCGACAGTAGCTTTATGTAAACCAAGAGCACCAGTGGCATTATCACCGAACCCACTACCGTCTTTCCCTCGAAGGTCCTGGTCACAAAGAATTCCTGGGCCGTATATATGGTGCTGTAGAAGAAGCAAATAAGCGCCACAAAAAACATAAATACGCCGGTTCTCTTAAGATCCCCCTTAAAGAGCTCTCTCCCGAGTCTGTATAAGACCAGGTCAGACAATATGATCACCGTACCCTCCATAACCGTCTTTGTCCAGACAAGGGGATGCATCCCGGTAAGAAAGCACATTACAGCATCGTTTATGGCGTAATTCGAGAAGAAATATCTCATTTCAAAATGATCCTGCCACATACCGGTATAGGGATTGTATATATTGATACTGTCTGTCACAAGGGAGGTGGAGACTGTTCCAACATAGTAGGCTGCATCCAGGGTAAACTGATAGCATGAGATGATGATAATACATTCAAGCAGTATTATAACTGCTGTTACTATACAAAATACCGCATGTTTCTTAACGAATTCCACTGCTTCCTTAAAACACCCGAGCCAGCGTTTTCTATGGAGAACAAAAGAAACAATTGTTATAATAATGATCACTCCGGCCCATATATATGACAAAAGATGCAGCGGCTTCTTCATAAGCATTACAGGAAGGCAGACCGCTTCGAACATCACATAATACAGGAAAAAACCCATAATAACAGAAAGGGTCGCTGAAAACCGGCGGTTCTGTAGATTTCCTGTGATCAGCGATCCGAAGATAAAATACAGTATTAAATTAAAGATAACTGCCAGACTGCATAGACCTGTTACTATCATGGCTGCTCCGTATCATTCATCTCTGTCACAGAAGAGCCCGGTTCTTCCATACTTTCTTCCAGTATTTCTTCCATGTTCTGCACGCTGTTATACAGCGTATTGATCTTATGATTAAGGGTAAATACCGAGATCACGGAAAAGACCGCGACTGCCCCCAGTATGATAAATCCTGCGAGGATCACCCTCCACTTGGTCTTATTATTCAAAATATCATCTTCCTCTTTTTCATTCTGATCCGGTTTCTCATCAGGAATAGCCCTTACCATGACTCCGTCCAGTAACGGTCCCGCCTTTACCGCAAGAACCAGTAATAGGATACCCGCAATGAGACACCCTGTCCTTATTCCTATCAAAGCTTCAGATCCTTTTCATCCTGTGATAAAAACCACTCATATTCCATCCGAATGCCGTCTTTTAAGTCCACCTGCTCCTTCCAACCGATACTATGGAGCTTTGACACATCACAGAGCTTTCTAGGTGTTCCGTTCGGCATATCCTTATTCCACCTGATCTCGCCCTTAAATCCCACTATATCCTTTACAAGCCCTGCCAGATCCTTAATGGTGATCTCTTTTCCGGTACCTATGTTAACATGCTCTTCCCCACTATAGTTTTCAAGGAGATACACACAGGCATCCGCCATGTCGTCCACATAGAGAAATTCCCGTAACGGCGAGCCATCACCCCAGAGCTCCACATGATCCGCTCCGGAAACCTTTGCCTCATGGAACTTCCTTATCATGGCCGGAAGCACATGACT
>Ga0247608_10005662_pt1 | contig 13438 bp, 4 predicted proteins | sample 176DNAGHGlowgp2_FD_193490 | JGI IMG/M metagenome (GOLD analysis project Ga0247608, IMG submission 193490) | Sheep rumen microbial communities from Palmerston North, Manawatu-Wanganui, New Zealand - 1766 DNA GHGlow gp2 | ecosystem: Host-associated > Mammals > Digestive system > Stomach > Rumen ...
CTGAACCGCGCATTGAGCACCACATCGCCGATGATGTTCAGCATCCACGAGCCACGGATGTTCACCTTATAGTATTCCAACCATTTGTATTTCTCGGAATTGTCCACAGCACTGTAATCCTTGCCGTTCAAGAGCGAATAGGGCGGCGTCACAAAGCCGGCCACCGAAATCTCCGATCCGCTTCGCGGATAGATGGGCGAATCCAACGAGTTGCGCGAGATGCCGATGCTGTACGACAGGTCGTTGGAGTGGCCATTGGTGAAATAGCTGGTCAGGTAGTTGTAGTTGTTCAAATAATAATGCTTATAGCTGAGCGACTGCGACAGGATGAAGTAGTCGTCGGGCCATTTCAGTCGGCGCGTCAGCGACACGCTCCCGCCGGTGATGCGCAAGCTGTAGTATCCGTCGCTGTTCTTGTCCTGCCAGAAGCCGTTGCTGATCAGGTTGTGCGACACCGACACGCCCAACGACTGGGGGCGCTTGCCGCCCAGCCAGGGCTCCGTGAAGCCCAGATTGACAGCATAGTAGTAGCTGCCGTTCGACACGGCATTGAGCACCAGCTTCTGTCCGTCGCCGGCGGGCAGCGGGTTCCACGCTTTCTTGTTGAACAGATTGCGCGCCGAGAAGTTGTTGAGCTGTATGCCTACCTGTCCGATAATCATGCCGTTGCCGTAGCCGCCCTGCAGCTGCAGCTGGCTCGTATGGTTCTCTTCCACCTTGTACACGATGTCCACCGTACCGTCTTCCTTGTTGGGATGCGGCTCGGGTATCAGCGTCTCTTCCTTGAAGTAGCCCAGCGTCACCAGCTCGCGGCGGCTGCGGATCAGCGCATCGCGGCTGAAAAGGTCGCCGGGTTTGGTGTGAAGCTCGCGCATGATGATCTTGTCGTTGGTCACCGTGTTGCCTTCTACGGTGACGTTGCGGATGCGCGCCTGCTTGCCCTCCACGATGCGGATCTCGATGTCGATGGAGTCGTTCTCCACCAGCACCTCGACGGGCGTCGCGTTGAAGAAGAAGTAACCGTTGTCCATATACATCGAGTAGATGTCCGTACCGCTGGGGTTGTAGGTCAGGTTGGTCTCAAGCACCGTCTTGTTGTAGGGGTCGCCCTTGTTGATGCGCAGGTGGTCGGCAAGGGTCTTGGAGGAATACACCGTATTGCCCGAAAAGGTGATGTTCCTGAAATAGTAGGGTCTCCCCTCGAAAATCTTCACCTTCACCTTCAGGCGATCCTGTTTGCTCTTTTTCTTGTCGCTGATTTTCAAATCGGACGAGGCCACCTGATACATCGTATCGTATACGATGCGGGCATCGCGGAAGCCTTTCTCGTTATAGTAGCTGATGATGCTCTCCAAATCGTCCTGGAACTCGAAATCCCTGTATTTCGATCGCGACCAGAAGCCCTTGGTCCACACAAACATTTTCTTCGCGTAATGGACATCGTGCGTGTTGCGCATCTTGCGCAGCAGCTTGTTGGTGGCTATCTGCTCGTTGCCTTCGATGATCAGCGAGTCGATCTTCACGCGTTTCCCTTTCTTGATGGTGTAGTCTACAAAGACGTAGTTGCCTTTGTTGCTGGTGTCGTCAATCAGTTTCACGCTGACCTCGGCATTGGTGTATCCTTTGTCGGTATAGTAGGCCCGGGCCTTGTTGCAGGTCGTTTTCAGCAGGTTCTCCGTCACCACGTCACCACTCCTGATATTGAAATCTTTCTTGATCTTGTCGGCATCGTTGCCGCTGACGCCGTGTATGCTGAACGCCGTCATCTTGGGCCGCCCTACAAGCACGATTTTCAGGAAGATTTTGCCGTCCTGTATGCGCGTCAGCAGGATCTGCACATCCTCGAAAAGCCCCTGTTGCCACAGGTTGTCGATGGCGGTAGAGATCTTGTCGCCAGGCACTTTGACCACGTCGCCCACCTGAAGACCGGCTACCAGCAGCACCATCCGCTGGTCCAGGTTGTCGTTGTTTTCAACCGTGATGCCGCCTATCTCGTATGTCTTAGGCGTCAGATAGTCAATATCATATTCAATATCGCTACCCACCACCACCTGTGCCGACACGGGAAAAACCATGACAACCAGAGCAATGAGGGCAACAGCCAAGTATCTTATCTCTTTCATCAAATTGTTCAATCTGTAGTTAGTCTTTAGAGAATAGTAACTCAAAAATGTTGATAATATTGTAGACATTGACATTTTTTCTATTTCGCCTCTTCTACCTGCTCGCCCGTTTGCCCATATCGGCGCTGGCGGTGCTGGTAGTCATACACGGCATCGTAGAAGTGCGTCTGCCGGAAATCGGGCCACAACAAGTCGGTGAAGTAGAATTCCGTATAGGCCAGCTGCCACAGCAGGAAATTGCTGACGCGCAGCTCTCCGCCGGTCCGTATCAGCAGGTCGGGATCGGGCATATCCTTGGTCTCAAGATAGTTGCGCAGCGTCTCTTCGTTGATGTCTTCTATCTGCAGTCGTCCCGCCTGGGCGTCGCGCACCACCTCTTTCAGCGCCTTCGCCGTCTCCCACCGCGCGCTGTAGCTCAACGCCAGCACCAGCGTGGTGCCGGTGTTGGCACTCGTGTCTTTGATGCATCTCAGTATCGACTGGCGCGAATCGGACGGCAGACGCTCCAGGTCACCGATGGTGGCCAGACGCACATTGTTCTTCATGAGTGTGGGGGTCTCTTCTTCCACCTCTTTGATCATGAGACGCATAAGCCCGTCTACCTCCTCCTGCGGACGGTTCCAGTTTTCTGTCGAGAAGGTGTACAGCGTCAGGTAGTCAACATGCAAGGCTGCCGCCGCCTCTACGGCGTCGCGCACAGCCTGCATGGCACTCTGGTGTCCGAACAGCCGCATCTTGGCCTGTCTCTGGGCCCAGCGCCCATTGCCGTCCATGATGATTGCCACATGACGCGGCACTCGCGTGAGGTCTATATCTTCTATCGTTTTCATATCTTATTTATTATCACAACGTTTTTTGAGCATCCATCCAAACAGGAAGTCGAAACTTACCGATGCCGAGATGTTGAAATAGGCAAACCAGTCGTCGAGCGAGTCGTCGCCCCTCTTGATGCCGGCGGCATTGACATAGCCTGGCTCCACCTCGCCGGAACGGTCGGCCAACGCGGCTCCCACCGTGCCCACATACTGCTCCAAGAGCCTGTTGTCCACATAGGTCGTGCTGACATCATCGATATAGTCTGTCCACGTCTTGCGAAATCCGTATTCCGCACTGAGCGTGAAGTGTTTGGACGGATGGTATTTCACCCCGACGCCGAAAGGCATGGAAAGCTGCTTCAGCGTGTACACCTCGCGGTCGGGTGCCAGCGCCGTACCCTGTCCTTCGGTGGTTAGGGGCTGCAGATCGTACCATTGCGTCTCCTGCGTCAGCGGGTCGGTATAGCGGGCTTTGGGGTTGAAGGCGAAGAAGCCCACGCCGCCAAAGAGATATGGGGTCCAAAAGAAATGGTCGTCGCGCATGCTGAAGGGGAAAAAGTTGAACTCCACCCGCATAGAGCCTTCAAAAATGTAGGAGCGGAAACTCAGGTTCCGCCGCTCTATATAGTCGGGGTTGCCGCCTTCCACATGGCCATAGTCGACATCGAGTCGCAGACTCCACCGCTCGTCGAAATTGAGCCGGTAGAAGCCTCCCATGGCTAACGAGGGTTTGCCCAGCATGCTCTGGTTGTTCAGATCGCCTATGTAGTTCATCCCCCCAAGGGTGAAACCCACCTCGTTTCTGCCCATCCAGCCTTGCGCCACAAGGGGCAGGCTGAGCAGCCACGAAGAAATCAGCAGGAGCAGGCGACGTAAGGTCATATCGTATAGCAGTTTATCAATTCAGTATTATATTTTTTACATATAATTGCCCAATAATTGACCATTAATTAATGGATATTACATGGTAATTCATGTTAAAAATGCACATTATTTTTGTTTGTTTACTTGCTATCCTCCCACATTAATTACCGAAAGTGATGGAACGGCATATGCCCTCCACCTGCATCAGCAGGTCGCGACGGTTGACCATCTTGCTGCGTTCCGAAGGCGAATAGACACAGCCCACCAACGTTATGGTCTGCTTGCCGTCGGGCGATGGCAGCGTGTAGCAAACGAAGGGGCCTCCCATAAAATCGTTGTACAGGCGCCACAAGCCTCTGGTCTCGACACCTTTGACGTCGCCCAACGTGGTTTCGTGGGTGTAGAAGAAATCGCGCCGTTCCGTACCCTGATAACTGCCATCAGCGGGCCCCGGAACATGCTGTTTCATAAGCGTATCGAGACGGTCCAGGATGGTGGCCTCCTCGAAATCCTTGCCGTCGACGGCGGGTGCTGCATAGATATAGACATGCAGCCCGAAGTCCTTGGCCTCTTTGCGCACCCACGTGAAGTCGCCCTCGGTCTTTGCCAGCGCAAACTCCTCGGGAAAGGTCAGCGTGAATCCGTATTTCTCTTTAATCTGATTGTTAACCTTGACGTTAGGCGTTTGCGAGAATACCTTCTTCATGCGTTTGTACTCCATGTTATAGTATTCTTGCAGCAGCCGCCCTTCGTTGGCCACAAGCATGGAATCGAGACTGTGCTGGTCGACAGCCATGATGCGGATCAGCACCTGCGGCGTTGCCCATTGGTCATAGTTGAGGAGCACCTTGTTGGCTCCCTGCGGGTCTACCTCGAGCACCAGCAGGTTGCGATGCGCCTGAAACATCGTGTTGCCGTTGAAATCGGCAGGAAGCATCCTCACCACGTCGAAGCGCGGCTGCGGCTGGTTGAGTCCATCCTGTGGCGCCTCGAAGATATTCTGTAGCGTCTGCTTCGTCGTTCCGCTATAGACATTATTGTCTGCTATGATAATCAATTCCAGCGTTTTGCCGGACGAACCGGGCTTGCTGGTCATTTTTGTTGAGCACGATACGAAAACTGTCATTGCCAGACAGCAAACCATAAGCACAGGAATGTATTTTTTCATAAAGGTCTGTTTATTTACTATTATAAAGGTCTGTTTTTTACTGTTATAAAGGTCCGTTTTTACTATTATAAAAATATCGAAAATACTGTTTTCTCTCTATATATCAGTCGTTTGTTTATTATCTCCAGAAAGCTTGCAACACCGCAAAGATAGTATTTTTTTGAGAAAAGCCTACGGGTTTTCGTTCCAGTACCAACGGAAGAAGGCTTCGATGAAAAAACCTATGGCTTTTCGTTCCGGTACCAACGGAAGAAGGCTTCGATGGCATCGGCCGTCGACGTCTGTGGAAATTGCAGCTCGCGACGCGCCTTCTCGGACGTGTAGTATTCCCTGACGATCAGTTGGCGCACGTTGCGCGTAGAAAGCTGCGTGGCAATATGGAGCGCCCGCAGCATGTCGCCTATCCGGCCAGCCAGTCGCACCAACGCATCGGGCAACGCGAAGAGCCGCTGCCGATAGCCGCACACCTCTGCCTGCAGCGCATAGAACTCGCCGAGCGAGAGGTTGGCGCCCGTCAGCAGGTAGCGTTCTGCCGATCGTCCCATCGTCAGCGCATTGGCCGTAGCCGCCGCAACGTCGCCCACAGCCACAAAACTCTTGCCCCCCTTGGGCGCTGCCATCCAGCGGCGGCGATAGGCGGCAAGAAGCAGCTTGCCGGAAGAGGGGTGCGTGTCGTAGGCGCCCACCATGAATCCGGGATTGAGGATGACGAGATGCCATTGCGGATGATTGACGGCGGCAGCAAGGAGCGCACATTCGCCCTCCAGCTTGCTCTGCGTGTAGAACGACTCGCTAAAGGGCGGCTCGGGCTGCGCCGTCTCGTCGGCAAGCTGTTGCGGACTACCATAGCCTATGGTGTTGGCGGTGCTGACGTGGACCAGCGTGCTAATGTCGTTTCGCTCCATCGTGGCAACGAGCCGCACCGGCAAGTCTCTGTTGACGGGCAAATAGTCGCTGTAATGCAGCAGCGACATGTCGGTGGTGCCGGCACAGTTGACGATAGCGTCACATCCCGTGGCGGCACGTTGCAGCTCCTCGTCGTCGAGCAACGACCCCTGTCGCAGGCTGAGCATCGGATGCTTGGCAAACCGTGCCGGCAAAGCCAGTCGGGCTGCATCGCGCACCAAGGCTACCACCCTGTGGCCGCGGTCGAGAAGCTCTATCAGCACATTGTGGCCCAGAAGGCCTGTAGCACCCAGCAGAAGAACATTCATGTCAGTGGTTTTACGTTATTCGGCTTAAAAGTTATCTTTTGCACTTTCTCAAGCTTACATGTTGTCTTTTACACTATCCCTGGCTTGCATATTGTCTTTTACACTATCTCAGGCTTGCATGTTGTCTTTTACACTTTCCCAGGCTTGCATGTTGTCTTTTACACAACATCGCCTCAGATTCTTACACCCCTCATAACGCAAAAAAAGCGCCCCGCGTATATGCAGGGCGCTTTTTTATGTAGCGTTACTTGGTAGGGTTACTTCTTCACGACCTTGCGGATCGTCACGCCTTGCGGCAGTGTGATTCGCAGCGTGTAAGCACCCTCGCCAAGGTTGGAGAGGTCAAATTTGTTGGTACCCTCGAAGGTAGCCACCAGGCGTCCCACGATGTCGAGGACTTCGACCTTGACCACTTCCTCAGCCGTGATGTTGACCTGGCCGCGGGTCGGGTTCGGGAAGACCTTGATGTCATCGAAGGAGACAACATCGATACCAATCAGGTTCACATTGACGTGGAGGTAGACAGTACTGTCGCATCCTGTCACAGCCGTTGCGTAGAAGATGTAGTCACCAGCCTCGGTCACAGAGTTGCCACGATAGTCGTAGGGCAGCTCGGTGGAGTTGAGGGTGACGGTATCGAAGATTTCGATGCTACGGTTGACGGTGAGGTGCAGCGTCACGACGCTGTCGCAGCCGTTGGAGCCGCGCAGCGTGACGGTGGGTTCATTGGTGCTCTCGGTGTAGTTGACACCGTCGATCCAGATGAATCCGTCGCAGGCAGCCTGCTCGTCGATACTCGTAGTAGCGTGGTTGATGGTGAGGTTCAAGGTTACAACGCTGTCGCAGCCATGAGCATTGGTGAGCGTGAAGGTCGGCGTAGTGGTCGAAGCGGTGTAGGTTACGCCGTCGATCCAGGTGTAGCTTTCGCAAGCCGATTTCACGTCGGTGCCCGTAGTGCTGTTGTTGACAGTGAGGGTGATGGTGACAACGCTGTCGCAGCCGTTAGCACCTGTGAAGGTGTTGCTGACGACACCCGAGGCGGTGTAGACATCGCCGTTCCAGGTGTAGCTGTCGCAAGCCGTCTCTTCAATAGCGGTATTGCTGCTATTGTTGATGGTCAGCGTGAGGGTGACGATGCTGTCGCAGCCCTCAGCCGTGGTGAGCGACTGGGTGTACATGCCGCTGGTGGTCAGAACGTTGCCATTCCAGGTGTAGCTGTCGCAAGCCGTCACGCTTTCGGTAGCGTGGATAGCGGGAGCAATGGTGAGGTGCAGCGTCACTACGCTGTCGCAGCCGCTGGCAGCCGTGTAGGTCTGCGTGTAGGTGCCGCTTTGCGTGTAGGTGATGCCGTCCCAGGTGTAGCTGCCGCAAGCCGTAGCGTTGAGCGTGGTAGTCACAGCGGGAGCGAGGGTGAGGTTGAGCGTAACCACACTGTCGCAACCGTTGGCAGCGATATAGGACTGTACGTAGGTGCCAGCCTCGGTGTAGGTGGCGCCGTTCCAGGTGTAGCTGCCGCAGGTCGACTCGTTGATAACCGTGCTAACAGGTGCGTTGACTGTCAGAGCGAGGGTGGCAATGCTGTCGCAACCGTTGGCGGCGGTGAAGGTATGCGTATAGTTACCCGTAGTGGTATAGGTGGTACCGTTCCAGGTGTAGCTGTCGCAAGCCGTCACAGCGAGCATGCTGGTGGTGGGCTGGTTGATGGTAAGGCTGAGCGTCACGATGCTGTCGCAACCGTTGGCTGCCGAGTAGGTGCGGGTGTAGTTACCGCTGGTGGTGTAGGTGACACCGTCCCAGGTGTAGCTGCCGCAAGCCGAGGCGGTCACGGTATTGGTGATAGCAGGATTGATGGTGAGGTGGAGCGTTACCACGCTGTCGCAGCCGGCCACAGAGTGGAAGAACTGGGTGTAGTGACCGGTGGCGTTGTAGACCGCACCGTTCCAGGTGTAGCTGCCACAAGCCGTAGCGCTGATGGTGTTGGTGACCTGGGTGTTGATGGTGAGGTTGAGCGTCACCACGCTGTCGCAGCCGTTGGCAGCCTCGAGGTTGGCGGTGTAGACGCCGCTCTCGGTGTATGCTCTGCCATTCCAGACGTAGTAGTTGCAAGCCTCAGCGGTAGCAGTGCCGGTAGCGCTGTTGTTGATAGTGAGGTGGAGTGTGTCGACACTCGGGCAGTTGTCAGCAGAGTTGTAGAAGCGGAAGTAGGTGCCGCTCTCATCGTAGTTGACATTGTTCCAAGTGTACGAGTCGCAAGCCGTAACAGTCTCAGCGTTGTGAGCGCTCTGTTTGATGACGAGGTTCATCATTATCACGCTATCGCAGCCATTGGAGGCGCTATCGAAGAGAGTGTTGATACGTATGCCACTGGTAGTGTACGTTTCGCCAGTACCCTCAGTCCAGGTGTAGCTGTCGCAAGCTGTAACATTGATGTGGCTGAAGATATTAGTATTGACAGTGAGGTTGATAATCTCAGTGCTGTCGCAACCGTTGGCAGTTGTGAATTGGTGAGTAATCACGTCGCTGTTTTCATAGGTCACACCGTTCCAGGTGAAGCTGGAGCAAACCGTGGTGTCGATGGTGACGACAGCAGAGTTGTTGATCGTCAGGTGGAGAACGTCGACACTCGGGCAGCCAAAGTTATTGGTGTACTCATAAGTGTAGTCGCCCGATTCGGTGTAGACGGTGTTGTACCAGTTGTAGCTGTCGCAAGCCGTGGCGGTGAAATCTGCATTGCTCTTCTTGTTGATAGTGAGGTGCAGCACATCGGTGCTCGTGCAGCCGTTGGCGTTGGTATACTCGTAGGTGTAGTCACCACTTTCGGTGTATTCAACATCGTTCCAGGTGTAGCTGTCGCAAGCGGTAGCGGAGTACTCGTTGTTGGTCTTGTAGTTGACCGTGAGGAAGAGGTAGTCGGTGCCGTTGCAGCCGTCCGGAGTGGTGTAGTTGTAAGTATAGACGCCGCTGGTGGTGTAGGTCTCGCCGGTGCCGTTGTCCCAGGTGTAGCTGTCGCAGACAGTCTCTTCAATAGCATTGACGATGCTGTTGTTGACAGTGAGGTGGAGGACGTCGGTGCTGGCGCAGCCGTTGCCGTCAGTGTAGTCGTAGGTGTAGTCACCGCTCTGGGTGTACTGTGTGCCGTTCCACATGTAGGAGTCGCAGACGGTCTCGGTGTATTCCGTACCGGCGTTGACATTGATGGTAAGGGTCAGCACATCGACCGTGGTGCAACCGGCAGCGTTGGCATAAGGCTCGCTGCTGTAGGTGCCGCTGGTGGTGAAGGTGTACTCGTTGTTGTCGCCAGCAGTCCAGGTGTAGCTATCGCAAGCGGTAGCCTCGACCGGGTTGTTGATGACGTCGCCAACGGTAATGGTCAGCGTCACGATGCTGTCGCAACCGTTCACGGTGGTCAGGTTCTGGGTGAAGGTGTATTCGCCAGCTGCAGGCAGTTCGCTGGCAGCGATGGCGAAGCCGTTGTTGTTGTAGTCATTACCCAGGCAGATCTGGTCGGTGAGAGCAGTAGCCTTGGTCGGGTTGACGGTGAGGACGAGACGTTCGTTGCTGATGCAGTTGCCAGCATCGTCGGTCTCAGCCACGTCGTAGGTGCCAGCCTCGGTGTAGGTCAGGCTATCGACAGTCCACAGATACGACTCATTGTCGCAGATGGCAGCCTCGGTGACGTTCTGCGGGTTGATGGTGAGGTAGAGGAAGATTGTGGAGTCGCAACCCGTAGCGGGGTTGGTGACCGTGGTCGAAGTCTCTACGCTCTCGTCGAGCACTGCAACCGTTTCGCCTTCCACCACCCAGGTGTAAGGACCGCAGTTGGTAACGCGAGCGATACCGAAGGAGCGGCCATTGCCGATGGTGAGGTAGAGGCTATCGGTGACGGTGCAACCGTTAGCGTCGGTGTAGAGGTACTCGTAAGCACCCGAAGCAGTGTAGGTAGCCATGCTGTTGTCGGTACGGGTCCAGTCGTAGCTGTTGCACTCGATGGCCGACATGACGTTGAGCGTGCTGTTGTTGATGGTCAGGTGGAGCACATCCTCGCTGGCGCAGTTGTTGGCGTCAGCATAGTCGAAGGTGTAGTCACCGCTGACGGTGTACTCGGTGCCGTTCCAGGTGTAGCTGTCGCAAGCGGCAACGGTGTATTCGGTGCTGCTGTTGTTGTTGACGGTGAGGTTGAGGGTATTGGTGCTCGGGCAGCCATTCTCAGCCTCGTAGTCGTAGGTGTAGACACCGGTGGCAGTGTAGGTCTGTCCATCGCCGTTGGGAGCTTCCCAAGTGTAGGTGTCGCAAGCCGTGACGTTGTAGGTCTGGTTGCTGTTGTTGCGGATGGTCAGGTGCAGGGTGTTGGTGCTCGGGCAACCGTCAGCCGTGTTGTAGTCGAAGGTGTAACCCTCGGCGGGGCTGGAGGTGGTGTAGACCGTACCGTTGCCACCCTCCTCAGCGGTCCAAGTGTAGGCGTCGCAAGCGTCGACGGTGTACTCGGTGCTGGTGTTGTGGTTGATGGTAAGGTTCAGCGTGTTGGTGCTCGGGCAACCCTGAGCGGTCAGGTAGTCGTAGGTGTAAGTGCCACTCTCAGTCAGGCTGTCGCCATTGCCACCGTTGGCAGCAGTCCAGATGTAGTTCTCGCAGGAAGCCACATCGTAGGTGGTGCTGGTGTTGTGGTTGATGGTGAGGATGAGGGTGACGACGCGGTCACAGATCAGCGTTTCGCCGTCGACCACGGTGCCAGCGGGCAGATACTCGGTGGCGTTGGAGGTGCTTTCGGTGAAGGTGTTACCGTACCAGGTGTAGCTGTCGCAAGCGGTGCGGCGCTCGGTGGCGTAGGTAATGGGGTGCTGGTTCACGACGATGTATTCGATAATGCCGGTAGCCAAGGTATCGTAGATATAATAGGTGTGGGCATTGTCGTAGTCGTTGGTAGCGGTGCTGATGGTGTGGTTGCGCCAAGTGTAGCTATCCTGGCTTACGCAGATGTCGGCATTGTCGGCGGTGACAGCCTGGTAGTTGTTGACCAGGTGCAGCGTCACGGTCATCACGCCGTCGCAGTAGGCAGGATTGTTGAAGTGTACATCGTAGACGCTGTCAGTATTGACGAAGTTCTGCTGCTCGGCAGCGGCTTCGACGAAGCTGAGGACAGTGTTGATGCCACGTTCAGCATCGACATAGTTGTAGGTGGCGTCGCTGACGTTGACAGTAGCCTCGAAGTAGCCCTGGTAGCTCTGGTTGAGGGTGAGGGCCAGCATGTAGACGCTGTCGTAGCCATTGTCGCGTTCCACAGTGTAGGTCGGGTTGTAGTAGATATAGGTGCCGTTGCTGGTCTTGTAGAGAGGCTCCACATTGTCAGCGTTGAGGTTGGCAGCGCGTTCGGCGGCGTCGATGAAGACGTAGGTCTCACCGTTGCGCCAGGTGTAGTTGTGGCAGCTGACCACATTGTCGACGCCAAGCAGAGCGGTACCGACATTGAGGGTGATGTTGAGCGTGCTGTCGCAACCTTCGGCATTGGTGTAATGCTCGGTGAGGTTGTAGACGCCTTCGCTGAACAGTTCCTGATGGGCATCCTGGTAGGTGTAGCGGTAAGAACCGTCGCTGACGTAGAGGATGCTGTCGTAGCTGCTGGTGTGGTTGATGGTCAGGTGCAGCGTGTTGGTAGTAGCGCAGCCGTTGGCATCGGTGGTGCGAGCGGTGTAGTCACCCGAGGTGTTGTAGAGACGGTTGTTGATCGTCCAGGTGTACTCGTCGCAGGCCACCTCGGTGATTTCGACACCGGTAGTGTTGACGTTGATGGTCAGATGCAGCGTGTCGACGCTCGGGCAACCGGCAGCGTTGGTGTAGCTGTACTGGTAGTCGCCGGTAGCGGTGTAGGTAGTACCGTTCCACTCGTAGCTGTCGCACTGGGTCATCGTCTCGCTGTTGTGGGTAGCGTTGTTGACGGTGAGGACCAGTTGGTCGGTGCTGGCGCAGCCGGCATCGCTGGTGTAGTCGTAGCTATAGGTGCCGCTGGTTTTGTACACGACATTGTGCCATTCCATGCTGTCGCACACCGTTTCGGTGATGATCTGGTCGGTGGGCGTGTTGATGGTCAGGTTCAAGGTGTTGACACTCGGGCAGCCGTTAGCTGCGGTATAGTTATAAGTATAGGTGCCGCTGGTGGTGTAGGTGGTGCCGTTGCCGCCCTCGGTGGCAGCCCATTCGTAGCTGTTGCAAGCAGCCTGGGTGAAGGTCTGGTTGCTGTTGCTGTTGATGGTCAGGTGGAGGGTGTCGGTGCTGGCGCAGCCGTCAGCGGTGTTGTAGCTATACATATAGTCGCCAGAGGCGGTGTAGGTCTGGTTGTTGCGGTTCCAGGTGTAGGTGTCGCAAGCTGCATCGGTGAAGGCCGTGTTGCTGTTGTAGTTGACCGTGAGGTTCAGGGTCATGGAAGCAGCGCACTGGTTGTCGTCGGTGTAGTTGTAGACATAGGTACCGCTGGTGGTATAGGTCAGGCCGTCGCCGTCGGTCCAGGTGTAGCTGTCGCAAGCCGTAGCGGTAGCCGTGGTGGCGTTGACAGCGCGCTGGTTGACTTTGAGGACGTGGACAAGCTCGTTGAGCGTGCCGGCGTTCTCGACCTGGCGGAAGTAGTAGGTATGACCCGGGGTGCCGATGGTGTAGTCGGTGCCGTTCCACTCGTAGGTGGTTTCGTCGGCGCAGGCATAGACCTCGGTGGTGTCATAGTTGTCGATGATGTTGAGGGTGTAGGTGCGGTAGTCGTTGCAGTAAGCGACCGAGCCGACGCCTACGGTTCTGACGATAGGTGTTCCGATGCTGTCAGCGGTGAAGGTGACGGTGACGTTGGCGGCGTTGCCGTTGTGGTCGAAACCGTTGATGGTGTAGCTGCCCAGGCTGACGGGGACGTTGAGGGTCTCGGTGCTGTAGGTAGCCTCAAGCAGGTTGAGGTGCAGCACGCGGACAGCCGTCATGACGCCGTTGGCATCGAAGGTGGTATCGGTCGGGTAGGTATAGATGTACTGGTTGGCGGTGACATCCTTGTACATAGCCATACCGTGGTTCTGGCGGTCGGCGAGCGACATCCATTCGTAGGTGTGGCCCGTGCCATCGGGAGCCTCCCAAGTGTAGCTGCCGCAAGCTTCGACGTTGACCTCAACAATCTGGTCGTCGGCGACGATGGGGATGATGAGGTGCAGATGGTCGATGCTGTCGCAACCATACTGGTTCTGGAAGGTATGGTCGATGGTGCCGTCATAAGGAGCGGTGTAC
>Ga0247608_10005663_pt1 | contig 13437 bp, 19 predicted proteins | sample 176DNAGHGlowgp2_FD_193490 | JGI IMG/M metagenome (GOLD analysis project Ga0247608, IMG submission 193490) | Sheep rumen microbial communities from Palmerston North, Manawatu-Wanganui, New Zealand - 1766 DNA GHGlow gp2 | ecosystem: Host-associated > Mammals > Digestive system > Stomach > Rumen ...
ATATACGGTGTGTATATTAGGTCACACATATCCCCTGTGTATATTCGAAGTGTATATTCAAAGTGTATGTTAGAAGTGTATATTAGAAGTGTATATTAGAAGTGTATATTAGAAGTGTATATTAGAAGTGTATAATGAAGTGTATAATAAAAGGGCCGCAAGTGCGACTCACTTACGGCCCCGTTATAGGGTTGTGCGGTTCATTAATGGGGAAAAGAACATGACAATGTTTATGATAACATACATCTATCAATTAATCAATACATTTAGCTGCTTCAGAGCCCGCTTAAATTCCGTGCCGGTAAGATTATCCCCGAAGCAGATCCGGCCATATTCCAGAAATGTAAAGAGTTTCCGTTCAATATCATTCAGCGGTATAAATTTATTTGTATAATACATACTCTCTACATACTCCGGAGAGATGATCCGATCATTTGGTTTGGGGTCTGTTGTTTTTGCAGTAACATACCATACACCCACATCATCCCGTACCATGAACCGGCATAGATAGCGGTTGAGCTTGTCGGTCATAAATATACACCTATACACTTCTTCATACTCTTCCTCTTTATATTTGAGATGTGGCTGCTCATCACTGTCCCATTCTCCACCTTGAATCATTTTAGCGGCAGATCCGAAGAACATAGTATTCTCCTTTTTGGTACTTGTGTAATAACAAGCGATAACGATATCCAGATCTCCCTCTCTGAAGTTGTATATATCCACAGTGCCAGGTTTCTGTTTGGGTATGTTCTCTAATCCCCATTCTCTGAAAAAAGCGTTATGCCTCGATACGGTGTTCCCGATCATATAGACGGAGATCCGTCTCCCTCGGTTGATGGTCGAGATGTAGTTCATAAAGATTTTCACCTCATTGTATAACATCACATCCGCACTACAGAACTCCTCATAGATAACATTTTCAACCTCCGGGAACTGGAGAGATTTATATCGCTTTTCAGCTACACTCAGTGCATGAGCATAACCGATCACCGGCCCTCTTTCCGTCTTTCCGTCCGCAGTAAGGCCCAGGTAGAAAACTCCCTTCTCATAGTCTATATCATTCCATTTCTTCCCAGACAGCTCCATGATCTTGTTCTTCTTGCCGCTGGTAAAGTCGGCCCAGTAAAGCCGGTTATCTACGGACTTGATATCAATGTCATATCTACGCAAGTAGGTAAACATAGCCCCGTGATCGAAGAAGTCCCGGAGACATTTCTCTTTCGCCGCGTAGCTCTTTCCATCGTTACGGCCTCCGAATACGATCATATAATTCGGGTTGTGTTCACGTTCGATCTCCAGAAGGTTTTCATACGTTACATAGGTTCTACTCATCTTCTTCCTCTTCCTCCTTTACTTCTTTATGGTAGGTTTTATAAAACTGGAAACAATTCCGTCTCCTCTTTTCGGGAAGATCTTCGGTGATGAAATATATAAACCAAACGATCCCATATCCCACGTATAAAACCAAACAGATTAAAGCCCAAAGTCCAAGAAATACTTCAAACATTTTCGTCTCCTTTCAAATTCACTTCATCTTCCCATAATGCCTCATAAACCGGGTCGATGCTCATGTTATAGGTTGTAGGCTGCAGGACGATCCCGTGTCTCTGGGTAGAGCAAAACTCTTTTCCGTCCTTATCCTTAAAAGTAAAAACCGGTTGATTATCATTGTATACGCTGATGTTTTTTCCACTCTCATTATAATTGAAGGTCATGTTTTTCTTAAAGTTATTTATGTCATCATGCAGCGCAAGCCTCCCGGTTTTCGTGTTAACTCCTGCAACAGTTATTTCTAAGCGGTTTGTGATCGCGCTGCGGTGGGCGTACCTTTTCGCCCCATAAACCCGAAACTCCCGGTAACGGTCATCAATCTCCCAGTGGCCCAGCTGGTGAGGGATCCCCTTCGGGTCCTTCGGTCTTGTGCGCTCAAAGTCGATTTCAAGAGTGTCACACATCTCCCTTAGTTGCTGATCGATCCGGTCATTATCCTCGCGCATAGCTGCATCAAATTCGGGCGAATAAGGCGCTTTTATACTGTCGGTGTCATAATATACCACACCCTTATCTACACCCACTTTTCCGGCATCCAGCGCGCTCACGAGCCGCCATAATCGGGCTCTTGCGTAAGCGGTGCAGAATACTCCGGTGGAGTAAGAAAAGCAGTTTGTTCTGCTCTTCCTCAGATCGTTCATTTTTTCCTCCACAAATTCCGGGGTCACTGGTTTGTTGTGCCAATCTCCATCGATCCATTCGGTTGTCTGTTTGATGATCGAAGTACAACAACATCCGAAGAGCGCGTTGATGCTATTTTTACTTTTTCTGTAGATTTCTTCCATCCCGGCTACATTCTTTAGTGAGGTTTTCCGCTCGTACAATGTAAGCACGTACTCGATGAACTCCTTCGGGAGATATTCCAGATGTGAGATCCAGGTATCGAGGATCTCTTCTTTATCGAATTTGTAGCTCTCTTTTATGATGTCATAATCTACAGATGTTACATAAAGCTCAATGCAGTCCGCAGATACGAGCCGCCCATTATCGAAAAATGGCTTCTCCCATTTGGTGATCTTGCTCCCTAAGATATAGCGGTTTATCATTGTGCTCTCGATCTTGTAAAATTTCACGTGATAAATTGCCGCCCAGTGCTCCCGATCACGAAGACCGCGCACCGTTTGCGGGACCTTTAACCACCGGCTGGTGGGGAATTTATACGCACATAACACGGTCGGATAACTGGATGCCATATCTCCAGAAAGCATATTGTATAGGGTTCTTCCCGTGTGAAGATAGGAGCTGTGTGTGATCCCGCCTTGAAAAGCTCTTGCAAGGGTCAGATAGATCTCCGCGGTAGGTGTATTCCGCGCGATTCGCATGATGTCCCTCGGATCCATGATCGAGCGGAGCTCCTTCCGCACCTCGCCGGTACTCGTCAAAGGAATGTTCCTGATGTGGCCATACTTCGTCCGGAAATGCTCAATAATATAACAGAGGGAAATGACATCGCCCTCACAGTAAGATAGCTCCGTCTCCGACATATCCGTGAGCGGAGAACGCGGAACGGAGTAGATCAGATCCTTCCCTCCTATCTTTTTCTGGATCGGGCTATATTGCTCTGCCGCCTTTTTCAAGGATAGATTCGTCAGCATATAAGCGCATCGAAACTCGATATTTAGCTCCGGAATGTAAAATGAGATTGGTTTTCTAACGGATCTTGCAAGCATTTTTGTTACGGTCCAACCGTTGTCTTCGATCAGATCCCGGAGAAATTGGAACTCATAAGCAAGGTTGAACACGTATACATAACGCCGGTGATTTTTCATGCTGATCTTTTCCAGAAACCGCGCAACATCGGAAAAATCCCGGCCATAAACACTTTTATATCCGTTCTTCGACTCATAGCCAAACATCCATATATAAGGGACTGCAGCCTTATCCATTCCGGCATAAGCCTCCGGAGGGAGTTTCGGCCTGAAGCATCTCCAACCATCATCATATTTGAATAGGCTCGTCACCTCGATGTCAAACGTGAAAATTATATCACTGCAGCTTCGTTTATTCCGCTCCGCTTTTGTTCTGACTTTTTTCCCGTTCCATCTTTTCATCCTATTCTCCTATTCTCCTAAACCGCGCTTATCAATATAGTTATCAATCAACGCATAAATGTCCGATGAAGGCGGCCGTTGTCCGTCTATCACACGATCCGTTGCCTCGGCCATGATCCGCATCAGGTGAGAGGTTTGTTGTTTACCCGATAACCCTGTATCTTTTAACCGGTCAACTGCGTACTTGATCTGGTCGCTGCTCATAGCAAGCTCCTTCGCCTCGAAATATCTTCGGGAGCTTTTACTCGCTCCGATATAATCGGCCATTTTCTGAATATCGTTACCGACTGCAGCAATACCTTTTTTCGAGATCAGTCCTCCCTTTACAAGATTATCGAATTTTTCCTTGATTCCTCCGATAGTGCTCTCCCTGCTCCGGACAAATTTACCGGAGATCTTCTCGATTGCCTTTTTCTTCTGGAGTGCGCTCATGTTGCTTTTACTGATTACATCCACATCCCGCCGGTACCGTTCGGATGCTTCTGTCCTCACTCCGGCCTTTGCCAGCATCCCGGAGCGCCTTTTTGCAAGGCTTGTTTTTGTCATTTTTGCCATTGTTAACCTCCCATCTAAAAAAGGGGAGCGGTTTCCCGCTCCCGCTGTGTTATATACTTAAGTATATTACATATCTGCAAAATGGTCGATCTTTTCTCCCTCTTTCAGCACCTTAATGCAAACCGGGTAGACCTTTCCGTCCTTCTGTCTGATCTTCACTTTAACCTCAGACCCGATGATGGTTTTAAGCTCCAGCCAGTCATCGAAAGAGATCTCATTTCCATCGATCATTACCGGGATATCAAAAGACGAGTCGAGATTGATATATCCATTAGCATCCTTTAACCATTTTGGGGTGTACTTCGGCCCACAGTCATTATATGCCCAGATCTCACTATAGTCGATATCCTCAGACTTAACACTTACGCGGTATTTGTCTTTCTTATCGTACTTTGTCCCACCAAATTCCGCACGGACTACATTACCGGTGAACATCATATACTCATTCTTCTCTGTTTCCGTTGTTTTCTTCGCTGCTTCCATTGTTTTCTTTCTCCTTTTCTTTGGTAAATTCTTTTTCTACACTCTCAGCATACTCGGCGATCTTCTCCGCGATCAGTGCCTCAACTTGCTCTCTTGTATAACTCTCCTGGTTCCCATTTGTTTCATCCAGTGCCTTATGTGCTGCAGCATCTCGCGCGGCATCCTCGGCCTGAATCTTTAGCATTTCCTCGGTCAACTTATCAACTCCCAGCATTCTCACACCTCCCTTCTATAGCATTTTCTATTGCCAATTCTAACTGTTTTGCAAGTGACTTTGCAACGATTAACCTCTTTGTTTCTGGTACACACTTGATTAACTGTTCGCTCAATACACCATATTCAGCAATGCAGTCTTTCAAATTTCCGGATATTTCAACTCTTTTTGCCCATTCACATTTTATCATGATATATATGTTTCCTTTCCATAGACCGCACAGATCCAGAGACCACCGATATCAATCCATGTATTTCCGTTTACGTCCCACGTAACCGCGTCACAACGGATCTTACAATTCCCTTCCAGTCTTCCGGTTACATTTCCATCCTTCACCGCCGGAGTAGTACGGATGTTCAGATAGTCCTTGCAGATTTTCGTATAATATTTTCCCGGTTCATATTTCGGATCTTCACTCTCGTAATCCGGATAACCGTATCCTGCAATATAAGAGTCCGTTCTCAGGTACTTATTTTTAGCCACGTACTGGTTGTTGGGTCCAGCATTTCCCTCGATCGTATAGACATATTTGTCATCAAAATCATACACGATTCCAATGTGGGTGAGGGTTCCGTTCCTTCTGAAGAAGATGCTGCAGCCCTTTTTCGGTGTGGTACCGATCCGGCCCTTCGCCTTGTAATAGTTATAACTGTAGGTAACTACCGCCCCGTAGTTGTTATACTCCGGACGGAATAGGATCTTCCGCGCCTTATCAATACCGTAGGCCGTGATAAATAGGTCATCATGCAGCTGCGTACACCAGTTGAAACCATTCACCTTATGAATCCAGACCTTACCGGTCTTATTCTTGTAAAGATACCACGGAAGGGTGTCAAGCTCTGCTCCGTAGGGCTGCCGGTTCGAACCCGGCGGGTCTTCCCTCGTTCCTACTTGTGATAAAGCAAGTGTAATTAGTGTTTCGGCTTTTGCCATTTCTTAACCTCCTCTCTATTCATGTGCTCTATTAATGCTGCCACGATCACTCTCTGGATACAGTCGGATCTTTCCAGATATTCGATGATCTCTTTATCCTTCTGGGTGTTCAAGTTGATCGTGAAGCGCCTCCTCTGGATCTTCATATTTCACCTCCTTCCATGGGTCGATCCCGGCCTTCTTAAATTCTTCGCGGATCTCTTCAACGGCAATATGCGCTAACCGGTTAAGATCAGTTAAATTAAGATCATCATCTGTTATAAGTACATAACGCAGCTTATTATATATGATTTCTTCGGCTTTAGTCATGTTTTACTACCTCCAATATAGCGTAAATTAAGTTGTTCATTTTTACCAATACATCAGCAATATCGTTAATATTAGTTTTAAGCATGTCGTTAATAGTATCTCTTTTACTCACGAAAATATGTGAAATACCGGTGTTTTCGATCATTTCCTTTATTCTCGCCAGCTTACTATCATTTATATTTTCCATTATATTATCCCTCCTGTTAATTCCTTTTTCTTCCGGTCATATGCCTTGAAAATAACCGATAAAAACGCCGACGATAACGCACTGCTCATAATATATGATGAGCCGATCATGTAGCCGATCAGCAAGCCATATCTATATTGCAGTTCTTCGTTATCTTTCGTGCTTAACATTTCGCGATAAAACGAGTGTAAACTTTCATATGTGGCCTTTCTTATTCCGGTTGAACATCTCCATTCTTTTTTCATGTGTTTTTCTCCTTTCTTGAATTAAAAGTAATACCCTACGCCAATCATATTAGCATAGGGTATTACCAAATGTCAATAACAAATTTTACATAAAAGAGTAGGAGATAAAGCTGCAGATGTCTGCGGTCAGCTCTTCAAGAAATTTGAAGGTCCCAGACCAAACGAGCTCATCGGTCTCCATATCGGTGGTTTTTGTCACTCCGATATTCCCGCCTCTGGTCTTCGTTGTGGTGATGGTCTCGTCCTCTTTGCTGTCATCGTCCGTTTTCTCGTTCAGATCATCCTCCCGGGTGTCCTTCCGTCCGTATTCGGTCACATCGTCCCCGGTGTTCGCGAGCTGTGATCGGGTCAGAAGGGTCCCACTGTCATATGTGGTACCGCTTTCGGTCACGATCTTCCCGTTCTTCAGTGTGTCCTCTCCGCTTGCCGTGTTCGTCTGGGTCCCCGTGTTCGCCCTGTTTAGGTCCCGTTCCGTCTTTTTCTGTCGGGTGATGGTCTCCGATTCGGTCCCGTCTACGTTCCATACCGGATTATATTTTGCCACATATAGCTCCCATAGATGCCGGTATTTATAAGCATTATAATCGAGTAGAACATCGATGTCCCTGGCTGCATAATCGGTCGGATCATCCGCGTCAGAGATCCAGCAAAAGAGCTCTCTTCTCCCCGATGTCCTGAGCATCCATGTGGCCAAACTGTTCTTTATATAAAGAAACCAATCATCAGAATTATATTTCGAGTTTTGCTCCGCATAGCTGAGGAGATTATTCATCTGTAAGTCCTTGATCTGCATCGTTTCACCTCCTATTCATTTTTAGTGTATCTGACAATAAAGTGAGCCGTACCGCCAGGAACTTGCCCCACATAAAATACTATTTTCTTTAAGTCATTAACAAAATAAGCGTAAGTATTGCTATATGTATAATTTTGCCAACAGTTTATAGGGTAGCAATTATATTGTCCCATGATAAAGCCATCAAGTGATATCATTCTGGAAAGATTAGGCACACCAATATCAAAATTAGCGGTTGAGGTTGTCGGTATACTGGTTATATAAAATGTCTTTTCGTAAACGGTTTTCCCGTCAATCCATCGGCCAACCGGCTGTTCCGTTGTTGTGTAAACATGATAGGGCTGGACATTTCCAAGCTCACGGGAGATCTTTTCGCTGCTCCATGTCTTATCATAAAGAACGTTCTCATCGTCTATGATGTCCGGAGTTGCACCGGCTATTTCTTCGGCGATCTTGTCACTGCTCCATGTTGTTTCTGTTCCTGTCGCGCTGTCATCGATTCTCGCAAAATCTTGCGGGAACTGATAACCGTATGCTTCGGCCACGCTTTCGATCATGCTGTCCAGAAGAAGATGATCGTCTACCATAAGACCACCAGATGCCGAGTAAACACAAAGATCATTATCATAGACTTTTAATATATACCCGCCGACACCTGAAACCGCTCCGGCCTGCTCCGGTATATCTACTAAGATTTTACCCTCTGAAATCGTCCCTCTCTCGATTACAAAAGTGTTATCTGGTTTTACAATCACAATGTCTACACTGTACTCGGTAGGGATATCAATGTCCGGAACGAAAGCGATCTGCCTACCCGCCTCCGTGGTATGGATCCGGATGGTCTCGGCCATAGCGGACGAGAATGAGATGTTAATCTGCTGCGTTATCATTTATGGGTTCCTCCTTCCTCTGAAATTCTTCAGAGATCTTCACAGTGATGTTTGTGCCGAAGTGATTATTTACTCGCTCCAGTCCTTCCTCCCTCTCTTTGAGCATATCCCGGATCGAGATAAGAAGGAGTTGGTCATCTGCTGTCACTTCTTCCTCCGTAAGCTGCGCTCTCTTCGTGTTATATTCCATCTTGACCCCGATGTCACGAAAGAACGTAGAGAGGACTTTATCCCGTGCGATCAGAAGATCGTTTACGTTCTCCAGACCGGGATAGGTGCGCCTCTCGATATTTCGGAAATTCTCAGCGAACATCTTATCAATGAGCACCTGATCGCTCCCGGCCTCCAGTTGAAGATTGTAGGCTCTTAACTGTTCGGCAGCTTGCTGGGTGTTCGCAATCTGGTACTCTGTCGCTCTGGTATGAATGAGCCGGATCTCGAAGGTGGATTCAATATCTGCAAGCATCCGGGCATACCGCTTGATAAAGGTAAGAAGACCACCGTCGACTTCCTGTTGCAGGAGGATATTTCCCCGGATCTTGTTGTTAAAAACGATCTCGGAGTTCTGCCCGAAAACCAGCTTTTTCGACAGGATCGCCACGTTTCCAAAGATCGCCTTAGTGGGGCGGTAGTATTTATCATATCCATAGATCGTTGTGGGAATGGTGACAAGCTCCCCGCGGTCCTCGAAAAATACCGCGTGACCGGTGATGAAGAGATTCGCCTCAATCTCCCTACCCGGTAGTCCATCCGGGAGACCTTCATACTCAAAGATCCCCAGACAGTAATTCAGTAATTTGTAAAACCAATAATCTGCACCGATGCTTACGTTACGAACATCCGCGAGATGCTGCATCTCTCTCTTTATGTCTTTAAGTTTCAAACCAGATCCCTCCTTTCGCAAGGGTTAAAAATTCGTTAAGTTCTTCATCCGTCCCGGAAAATCCGGAGGCTTTTACTTCCTCAATCTCGATATATCCGGTAACATTCGCAAGACTGATGTATTTATTATATGGCAGACCCGCCACTTTCTTATATCCGTCAAAATTCGGGAGATCCTGCTGTGGAGTAGTCCGGATTAAGTAAGGCCGGAGCTGTCCGATCAGAGATGTCCCGGAGGTGAAAGATCCACTACGCTGCACCGGCGGCCCTCCTGAGCATGAGATAGCCGTTGTTACCAGATCGCCCGCGGCTGCTCCGATGGATCCGGAGAGAGCGGATCCCACAGATTTTAATATACCGCCTGCAACGCTGGAGAAGTAACTGTTGTAATCTCTTCCGGTGATTGGAACTTGCATCCCACAAACTCCGGTATATGTGCCGATCAGAGTCTCTTTCAGTGCGTTACCGTATCCGAAGACATAGGCCACACAGTCACCAGTAAATAGGTTAATCATATAGCGTAGATGAATATAACCTTTATGAGATGGTATACTGATCGCTCTTTTCCTTGCCTCTTTAATCCGCTGCTCGGATACATAGACATCGTTGGGGCTGATATCTACAAACCCGATAAACGGAAGGAAGAGCTGCATCCGGGTATACGGCTCGTAATCAATAGCGGAGCCCCATTTCTCCGTCAAGTATAACCGGCCAAAGTCCACGCCCACAAAATCGTTATTGGAGTAAAACATATCGGTCTCCATCTCCCGATCACCTACCACACATTTGACTGTGTTTGAGGACCGATAACCAAGAGCATCAAAGTCCATCGGGTAAGCTGCCAAAGAGATTACACAGTCCATCGGGTTATTCGTGAACATATTTTTCAAGTAGTCGATCAGATCCTGATCCCAGAGCTCTTTATAAAAATTCTGAGCCTGCGCGCTGGTGGGAAGATAAAGGTGAGCGCATCCGCTATTGGAAATGATACTCGGCGGAATAATCATTTCATCCGGGGGGATAGCCCCCTCAGATTCTTCATAATCTCCATGCCCTCCGGTTGTGTCCGGTTCGTCCGGGTCGAGATCCGGATCGGGATCGTTGTCATAGTACTCAAAATCATCCGGCGGTATAATCACCTCACCCTCCGGGAGCTTGTCGGTCGGATACCATGACGATTTTGCCCCTCCTCCATAGGGATGATACAAGCCGGAAAAATCGGACGCAGAACCCACGGAAAATGGAGAACCCCAGTAATCATAAGCCCCATAGTCTATAATACTCGGCACCTGATAAACGGTATTCTGCGGCCCGTTGTAAGGAAACTGCGCTGAAATCGGTTTCGCCGTGGTGACTTCGAACATATTGTTATAGCTTTCTCCAGCGATCTCCTTTGCACGGTTTACAAGCTCCCCATTCATGAAAATATAAATCAAATTATCAACCGGTCCGGGTTGAGCTCCACTTGTGTAGACTCCATTGGTTCCATCCGGGAGATAACTGATCTGAGGTTTATAAAACCAAAGTGTGGCAGCGCGATGATCTTCATCCGTAATATTATCTATGTCAGCACCAAGATAATTGAGTGATCCGGACTGATATGATACTACTCGATTATAAGGAGAATCCGCATACTCAAACCGATTAACGAACCAAGGAAAACCGCAAAAGTAACATTTACTTCCGACGAAGTGCATAGCAAGAGTAAGTCCTACCTGGCTCTGCTCCTGCTGTGTTTGTGGGATCGTCTCACCGTCTGCATTAAACCAATGAACCGTGTGAACTCTGGGAAGTCCATCGGGATATTTTTTCTGAAACCATTTAATAATATCAAATGGCTGTCCATTGGATAATATAGCATAATAATTTCGCGGGTCTGGATATCCCCATTTAAGGTCTAACGTAAGAGCGTCAACAAAAGCCTCACCAGTCGCCGAATAATATCCTTGCGAACTGTCTGCATATTGCTGCGTTGACATATACCACATATCGCCGATAATAATATTTTGGCCGAGGAAATTCATTCCCATAACTCCCGGCTTATTAATCAATTCCATATCTTTCCCTCCTTAATTTGGCGGCGTGGGCATAGCTCCGGCCACAACCAAAACATATGAGTAGAATTTATTGGTGAATTTGTTCTTTGTATCCTCCGGGAACTCAAAAACCTCATCATTCTTGTAATTGAGAACCTTAAAATATTTATCATTCAGATAGAGGTTGTAATTCTTCTCAGATCTGGAGACAAGTGCGGTCATGTTCCGGATATCTGCGGTAAATGACTTCAGAACATCCACATGACAAGAGAATATGATCCGCTGCTCAGAGACAACCGTTTGCTCGATGAAATAATAGCGGCCAAAGTCCGAAATATACATATAATTCGCCTGCAGATAGCCGGTATCATAATCCAACTCGATCAACGGATCCGTGATCGTGCAGTCTCCCTTAAAAGATGCCGTCACACTTGCGATTGTGTTTGCTGAGTTTAGGGTTTTATTTACCACCTTTTTGTCTTGTGTCATTCTGTAGAGTGTTATTATTGCCACTATATGCACCTCCCTCCAGCTTAAGACATAATTTTTCTACCGCTTTGGTATTGTTGTTCAGTGCATCGGTAACTTTCCCGATCTCGTCCTTGTGTTCCTTTCTTAAGTCCTTCACATCTTGCCGATATTCTGCAGTTTGCTCTTTTACATACTTTGCCATGTATAAACAGGCCACGATCGGAAAACCAATAGAAGAAATTAATGATACAACTACATCCATAATTACACCTCCTTTTATATAGAAAATGGGGAACGGGTTGGAGGCCCGCTCCCCGGTGAGTGAAAAAATAAGGGGGAAAAATATCATGTTGCCGGAGTTACTGTAGGATCTTCGAGAACGAAGCACACCATATTCTCGGAGAGGTCAATACAAAACTGCTGCGTGTCTCCCAGAGTGTAGTTTGTGTATCGATCCCTGTTATTTCTGTCCGCTGCAGAATATCGGTCGAAATAGCCGCCGAAAACAGTCTGACGATCAGCGATCACACCGATAACATAGGATGCTTCAACAGTTGCCCCGCTCTTCGTCTTTACTGCGATGCTGGTAGTGTTCTCTGCATCCGGTGTAGTATTGGACGGACCGGAGAGGAATTTGTACTCGTAGAAGTAGGGGAGACTTACCATTTCCTTATTAAAAGAATCGCTCTGGAAATTTGTCTCATAAGCGCTAACGAAAGCTGTGGCAAGGAGCACGTGCATATTATCACGAGCGGTCGCACGAACCATACCACCGTCATTATAAAGCACAGAAGGCTCTTCCATGTACTTGATATAATCGCGGATGGTCTTTCCTGCAAACCGTAAGAACTGCGGAGAGATCAATGCGGCCTCTGCCGTAAGTGCCTCATCTCCAGTCAGATTATATACGTCATTGTAGAGCTCTACCAGATTGACGATGTTGTTACCGCCTTCCATCTTCTCAGCGATAGCCGCATTGATTAGGGTCCGGTTTAGGAACGATACATACATCGTCATAGATTCCTCGAATGACTTCATAATGTAGGAGATCAACCGGTCCATATCGCTCTCACTCTTGAAAGCAGACGAGTAGAGTTTATCGGGAATTGTGAGATCGAACTGGAATGTCGCCGAATCTTTGAAATATTTCGCGGAGATGTTCGGCTTGTCGATATTATACAGTGACGGAGTAAAACTCTGCCCCCCGACATTTACCCAGTTGGATTCCTTAGCCTGCAGCGGCTGGATGTCGATCTTCTCAAGGATGCCTCCGAACTGGTACGGCTCCATCATAAGACCGGGAAAGTCGGTACTAATGTCGAGAGTCCTGTAAACCGTACGGCCTACCTTGTCCACGATTACATTGTTGAAGTTGTCACGTCCAGGATCTCCGAGGTCTGCAATAGCAGCTCCCAGATCATAGAAGGAACTTGTGTCTTTTACTGTGATAGCAGATGATCCAAACATCTCACCCGCCACCGCATTCAATACTGCGTAAATCTGTGCTCTTGTCATAAGATCACTCCTTTCAGAATATATACATACAATCTATATTGTATGGAATGTTTTTATCATATTGATAATATCATGCACTTTACGGTATGTCAACATACACTTTGAATATACACTTTGAATATACACTTCTAACATACACTTTGAATATACACTTCGAATATACACAGGGGATATGTGTGACCTAATATACACACCGTATATATACACCTACTGGATAGACTGATGACGGAATATACACCCGATGTATACACCGATTATACACCGGGTGTATGTTAAAAAGTGTATGTTAAGGGTGCAGAAATGTCCTGTTTGTATCTCA
>Ga0247608_10005664_pt1 | contig 13437 bp, 10 predicted proteins | sample 176DNAGHGlowgp2_FD_193490 | JGI IMG/M metagenome (GOLD analysis project Ga0247608, IMG submission 193490) | Sheep rumen microbial communities from Palmerston North, Manawatu-Wanganui, New Zealand - 1766 DNA GHGlow gp2 | ecosystem: Host-associated > Mammals > Digestive system > Stomach > Rumen ...
GCTATTTTTGGTTACATGGTTACAGCTGTAACCATGTAACCGTTCAGTGTCTTTTCCTTTTAAATATTTTGGAACATCAATTCTTTTCACTAACTTTGTAGCCAATACGAAGAAAGACAAAGAAGAGTTGCTATGCCTGTAGATAAACAAGTGCTTTTGCGCTACCAGGTTCTGAACAGATGTTTCAGAAACAAATATAGGGAATACACCATCGACGATTTGGTCGTTGAGTGCAACAAGGCATTGCGTAAGATGGATAAGCCCGATGTCTCCAAGCGCACCATACAGAATGATATCGCGATGATGGAAGCCGATTACCATATTGTTCTTAACGAAAATCTTCGTCAAGGTCGCAAGCGTCTCTATCGCTATGCCGATACAGATTTTTCTCTATCCCTGTTTCGTATGAACGATGAGGAGCGAAACAAGATAGATTCAGCGATTGATGTATTAGAACAGTTTGATGGCGAACCGCTCTACGACTGGGTGCGTACCATTCTGATGCAGATTGAAGGCGGCCTGTTTGATGGCGAATCTTCACCTGTTGTATCTTTCCAAACCAATCTCGACTATACAGGTCTTAGTCATTTCAGCAAGCTGTTGCAGGCAATACTGACCAAGCGTGTGTTGAAGCTGAGATACACACCATACGGAAAATCTCAAATAACTACCACCGTCTATCCTTATCACCTCAAGGAGTTCAACGACCGCTGGTACCTCATTGCCCAGGCTAAGGGATTTGATTCTTATGCCCACTATGCCCTCGATCGCATAGATGACTTTGAGGAAGTGGCCATTCCTTACAAGGAAGCAGCCATTGAATTTGATGATTATTTCGATGACGTGATAGGTGTCACAGTTCCAGAGAACGATTCTGAGGACGTGGTTCTGCGCATTCGTAAGCCACGTTTTGAATATATCCGCACCAAACCGCTCCACCTCTCACAGCGCATCATGGAAGAAAACGACGACTTTTCCGTTATCAAAATCAATGTGAGGGTGAACAAGGAACTCGAAGCCCTTGTGCTCTCCTTTGGCAACGATATGGAAGTCATCGCTCCTACACATTTCAGAGAAAGGATAGCGGAGAAAATCAAGGCTATGAATCATAAATATTTGAACAATGAAGAAAACTTGCATAGTAAGTGAGTAATTTTGCAAGCGAAAACAAAAAAATAAAAAATTAAAAACTTAAAACTATGGTACAGAAATTCAAGTCAATAGTAATGATTGTAGTTGGCATCGTTGCAATTATTTTGTCAATCGTATGTTACTCATTTAAAGGCCTCGATTACGAAGCTAATAGTATTTATGGAGGTGATGCGTTTACAGGAATTCAAAACGCTGCTGCAACAACGTCAAAGAACGTCAAAGAACTTGCCAATATCGTTCAGTTTGGATTCGGCTCCGTACTTCTTGTAACGGGCTTAGGTTTTGTTGGAGTTGGTCTCACCACCCCTATAAGCAACCCTATAAGAAATAATGAGCCTTTACCAGAACCACAGATGCCAGAAATCGAGACCACTGAAGCAGAAGCACCGAAGGAAGAGCTTGCAGTTGCAGAGGAAAAAGAAGAGGATAATAATGAAGAATAAATGCCTATGATCTGCAAGAAATGTGGTAAAAACATACCAGACGAATCTACATTCTGTTCACATTGTGGATGTGATTTAAGGATGTCAACACCTTCCTTAAATCGCCAGCACAAAGAAGAGCAGATTCCTCTATTGCTATTGGCAAAACAAATTGTCAAGCATAAAGTAGCTGTTATTATTTCTATTGTGGTTGTCGCATCGTGTTTTGTTGGATACCACTTTTATGACAAATATCAGAAAAAGAAGACCGCAGAAACAGAAATCAAGCGAGAACTTAATCACTTTATGAATATTGTCGGATCATACGAAAACCGAGATAAGGAACTCATTCTTTCTTTCGATAATACGGCGACGCTTACGGTCAATCGGGATAGGTACAATGAAAGAACATACAGAGGCTATTGGAAAGAAAAGGTTGAAGGAAATCCTATTGAGATAGAATTCTCCAGCTCCTTTGAAGGATACATCGGCAGCAAACATCGTTATGCTATCAGTACCTTATATCTATATAATGGCAGACTATGGGAAAGCATGAATGCCATCCGCTCTGACGACTATGAGGCCAGCGAATCTGTCAACAAGAAATATTAATCCTCACCTATGCAGAAAACCTGCATAGTAAGTGAATAATTTTGCAGCGAGAAATTGATTGTTTCACTAATTTTAGAGTTTAGATGATAAAGGACTTGACAAAAGACGAGATGCTTTGGCGTTATGATAATCTCATAGAGTTTATATCAAATGAGATTGAAGAAAATGACATTGAAGTACAGCCTGAAGATAAGGATGTTGACCACATCGACGACCTTATTAGAGGATCTCTTGTCTATTTACAGAAAGCTGGTGCCATTAATATCGTTCTTCATAATGATGAGGATATTGACGGTGCCCTGTTTACGGCAAGTCGTGAAGAATGCATAAATACATCATGGATTGAACCTGAAGAAGATGCGGTAACCTACCACGATCGTCCAAGTAACAAGGAAATACCAGTTCCTATTCTTTTCGACGAGAAGGGTTATGAGAACTATACTCATATCTCTCTTGTTTTTGACTTCGCCAATTCAAATATTGGGGAACTGTGCAAGAGAATGATAACTTATCTTCGCAATAGTTGTAAGAAGGATGTAAATGTTATTAACTCTGTTGTATTTCTGAAATACTGCGTGAAAGAGGAATTTTATACTGCTTGTTATCGTCGAATAATGAATTTTGCTTTCATCGATGATTTCTGGACTTCATCGTTGCAAACCCCTTCTGAAGTAGATGATATTATCGAAATGGTAATGGAAGATCCTGCGCAAGATGTTTATGACCCTTTTATGCGTACAGGAACAAACTTGTTCTATGCTCTTGGCAAATATCATGCTCAAGCCACTAACAAGTATTTCATGTATGCAACTATGTTGTGTGCGGGGGTAGTAGGAATGGACACCGAGCATATAGAATATGCAGATTGTGTTAAAAATTGGGATGCCACTGATTGTGATTTTATCATGGTAACTCCTGAATTTGGGAAAGAGGTTGTTACTTCTGATGGTGAAACAGAATCTATTAGTTCTTTTTCTTTAGAGAAAGTTCTTGGTTCTATGAATATTGATAATCGTAGAGCTCTTTTATTGTTGCCAGCAAGTGCCCTTTCATCAAATGGAAAGACGGCAAAACTTCGTCATGATATAACAGAAGCCAACTTGCTTGACACAGTTGTGATGTTACCTGCTAATGTGTTTAACAAAACCAGTATTGCAGCCACAATTATCTACTTAAAAACTGGACGTAAGCAGGGGGATCCTATTACATTTGTGGACTTTTCTTCGTTCATCGAAGAAAAAGAAGATTTGGATGAAGAAAAAGATACAATAGATATCGAACGGGTAAAAGAGGCTATTGATAAGAATGATAAAAATTTTATCAATGAGGTCTCTGTGTCCGATGTGAGGGAAAGAGAATATGAGTGGTATGTTCCTAACTACATGGACTATGTAAAGCAAGTACCAGCTGGGTATCGTAAAATTTTGCTAAGCAAGCTTCTTGAGCCATTGGAAGAAACCGATGGGTCTGCATTAATAGGATGTGTTGTCAGAGAAGATTATCTTGTCTCTAATCCTTTTGAGGAATATGTACAGAATCCTAAACCATTTAAGTCGTCTTTCATATCAAATCTTTGTGAAGACAAGAAGGATGATGATGACGACGATGGTGAAGATGATGATTCTGATAAGTATTACTCGTACAAGGGAACTCCTTTTGTCGTACAATATGGTGAGAAGGAGCTAAAGACATATTACCATGAGTTTGAACTGGGGCTATTTAGGGAAGTAAATGTTCCCAAAAGTTGTCATGCTTATCGAATCAATACCGATTTGATCGATATTAATTATCTCAGACTACGTCTTGCTCAGATTGACAAAGAGTCTAACGGAGAATTGAGAAGAAATGGTATTAAACGTTGGGAAGGTGGCAAAGGCATCAACCCTGCTCTTCTTATACCTCTGTCTCTGGAAGAACAGAGACATATCTACGAGGATGCAAAGTTAAATGAAGCTGTTGAAAAAGCAAGGAAAGAGGGATTGGACAAAGCTATTGACTCCATGAAGCAAGAGTATATGATGGAGGTTCGTATGCGTAAGCATGACATGAAGCCATTCCTTTCCCAACTGGATAGTCAGGCAAAGTTGATAACCTTCTATTTGGATAAAATTGAAGGAAATGATGACGTGGTATCTGCAATACGCCAGAAACTGACAGGTATCTCAAATGCTGTGTCTGAACTGCGTTTTCATCTTAATCGTCTTACGGAAGAGGATATCTATGGTACACCAGAAGTAGTTAATCCGTTAGACATACTTAACGAGTTGACAGGTACATTCTCCAACTATTCTGTTGCGTTAGAAATTGATACAGTTGCCCTAAAAGAGGCACTGATTGATTCTCCTGAGATTTTTATTAGTAAGGTTGATTTCTCTACTTTGGCAACTACCATTATAGAGAATGCTGTCAGTCATGCTTTCATTGGTGAAAGTAAGGACTATAAAGTTCTGATAACTTTGTCTTACAATGCCAAGATGGATGTATTTACCATAGACTTTAAGAATAATGGAAATCCTATGCCGCAAGGCATGGATAAATTTCGTTATGGACTTAAAGGTGAGAAAGGTGCCAAGTCTCAAGGCACTGGACTTGGTGGTTATCGCGTTAAATCAATAACTCGCCATTATAATGGTGATTACGATGTTTTCTGTAACAGAATACAGAATACCACCACAATACGAGTAATGTTCCCAAAATATAATACTCATGAATAAATATAAAATTCTTTGGATAGATGACCAGTATGAACTCCTTAGTGAGTTAATGGAACGTTGTGAGGTGATGAATGGTTTTGAGATTACCAAATGTCGTTTTGCAAAAGAGGGTATGAAAACATTTGAAAGCCATCTTGAAGAATGGTCTGCCGTAGTTCTTGACGCAAAAGTTCTTATGGAATCCCTTAATGAGGTGCCTAATCTAAGTGGTTTGCGCTATTGCCGTGATCGTATTAACGAATTAAAGCCACGCCGCTACGTTCCTATGTTTGTCTTTACAGGCCAACCGGATTTGATTTCAAATGAAATGTTTGAGAATATGGTTGACAAGTATTATTCAAAGGGTGATGATGATGATCAATTGATAGAAGATATTATTTCCGCTGCCGACCAGCAGGAAGATACTCAAATCATTCATAAGCATCAAATGGTCTTTGATGTTTGGCCAGAATCAAAACACGACCTTCTACGCATACTGAAAGTTCTTGAAAACGAGGAGTGGCAAAATAATTCTGTACTCAACGATGTTCGTAAAATCATGAATGATGTTATGACACGACTATATGAACGTGGTTTTTGTTCCATACAACATAACGGTTCAAATCTAGCAGAATGCAGTAGAGTACTGGGGCAGCGTTATATGGAAGAAATTATACCAGTATATATTCAAAGAGCCATACATTCCTGTGTAGAAATCACTAATCCGGGCTCCCATCGTTCAAAAACAGATTCTGATGTTAAAGACAATAAAGCTCCGTATTTAATTAGAAGTTTGATTTACAATATGCTTGACATACTTTATTGGTGTAAGAACTTACCTGCCAAAGAAATGCGAGATATGGTACTCAAGGCTGTGAATGGTGCAAAACAAAAATGGGAAATTGAATATCAAAAAAAAACAATAAAATAATTCCCCACCTATGCAGAAAACCTGCACAGTAAGTGAGTAATTTTGCAGCGAGAAAATAAAAAACAATCTATTATGGTAACAGCTGAATATTACAACGAACTCAAAGAGAGTATGGAGAAGATGAGTGTTGAAGAGCTGATTAGCGATTTCAACCAGCAGGTTGGCCGTCGAATTTGGACTTCTATTCGTGGGGTACATGATAGTATTCTCATCGATACACTCATTGCGAAAGGTGTGGATGTTTCGACTATATATGATGGTGTCACCATCTCCTTCAGCAAGAAGGTAAAGCTAAATGAAGCAAATAACAAGGTGATTTTTGCGTAATTGGGAATTCTTTTGTAAATTTGTAGCTGAATAATTCTACTAACGAGATAATATATGATTACAGGCGAGATAAAAAATAAGATTGACCAGATATGGGATACCTTCTTTGTGGCTGGTATCACTAATCCTATAACGGTGTTGGAGCAGATGACTTATATCTTCTTCATGAAGATGCTGGACGATAAGCAGTTGCAGGAGGAAGAGAATGCTCGTGACTGGGGTGCTGAGGTGCAGAACCCTACATTCCTTGACGGTCAGCTATGGGTGAATCCTGAGGCTGTTTCGGACGAGGAGAAGAAGGGTGTTCCCTACGAGAATCTTCGTTGGCACGTGTTCAAGAATTTCGGCTCTGACAATATGTTCAAGATTGTTCGCCAGAGTGTTTTTGAGTTCATCAAGCACATAGGAACGGGAGAGGAGAGTGCCTACAGCCGTTATATGAAGTCTGCCATATTCCTGATTCCTAATGCTCGCACGCTGTCGAGGGTTGTTGACGGTGTTGATGCACTCGACATGAACAATCGTGATGCTATGGGCGATGTGTATGAGTATATCCTGAGCAAGATGGCAGCATCAGGCACAAATGGTCAGTTCCGTACCCCTCGTCATATCATCCGCATGATTGTAGAGATGATGGAGCCGACGCCACAAGACTATATTTGCGACCCTGCAATGGGTAGTGCCGGCTTCCTTGTTGAGGCTGTGAAGTACATCAAGGAGCACTACGAAGAAGCTTTCTATGTCAACGAGGACATAGCCCACATAAAGACAAGTATGGTGAATGGTTACGATACCGACCAGACGATGCTTCGCATAGGTGCTATGAACCTGTTGCTTCACGACATCAGCAGTCCTAACCTTGCTTGGCGCGACTCTCTGTCGGAGCAGAACGACGACCAGTCGTGCTATACGCTCATTATGGCTAATCCGCCCTTTGCAGGCAGACTGGACAAGGGTAATGTGAACAAGAAAATCCTTGCCTATGCCAATACCAGCAAGACGGAGCTTCTGTTCCTTGCTCAGTTTGTGCGCTCTTTGGAGATTGGTGGTCGTTGTGCCAGTATTGTTCCTGATGGAGTGTTGTTTGGTACCAGCAAGGCTCATATTGCCATTCGCCAGGAGTTGGTAGATAACCAGCAGCTCAAGGCTGTCATCTCTATGCCGAGTGGTGTCTTTAAGCCCTATGCAGGAGTTAGTACTGCAGTCCTTGTGTTCACCAAGACAAATAGTGGTGGTACCGACAAGGTGTGGTTCTACGATATGAAGGCCGATGGTTTCAGTCTTGACGATAAGCGAAGTGCTATCAGCGAGAATGACATTCCCGATGTGGTAGCACGTTTCCACAACCTTAAGGCAGAAGAATCTCGCAGTCGAAAGGAGCAGAGTTTCTTTGTTCCTGTTGAAGAGATTCGTGAGAACAACTACGACCTCTCCATCAACAAATACAAGGAGATAGAGAGGGAGAAAGTAGAGTATGAGCCAGTCGCAGACATCCTTGCCCGTCTTGAAAAGACAGAGAGCGACTACCTGAAGAGTTATAGTGAACTATATAAGATGTTGGAGAAGGACGCATGAGAGAAAACTGGACATATAAGAAAATGAGCGAAGTCTTTGACTTGCAGATGGGAAAGACTCCAGATAGAAAAACTCCAAGTTATTTTGGAGGTAATAATGTATGGGTTTCTATCCGAGATATTGTTGGCAAAGAAATAGGAGAGTCAAATGAGCATATTACTGATACAGCTGTCACAACAACGAATATCCGAAAGGTGAAAAAAGGAACTGTTATAATGAGTTTCAAATTGACAGTAGGGAAATGTGCGATAACAACAAAAGACCTATATACAAACGAGGCTATCATGGCGTTTAACCTCAAAGAAGGTTACGACATATGCCCTGATTATTTGTATTACTATCTTTCTAATTATAATTGGAGGGGTGCAAATAAGGCTGTTATGGGGATAACTTTAAATAAAGCAACCATTTCCCAGCAGAAAGTAGGTTACCCTTCTCTCTCTGAGCAGCAATCTATTGTTTCCGAGTTGGATAAGATAAATGAGCTGATAAGTTTGAAGAAGGCTCAGTTGAGCGACCTTGATGCTCTTGCTCAAAGCATATTCTATGATATGTTTGGAGACCCCATTGAAAACGAAAAAGGATGGGAAGTGAAGAAGTTGAAAGATATTGTTGCTGATGACTGTTCAATTTCGTATGGTATAGTTCAACCTGGAGATGGAGTTGATAATGGTGTTCCTGTTGTTAGACCTGTTGACATGACTCACACTTTTGTAAAACGCAGTGGATTAAAACAAACTACTAAGGAGATTTCTGATTCATATAAGCGAACAATACTAAAGGGCAATGAGATTTTGATGTGTGTTCGTGGTACTACAGGTCTAGTAGCATTAGCAACTGAAGATATTAAGGATTGTAATGTTACACGTGGCGTTACTCCTATCGAGTGTAATGCAGATAATAGCAGGTTGTATATATATCATCTGTTGTTAACTGCAGGAATTCAGCAATATATAGCAAATTATACAAAGGGAATAGCGCTTAAGCAAATTAACATGCAAGATGTTCGTGAAATTCCTCTTATAACTCCCCCTCTTTCCCTTCAGCAAGACTTTGCAAAGAGGATTGAGTTGATAGAGCAGCAGAAGGCGCAGATCAGTTCTACTATAAAAGACCTTGAGACTTTGCTTGCATCCAGAATGCAGTATTGGTTTGACTAAAACATAAACGTGATATGAGACAAGAGAATAGAGACATACTGCTGAACCTAATTAAACAGCATCAGGATTTGGGCATTTCAAAGCAGATAGACTTTGAAAAATTCTACCTGTATTCTATCATCACGCATTCTACTGCAATAGAAGGCTCAACGGTGACAGAAGTGGAGGCGCAGTTGCTGTTTGATGAAGGTATCACTTCCAGTAAGCGAACCATGATAGAGCAGCAGATGAATCTCGACTTGAAATCTGCATACGATTATGGACGTAAATGGATTATGTCGCATCAACCCATTACGACAGATTGGTTGATTGGCTTGGCAGCAAAGGTGATGGCACAAACAGGAAGCGAATATAACTCGTTAGGTGGCACATTCTCTGCTGCAAAGGGTGAACTGAGAAAACTCAATGTAACAGCAGGAGCAGGCGGGAAATCATATATGTCATATACAAAAGTGCCTTCACGATTGGCGGCTTTTTGTGAACAGCTAAACGAGCGACGCAAGTCGATAGACAGTAATGACATAGCTGCAATATATGACCTCAGTTTCTGGGCACATTTCGAGCTTGTGACCATTCACCCTTGGGCTGATGGTAATGGCAGAACCTGCCGCCTGCTGATGAATCTGCTGCAATGGGAATTTGGAGTGTTGCCGACAAAGGTTCTGAAAGAGGATAAGTCAGAATACATACAAGCATTGATAGATGCCAGAGAACAGGAAGATATTAATGTGTTCCTTGACTGCATGGCTCGTCTTCACATCCAACACCTGCAAAGCGATATCGACCAATTTATGATCTCGTGCAAGGAGAAAATGGTCGATAAACAAGATTTGCGACAGAAAATGGTCGATAAATGGTCGATAAAGCCTTCTTTGGCAGACAAGCTGGTCGATATTTTGGTGTATCTTTCAGATAAAGAGACGACAACTACTGATGACATTGTAAGCCGTTTTGGTTTCCCCTCAACGACAGCAAAACGCTACCTGCGACAACTGACAGAATATGGTTATCTGGTGGCACATGGAGGTAACAGAAATCGTTATTACAGTAAAAAGAAATAAAAAGTGATATGAAGAATTTCGACTTTATCCAGCTCATAGCTCAGCATATTCCGAGCTTCAGCAAATTGCATGCTTACTGCGATAAGGCAGAAATATTTCAGAACTCTTTTCCTGAAGAGTCTGCCTCTAATGCCCGCAAGGCGTTGGAATGGCTTGTGAGGCATCAGCTGGCTATGAAGTCCGTGACTCTTGAAAACAGGGAGACGCTTAACGATATGCTGAAGCATCCTGAGATAGATGCTTTCATAGACTACGACTGGGAGTTCCAAAATAACATCTACACCGTAAAGAAGTTCGGCAATTACGCTTCTCATTATGGCGCACAGGAGATTAAGAAGAACGATGCTTTCATCTGTTTGAGGGCCTTGTTCTATGTGGTAGAGGGCTTCCTGTATCGTTGGGAGGCAATAAAGAACATAGTAGCCTTTGATGCCACTTTGGTGCCACAGGTGCTGCCAGGAATGCAGGTGTTGACTTCTCCTGAGCCACAAGTGTCGCAAGAGGTTGTGGACAGTGTCCCCAAGGAGGTAATAGACAATCCTGTCAAGCCTGTAGCAACGCCCAAGGAGTCGCTTGCCAGCGAGGCTGTCACAAGAAGATGCCTCATTGACTATATGCTGAATGAAGCGAAGTGGGACATCTTGACAGTAAAGGGCGACATACAGGGTGGAAAGGCTTGCATTGAGGTTGAGGTGGAAGGCATGCCAACGCCAAGCGGTAAGGGCTATTGCGACTATGTACTGTTTAGCAGGGGCGGAAAGCCTTTGGCTGTAATAGAGGCAAAGAGCACCATACAGAATGCAGGAAAAGGCAGAGCTCAGGCCATACTGTATGCTGACTGTCTGGAAAAGCAATATGGAGTACGACCTGTCATCTACTATACCAATGGTTATGTGACAAAGGTTATTGACGGCTTGGGATATCCCGACAGGGAGGTTATTTCATTCCATAGTCATGATGATCTGGAATACGTCATACAGAAACGTGGCAGGGCTGACATCAAGGATTTGACAATAGACGAGACGATTACTGACAGACCTTATCAGAAGACTGCCATCAAGAGCCTGGTGGAATGGCTCAACATGAAGCATCGTCGTGGATTGTTGGTGCTGGCTACTGGTACAGGAAAGACGCGAGTGAGCATCTCGCTCTGCAAGTTGCTGTCAAATAACGACTGGATCAAGAATGTGTTGTTCCTTGCCGACAGAACGGAATTGGTCAATCAGGCAAGGGGTAACTTCGAAAAGCTGCTGCCGAGTGAGTCGATGGCTTCACTGTCAGACGACGATGAGCCAGACTTGGAGGCTCGATTCATATTCTCCACCTACCAGACGATGATCAACTACATCAATGAGTATGATGTGAAGTTCAGCGTAGGACATTTTGACCTGATCATCATTGACGAGGCCCACAGGTCTGTTTTTGGAAAGTATGGAGCCATATTCCAGTACTTCGATTCGCTGCTGATAGGACTGACGGCAACACCTCGTGACGAGATAGACAAGAATACCTTCCGATTGCTGGAACTGGAGAACGAACCGAACTTTGAATATACCTTCGACGAGGCAGTAAACGACGGATACCTTGTGGCTTATAAGGCAAGGCGTCATAACTCGAAGATGATAAACAACGGCATAAAGTATGACGAACTGACTCCAGAACAGCGTGAGGAACTGGAGAAGGTTTGGGATTACGAGAAGATGCTGAAGGGCATTGACCCCAACGAGGAATACCATCGAGACATTGAGGGGAACGAGATTTTCCGCTACCTCATAAACGATGACACCATAGACAACGTGCTGTCGGAACTGATGGAGAACGGCTTGAAGATAAAGAGCGGCGAGGACATAGGAAAGACTATCATCTTTGCCTATAACCACAAGCACGCAGAAAGAATTGTAGAGAGGTTCCGAGAACTGTATCCTAACAGGGGAGCCGACTACTGTCAGCTGATAGACAACCAGGTGAAGTTCCACGATAAGCTGATAGCGAAATTCAAGGTCGCCGACAGTATGCCGCAGATAGCTGTAAGCGTAGATATGCTCGATACAGGTATCGACGTACCAGAGGTGCTGAACCTCGTATTCTTCAAAATAGTGAAGTCAAAGATAAAATTCGAGCAGATGATAGGTCGAGGTACCCGTCTTTGTCCGAATATCTTCGGAGAGGGTAAGGACAAGGAGTATTTCTATATCTTTGACTGGTGCGGTAACTTTGAATATTTCTCAAAGGATACTGAGGGCATCAACCCTTCAAGCAGTAAGTCGCTGACAGAAAGACTCTTCTCCCTAAGGCTGGACATAGCCAAAGAGCTGCAAAGTGCAGAACACCAGGAGAAAGCATTCGACAAGAAAATGCACGACGACCTGAAGATGCTGCTTCATCAACAGGTGAACAGCATAGTGAAAGAACGCAAAGATGCTCGTCCGTATTGGAACACCATAGAGCCTTTCCGCGATAAGGACAGGTGGACATATATATCAGAGGTGGACGTGCTGCGCCTGAAGGAAATAGGAAAGCTGATACCACAAGACAATGATGACGAACCGGCAAAGAAATTCGACGTCGTCATGCTGCATCTTCAATTGGCTCATATCGACTCAACAGTTCGTGTGGGACAATATAAGAAGGTGGTGGTGAGTGTTGCAGCCTATCTGGAGAAGAAGGCTTCAATACCTGCTGTGATGAAGCATATCGACATTATCCGATTGGTTCAGCAACCACAATTCTGGGAGAACGAGAGTCTTGACAGTCTTGAGAGAGTGAGGACGGAACTGAGAGACCTGATAAAGCTGCTTGAAGGTGCCAGAAAAACCGAGAAGTTTATTATAGACATAGAAGACCCGTACGAGACGGAAGAGGACGACGAGGATATTGTTGTAAGAACCTCGTACAAGCAGAGAGTGATAGACTATCTGGCACAAAACACAGGTAATCCGACACTACAGAAGATTCAGAACTTTGAGCAGCTGACAGCAGAGGACTTTGCTGAACTGGAGCGCGTATTCTTTGAAGAGCTGGGTACTCGTGAGGACTTTAACAAGATGGCTGAAGGACATCCTTATCAGTCGAATGTGGCTGCATTCATAAGGGTGATAAACGGAATTGATAGAAAGAAAGCTTTGAAGATTTATCAGTACTTCGTGGATGGACACAATCTGACGTCGGAACAGGAGCTTTATCTGAAGAATATTCTTGACTATGTAAGTGTAAACGGAGATATAGACAATAAGAACTTTATGGAATATCCACTAAAGATGCTCAACTGGAGAGTAACCTTCGGTGATAATTTCGTTCATCTGAAAAACTTCGTAAAGCAAATACATCAGGTTATTTCAATGACAGCGTAAACCTCAATGCTACGGATCACGGGATCGGAGATGGTGATTATAATACGTGGAATGCTTCGGTTGAAGTGTTCCACGTACTCATTGATTATGTGTAAATATTATGGTCGGAATGAATACTATAGGAACAAGCTATTGACGTTTGAATAAAGATGAA
>Ga0247608_10005666_pt1 | contig 13434 bp, 5 predicted proteins | sample 176DNAGHGlowgp2_FD_193490 | JGI IMG/M metagenome (GOLD analysis project Ga0247608, IMG submission 193490) | Sheep rumen microbial communities from Palmerston North, Manawatu-Wanganui, New Zealand - 1766 DNA GHGlow gp2 | ecosystem: Host-associated > Mammals > Digestive system > Stomach > Rumen ...
GCCTCTGCGAGCTTACCACTCTTCACGCCAGCCACGATAGAGTCAAACTGGGCTTTCTTTCCTGGCTGGAGCATATCGTTTCCAGCCCACATCTGCACAGCACCGTCTTTACCTCCGAACCAGTCGGTCATCACAGTTCCCTCATAGCCCCACTCATCACGAAGGATGGTCTGTACGAGGTCCTTGCTCTCAGAGGTATAGACACCGTTGATATAGTTATAAGAGGTCATCACCGTCCAAGGCTTGCTCTCCTTGATGGCAATCTCAAAGCCCTTCAGGTAGATCTCGCGAAGAGCGCGCTGCGACATATTGGCATCGTTGCCCATGCGGTTGGTCTCCTGATTGTTGGCCGCAAAGTGCTTGATGCTGGTGCCTACATCGTTCTTCTGAACGCCAGTGATATAGGCGCCAGCGGTCTTACCTGCCACCACGGGATCCTCAGAGTAATACTCGAAGTTACGACCGCAGAGGGGGTTACGCATAATGTTCAAGGCAGGTGCCAACAACACATCGGCACCATATTCCTTCACCTCCTGTCCCATGGCGGTACCCACCTCTTCTACGAGCTGAGTGTTCCATGTAGAGGCCAGCAGCGTTCCGATGGGGAAGTGCGTGCAATAGTAGGTAGCAGAGTCACCCTCACGCGTGGGGTCGATACGTAGTCCGGCAGGACCGTCGGCCAGTACGATGGCTGGGATTCCCAGTGAGTCGAGAGGATAGGTGGTACCAGCGGCACCAGGCACCAGGTTCTTAGTGGCGCCAATCACGGCCTCATCACCAGAGAAGCCTTGCATTCCTGTACCAATCACAAAATGTGCCTTGTCCTCAAGCGAGAGCTTGGCCATCACCTCTTCCTGATTGATGGTGTTCTTAGTCACTTTGTCGGCAGAGTTGCAACCCGTCATCAGGGCTACCATACCGAAGGCGAAAAAAATGGTCTTCTTCATACGCTATTATTTGAAAAGTAATGGAGTAAATTCTGTGAGATAGATACGCCAGTTGCGCCAGATGTGACCGCCATCGGTCTCAAGGTAGGTGTATTTGTGGTTTTTGCTATCCAAATAGGCACGCAGGTCGTTATTGTTCTTGAAAAGGAAGTCGGTCTTGCCGATACCAATCCAGAACAATTTGGGATTCTTGCTGAACAGACGGTCGATCTTCTGGTCGCGGTCTGCATACACTTCCGGATGACCTTCTGCCCCACCCTTCTGCTGCTGGTCGACAGCGGCAGAGAACAAACCTACATAACCAAACATATCAGGATTGTTGATCGAGATGAAGAGGCTGTGGAAGCCACCCATCGACAATCCTGCGATGGCACGATGTGCCTTATCCTTCTTCACACGATAGGTCTTCTCAATGAACTTCACCACATCGGGGAAAGCGGTCTCGAAACTTCCCTCCATCGTCTTGGGGAGCATCATCGTGGGCACCTTGAAGCCTTCAGAGGTCTCACCAGGGCATGCCTCCTGAGAGATGTTACCATTGGTCATCACCAGGATCATGGGCTCTGCCTTCCCCTGGGCAATGAGGTTGTCAAGGATCTGGGCGGCACGACCAAGTTCACTCCAGGCATTCTCGTCACCACCGATACCATGCAACAGATAGAATACGGGATAATCCTTACCACTGGTCTCGTAGCCAGCAGGGGTATAGACCGTCAAACGACGTGTTAAACCTGCCGTAGGACTCTCGTACCATACCTTACTCACCGTTCCGTGGGCCACCTTGTTTACCTTATAGAGATCTGTACGGGCATCACCGCCAATCAGCAACACACTGAACAGGTTGTTGATATCACGGATGTTATACACATTCAGCGGGTCGATAATCTTCACGCCATCCACCATCATGTTATAGGTATAAAGCTCGGGTTTCAGGGGTTCTGACGTAAAGCTCCATACACCCTTATCGTTCTTCACGAGGTCCACTACGCCAGGGGCTTCAACCTCACCATAGCCTTCCACCTTGATTTTCTGCGTTGGCAGGAAATCGCCAGTGATCTGCACCTTCTGCGCCTCAGGGGCAATCAGATTAAATGTTACTGAGTTGTCGGCATGTACATCGGGCGAAGCCACCTGCGGACCCTGTCCCCAGCTCAGGTTTTGCTGAGCCTGAGCGGCTGAGCCCATGAGACAGAGGGCTGCCACTACCATCATTCTAATTGTTTTCATTTTTGTAGTCTTTTTAGGTTGGTGCAAAGATACAAAATTAATTTGAACCTTTGCACCATTTCCTATTCTTTTATAATCTTTTTACCTTTTTACTTTTTACCTTTACAAATCACCATCCAGGATTCTGCTGCATGTTAGGATTCAACTCGAGTTCCTTCAGAGGAATAGGCAACAGCATGTTCCTATCCTGGAAGCCATATTTGGTGTTGTGCCAGTTCCATTGTACGCCATTGGTTGTGAAGGCAGGCACATCCTTACCCTGCTCACCCATAGCACTTTTGGCGTCACCCCAGCGCACCAGGTCCTGGAAACGGATAGCTTCGTTGCAGAGCTCCAGACGCTTCTCCATCTTAATGTCACTCATAGAGATTTCTGTCAGCGGTGTCTCCTTGGCACGTGCACGCACTTCATTGACATACTCCAGAGCCTTCGATGCGTTGCCTGACTGAAGCTGAGCCTCTGCAGCCATCAGCAACACCTCTGCATAACGCATCACCTTCTGGTCGATATACTGTCCACCCTGGAAGTACGACATATCCACAATCACGTCCGACTTCAGCGACTGGTTCTTCCAGTAGAAATAACCTTCGTTGCCATAGACGCTGGCACCGGGCTGAGCCTCTACGCCGTAAGCCTTAATCTGATCGTAGGTCATGATGGACTTGTTCAGACGATAGCCGTCGGCACCTTCCCAAGCCACGAAAGCATCATAGAGCGACTTGCGTGGATTGAAGAAACCATAGGTACCTGTTGCCAACTCCTGGGCTGCCTGTCCGCTATACATCAGTACGCTCGTACGCCAGCCCTGCATCAGGAAGAGCATGTCTAACTGGTTCCACATCTGCTCTGCATCGTTACGCTTCTGGAGTTCAAAGAGCGACTCGCAGTTGTTGTTAGCCAGAGCATGGAACTGGGCATCGTACTCACCTGGATAGAGGGCATACTTCTTAGAGTTGATCACATTGTCGAGCATCGAGGCTGCCTCGCTGTACTTTCCTTGGAAGAGGTAAGCCTTACCCAACAGTGCCTGGGCGTATTCCTTGGTCACACGGATACCGGTTTCCTGATCGTTGACATCGTTCTTTGAAGGCAGCGTACCAGAGCCTATAGCCTCGGTGAGGTCCTTCTCCACGAAAGCCCAGAGGTCGGCTGCGGTACCATTAGCCTGACGATACTCGCCCGGCTCCAGCAGATGGTCAACCACCGGGGCCGTTCCAAAGAGAGAAGCCAGTTCGAAGTGTCCGAAAGCACGAAACACCTTGGCCTCGTTGATAGCGTGTTTCATCACAGGCGTATCACCCTCAGTCTTGTCGATAATCAGATTGGCCTTGTAGATGATACCATAAAGTCCTGAGTAGAGGCTCTCAATCATGCTGTGATTAGTGTCGAAAGAGTACTCGTTCAACTCCTCCATCTGGCCATTGTCATTACGCTGACCACCACCACACCAAGAGTCGTCAGAGAGCAGGTTCTTGGTGAAGAACCAGTTATAGTAGTTGCTGCGCATCTGCAGATAGAGCGATGCCGAAGCCGTGTTAATATTCTCGTCGGTGGTGTAGTATGTGTCCATGCTACCCATATTGCCGTGTTTCTCGATGTCGAGTTCTTTTTCACAACTCACAGTCATCAGAGAAGCGAAACCAAGCATTGCGATATATAATATATTCTTTTTCATAATTGTCTTTTTTACCTTTTTACTTTTTTACCTTTCCTTAGAACTCTATATTGAAGCCCAGCACCACCTTCTTTGATGTAGGATAAGCACCCTTGTCTACGCCCATACCAGTGGTGGCGTTGGCGCTGGCCTCAGGATCGAAACCGGGATACTTCGAGATGGTAAAGAAGTCGTCGAGAGAGCAGTATATGCGAGAGTGGCTGATGCCTACCTTACTGATCAGGCTCTTCGGTAGGGTGTAACCCAGCTGGATCTGCTTGAACTTGAAGTAGCTACCATCGTAAACCATAGCGCTGGAGTCCACATACTTATCGATGTCGTTGGCTCCTGCACGGGGCTTCGTACCATTGGTGTTGGTGGGAGTCCAACGGTCGTCGTACATCACCTCCTTCATCTTATTAGAGGTAGCGTAGTCCGGGCGGTTGATACAATTGAAAATCTTGTTGCCTGCAGCACCTGTGCCGAATACGGTCAGGTCGAAGCCCTGATAGGCAGCCGTCAGGGTGATACCATAGGTAATATTGGGAATGGCGTTGCCGATATCGGTCATATCGTCGTTGGTGATCTGATTGTCACCATTGATGTCTACGAACATCGGGTCACCAGTCTCAGGATTGATCTTGTCGAACTTGAAGCCTCGGAAGTAGTATACAGGATAGCCCTGCTCGAAGTAAGTGATCGTATAGGTATGGAAGGTGCTACCAGACAGACGGGTGATTGACGGGTCAATATAGGTTACCTCATTCTTCAGGGTAGAGAGGTTGGCACGGATGCCATAGCTGAAGTCGCCGATATGGTCTCTCCAACCCAGGTCGAACTCAAAGCCTTTGTTCTCCACATTACCAGCGTTGATAGGCGATGTAGAACCACCGATGACCAGCGAAGGGGTGGTGTTCCAAACCAGCAGGTCCTTGGTCTTTTTGATGAAGTAGTCGATACCGAAGGTCAGACGTCCACCCAGCAGGATACCGTCGAGACCGAAGTTCAGCTGCTCAGACGTTTCCCACTTCAGGTCATCGTTACCCATCGTTGAGGGGGCAGCAGCCTGTGTGTACTGGATACCGGAGTTGAAGGGATACAGCCCGCCCAGAGCAATGTCTGTGCTGTAGCTATAGCCGCTCAAGGCCGAGAGACTACCGTTCTGGCCCCAAGATGCACGGAATTTCAAGCTGTCGAACCAGCTCTTCAGTGGATTGAAGAACTTCTCCTCGCTGATAGTCCAACCTACAGATACGGCAGGGAAGTATCCCCAGCGACTCTTTTTAGAGAGCTTCGAGAGGTCGGCAGCATCAGCACGCAGCGAAGCCTGGAAGAGGTAACGACCCATGTAGTCATAGCCCACACGACCGAAGTATGAGTATTTCGTAGTGTTGGTGGTCTCACCGCTGACGCTCTTGGTAGCTGAGGCATTGGCGTAGTTCAGATAGTAGAAGAGCGGATCGTTCTTTTTCAGGGCATCCTCACCGTTAGCGTCCAGACCGCCAGTCACGTAGTCGTAGTTATTGTCTTGGAACGACATACCGACCATGGCACTCACGGTGTGGGCATCAGCGAAGGTCTTCATATAGTTTGCGAAGTTCTCCCACTGATAGTAGATCGTGGTAGAAGAGGTGTTGCTCTGGCTTACGTAGTCGCGGCTCTGAACGGCATTGCCGTAGAAAGGCAGTGAGGTAGAAGAGCTACGAGAGCCAGCCAGACGATAACCGAAACGAGACGTGATGGTCAGGTTGGGAATCAGCGTGAAGTCGCCATAGATACTTCCCGTCACGTTATAGCCAGAGCTCTTGCTCAGACCATTGTCACGCATAACCATGGGGTGATATTGCTCACCATTGTAGAACTGAGAGATACCATAGTAATTGCCAGCACCATCCTGCAGGAATGTCTTTCCTGCGGCCTGATAGGTCTGATATATTTCTGGCAGGGTCTTTCCATAGGTGTCAGGGGTCAGCGGATCCATCATCAGCACAGCCGTCAGCAGAGAGCCGTACTCATTGTTAGAAGATACCTGACGCACGTTGTACTTCTCCACCTGGTTCGTTGTACCAACCTTCAGCCAATCTTTTATCTTATACTCTCCATTGATGGTGGCTGTCAGACGCTTATAAGTGTCTGCATCGCCCTTTACGATACCATTATTATTCAAGTATGAGAGGGCCAGGTAGTAGTTGCCGCGATCGTTACCACCAGTGAACGAGAAGTTGTGCTTCTGCATGTGACCGTGGGTGAAAGCCACGTCCGTCCACTTGGTGTTGGTGGTGCCGTCCCAGTTGGCGTTAATGTAGTCCTCAGTAAAGAGGTTACCCTCCATCATATACTGCTTATACTCCTGTGCGCTCAACATCTTGGGGATGCGGGCCAGACTCTCGTCAGTCCATTGGAAGTCGTAACTGATTTTACCCTGTCCGGCCTTACCCTTCTTGGTGGTAATCAGCACCACGCCGTTACCAGCCTCAGCACCATAGATGGCAGCCGAAGCAGCGTCCTTCAGGATTTCCATCGAGGCGATGGTGGCAGGGTCGATACCGCTGATGTCGCTCAGGCGCACACCGTCCACCACGTAGAGAGGTTCAGAACTACTATTAGAGGAATAACCGCGCACACGTACGGTAGGCGAGCTGCCTGGGGCTGCACTCGACTGAATGATCTGCACACCAGAGGTCTTACCCTGCAGAGCTTGCTGGGCATTCGAGATGGTACGGTTTTCCATATCCTCTGGTTTAACCTGCGAGATGGCACCCGTCACCGAACTCTTCTTCTGTACACCATAACCAACTACGACCACCTCGTCGAGCACCTTGTTGTCAGGCTGAATCTTAATGGTCATGCCATTCTTGGCTGCCAACTCCTGGGTCTCATAGCCGATGTAAGAGACCACAATGGTCTGTCCAGCCTTCACATTAATTACAAAGTTTCCGTCGAAGTCGGTAATGGTAGCGTTCTTGCTGTCGTTCTTGTCAGCAATCGTTGCACCGATTACGGCCTCACCGTTCTCATCAATCACAGTGCCCTTGATTCCTTGGGCGAATGAAGTCACCGACATCATCAGTGCCATCATCATCATCAAAATACTGCTCTTTTTCATTGAGTTTTAATTGTTTGAGTTAAATTGTTAGAACTATTATTTGAAAATTTTAATGCTTTGGTCTCGTTTTCGGCTGCAAAAGTATATAATATTTAAAAAGGTAGCGTTCTGAATCTGTTTTTCGTTTTTCCCCTTTGTTCAAATCGTTTCCGGCACTTTCCTATTTGTTCAAAACTTATCCGATTCGTTCAAAAACACCTCTGCCCGATTAAACCTTTCTGTAAAAAAGCACCATAAATTCAAAAAATCATCGTATCTTTGCAGCATAAAATTACGACACTATGAGACTAAAAGAGAATCTTGCCGTAGCACTGGCTGCGTTTTTCAGTACGTTGATGATTGTTTCCTGTCAGCAAAAGGATTTGTGCGATGGGAGCAAGGATAAGGACGAGGAACATGGACTGGTGGTGGCTGGCGAACTATCTAACAGCCGCGTGCAGGACATCGAGGAGGATGCTACGGGTCAGCTATGGATTGCGACGTTCAGAGGACTGAACCGCTATGACGGACATGCGTATCACCAATATTTCTGCACGGAGGACTCGCTGGGACTGCCTGACAATAACGTGCAGGATCTGCTCAACGACAAGCAGGGACGGCTCTGGGTGGCGACAGTGAACGGCGTATGCCGATATACCAGACAAGACAATTTCGAGCGCATACCCATGCAGACGAGCAACCGCAACGCCCGTAAGCTGCTGATGGACTCGAAGGGACGCGTGATGGTCTACAACGGCACGGAGGTAATGGTTTACGACGAGCATCACCATATCTTCCTGCCTCGCATCAACCGTCAGCTGACAAACCAGTCTTGGGGCGACTTCTTCATCGACTCAAGCGACGACATTCTGCTGATTGGTTCTGAGAACCTGTTAATCTATAGCGGCAACGACTTTAAGCTACGCACGGAACTGAAGCACCCCGAGGGAGCTGGATTCTACTATTTCGCCATGTTGAAGAACGGGTTGCTGCTGTCGTCTGGCAACGGTACGTTGATGCTTTTCGACACGAAAGGCCGTCAGGAGGTGCCGTTAAATACAGAGATGAAGGCGAGGTTACTGAAGAACGGCAGCGTGGTACAGGCTGCCTGTCTGCTGGAAAACAACACCATCCTGCTGAACACCTCGAAGAATGGTCTCTTCGAACTGAACCTGCTCACCCACACACTGGTGGGCGAGGGCGAAGCCGGCTTTACCCTACCCGTGCCAGATGCCTACGTGACGCAGATTTTCCAAGACTCCAGGAAAAATATCTGGCTGGGCTCTTACGACAAGGGGCTCTTCGTAGACTACTATTATAAAGAGAAGTTCGGCGGCAGCGACAGCTATCTGAACCGAATGATCGAGAACTCATCGGTGATGGCCGTGGCAATAGACAAGCAGCAGAACCTCTGGGTATCGACGATGCTGAAAGGTGTGTTCGTGTATCATACTGCGACGCAGAAGGCCGAGCAGATTGGGATTGAGGGGCTGCCAGCTGGTGAGACCAAGAACGCCGTAAACCACATTTTCTGCGACCGCGATGGACTGTTGTGGCTCTCGACGAGCAATATCGTGATGAAATGCCGATACGACGGGACGAGACTGAATATCCTCGGCCAGTGGCCCGTGCCGATGGCGATGGACATTGAGCAGACGGACGACGGTACGGTATGGGCCTCGACAGCATCGACTTATCTTTATGGGTTCCACCCTGGCAGCAGCGAGCCCGAGATGAAGCAGGCATTTAATGTGGACTATACCTTCATCCCCTCATTGCTGAAACTGAGTGACGGACAGATGCTGATATCAGCCTTCTATCAAAATATCCTGCAGATGAATCCCACGACGGGTAAACTGACACAGCTGGAGATACAGGACATGCAGAAGTGTATCCGCAGAAGCGTATATATCCCCACCAGCATGCATGAGGACAAGCAGGGCTATGTGTGGATAGGCACCGTGAGCAACGGATTACTGAGGTACGACATCCAAGCGAACAGGATGACGCGTATTGGCGGTCTCTCATGTTCTGACGTGGCGAGCATCGAGGAGGACTGTCAGGAGAACATCTGGATCAGCACCATGAAGGGGTTGAACAGATGGGACAGAAAGACAGGACGCATCACAACACTCTATAAGGCCGACGGCATTGGTGGCGATGAGTTCGTGGATCGTGCCTCGTGCCAGCTACCCAACGGCAGTCTGGTATTTGGCAGTACGGAGGGCATTACCATGTTCAACCCTGCCGACATCGACACCATCCGACAGATTCCACTGATATTCTGCGACTTGAAGATTCACAACCAACTGGTACGTCCTGCCGCAGAAGGTCCTATAGAGGCGATACTCGACAGTTGTCGTGAGGTGCGTCTGAAGCATCATGAGAACAGCTTCGGCATCTCGTTTACCGCCCTCGACTTCGGCGAATACGAGCGCGTACATTATTATTATAAGCTCGACGGATTCGACAGCGAATGGATTGATGCGGGCAATGACCACTGGGCCAACTACGCCAACTTGCCCTCAGGCCACTACACCCTGCGCGTTCGCACCACCGACAGTGCTAGCGACGAGGTAGCTGGCGACGAGCGCTCGATCCGCATTGTCATCGAGTCGGCTCCTGCCCTATCGTGGTGGGCGTGGATCATCTATCTGGTACTGGCATCGGCCCTCGCGTGGTATCTCTATCAGAACGCCCATAGAGTGGTGATGGCGCGCAGGGCAGCCCGTCAGGCACAAATGGAGAAGGAACAGGAAAAGCGCGTCAACGCGATGAACATGAGTTTCTTTGCCAATATCGCCCATGAGTTCCGTACGCCCTTGACGATGATCGCAGGGCCCGTCAGACAACTGTCAAAGAGCGGTTCACTGGACAGTGGTGAGCGTAATCTGCTGACTGTGGCCCAGCGCAGCATCCAAAGGATGTTTAAACTCGTGAACCAGCTGATGGATTTCAACAAACTGGAGAATGACACCCTACGACTTTGCGTGGAGCAGACCGACGTGGTGAAGGCGATGAACGACATCTGCGACACCTTTGAGTTTAACGCCCACGAAAAAGGCCTGACGCTGAACCGATTCGGGATGGAAGACCAGCTCATGGCTTGGACAGACAGTGACAAATTGGAGAAGATTGTGTCGAACCTGCTGTCGAACGCCCTGAAGTTTACGCCCCGTGGAGGCCATATCGACGTATCGTTGGATGTAGCAGACAATCAGGTGAAGGTGACCATTGCCGATACAGGCAAGGGCATCCCTGAGGAGCAGAAAGAGAATATCTTTAAGCGCTACTACCAGCTCGACAACCAGACGAAAGCAATCGTGAATTGGGGTACGGGCATCGGCCTCTACTACTCGCGCCGTCTGGCAGAACTACACCACGGAAGTCTGACGGCAGGCAATCGTACAGAGGGCACTGGTGCCGTCTTTACGCTCATCTATCCCATGAACGAGAGCGCTTATACCGAGGCAGAACGAAGTCTATTACAGGAAGACAAGACTCCCCCCACTTCAGCTATGGTCTTGGACTCCTTGTCCACATATTCCCCTGTCTCCCCGGAAAAGGACGACGACCACCGTCCGACCATCCTCGTCGTCGACGACGACACAGAGATCATCAACTACATGCGCATACTCTTCTCACAAGACTATAGGCTCATCACCTGTCTCGATGCAGACACGGCCCTTGAGGAGATGCGGGCAGAGGAACCCAACATCGTGTTGAGCGATGTGGCGATGCCAGGAAAAGACGGTTACGAGCTGTGTCAGGAGATTAAGCAGGACATCCAGCTAAGTCATATACCCGTAATTCTGGTGACGGCCAAGGTAACGGCCGAGAATCAGGTGGAGGGATTGAACGTGGGTGCAGACGCCTACGTGACAAAGCCTTTCGAGCCTGCCGTACTATCAGCTCTGATACAGAGTCAGCTGAAAAACCGTGAACGTGTGAGGCAATTATTGACCTCGAACACCAACTCCCAGCTTTCAGCCCTCAACTCCCAACTCGACAACGCCCTCTCCGAGCAGGACAAGCACTTCATGGAGGAGCTCTACAAGCTGATGGAGGAAGAGTTATCGAACTCGGAACTCGATGTGACACGTATCACCAGACTACTGCTCATCTCGCGAACCAAGCTCTACTACAAAATCAAAGGACTGACTGGCGAGACACCCTCGAACTTTTTCCGTACTTACAAACTAAACCGCGCCGCGGAACTCCTGAAGAGCGGAAAATATACCGTCTCAGAAGTTTCCGACAAGTGCGGTTTCAGTACGCAAAGCCACTTCTCTGTGGTGTTCAAGAAGCAGTTTGGCGTGACGCCTACGGAGTATAGGGGTTAAAGAGGATAATCCTCGAAGGCGTAGAGAACGGTAGAGAGATAGCGCTCACCCGTATCAGGCAGCAGGACTACAATCTTCTTTCCCTTGTTCTCTGGACGCTTGGCCACCTGGATGGCTGCATAGAGGGCAGCACCCGCAGAGATACCCACCAGCAGACCTTCTGACTGGGCCACCTCACGACCTGTGCGGATGGCATCGTCGTTTTCTACGTCGAACACCTCGTCGATCACCTCAGCATCGTAAGTCTTGGGAATGAAACCTGCACCGATACCCTGAATCTTGTGAGGACCGCTCTTGCCACCGTTCAAGACGGGGCTCGACTTTGGCTCAACGGCGATGATCTTCACGTTGGGGTTCTGCTCCTTCAGATACTTACCTGTTCCAGAGATAGTACCGCCAGTACCTACACCCCCTACGAAGATGTCCACCTGACCATCGGTATCGCGCCAGATCTCCGGCCCTGTAGTGGCATAATGCTTGGCGGGATTGGCTGCGTTCTCAAACTGCTGCAGGATGACAGCACCAGGGATAGAGTCGCGCAACTCCTCGGCAGCGCGGATGGCGCCTGGCATACCGTCTTTACCAGAGGTGAGGCGAACCTCGGCGCCATAGGCCTTCACAAGATTACGGCGCTCAATGCTCATGGTCTCAGGCATGGTAAGGATAAGATGGTAGCCCTTGACGGCAGATACCAGTGCCAGTCCTACGCCCGTATTTCCTGATGTGGGTTCGATGATGGTGGCACCGGGCTTCAAGATACCCTTAGCCTCAGCGTCCTCGATCATGGCGAGGGCAATACGGTCCTTTACGCTACCGCCGGGGTTAAAAAACTCTACTTTAGCAATAACCGGGGTCTCGAGACCCTTTGCCTGTGAATACTTGTTGAGCTCAAGAAGTGGAGTGTTGCCGATGAGCTCAGTCAGCTGTTTTGCAATCTTTGTCATAATCTTATCCTTTTATAAATAAATAACTAAATGTTTCTGGGTGCAAAGGTAGGCTGTTTTTTCCACCTCCACAATACCGCGGGCGCGTTATTCGCATACCACAAACATGGTATTTTGCTATAAATCGTGGTTAGTCATGGCCACAACGCAGGAGTCCGACCATACATTTTCAGCCGTTTCCACCATATCTATAATAGTATAGATGGGCAGGATGACACCCAGGATGGCGACAGGAGCACCTATGCCCGACATCAGCGAGAGCGTCAGGAAATAGCAGCCCATGGGCACACCAGCATTACCTACAGCAGAGACGACGGAGATGAGAATCCACAAGAGGATGGTCGACCATGTAAGCGGTGTACCGCCATTCTGCATCACGAAGAGCGAGGTGACGAGGATAAAGGCTGCACAGCCGTTCATATTGATTGTGGTGCAGATGGGCAAAACGAAGCGGGCAATATTCTTCTTGACACCCAGACGATTCTCTGCAGTATCCATCGTCACTGGCAGCGTGGCTGCACTGCTCTTGGTGAAGAGGGCCATCAGCACGGCAGGCATCATCCGCCCCAGCACATGGATAGGGTTCAGGCCTCGCGCCAACAGAAACAGCGGCAACACAACGAAGAACTGTATCACATTACCACCCAGCACCACCAGCACATACTTACCGATGCTGTCGGCTACGACACCTGCCGACACCTGTGCCGACAGCTGGGCAGAGAAAGCCACGATGCCAAGGGGCAGGGTCCAGATAAGGCCGCGAATCAGCAGGAAGAGCAGCTCCTGAAGTCCCAGCAGCCCCTTTACGACCACAGCCTTATTCTCGGATTCAGGCAACTTCGACAGTCCGATGCCGATGGCAAAGGCCAGCAGCAACAGCGAGAGCACATTGCCTTCAAGGAAAGGCTTGACGATGTTATTGGGTATGAGACCCATCAGATGACTGTAATAAGAGAGGTGTGGAGTATCGGCGGCAACCTCCTCACCCTGTCCGATAGCGTCAGCAGGCAGATTGCCAGGAGCCACCAGCACATAGAGCACCGCTCCCACTGCCGCCGCTGCAAAGGTCGTCAGAAGGGTGTAAGTCAACGTACGACCAAAAACCCTGCCAGAGCCCTTCGAGCCGAATGTGGCAAACGTTGTGATGACCGCCAAAACGATTGTCGGCACGGCCAACAGCTGGAACAGTCGTGTGTAAACCACTGCCACAAACTCCATCGTCTGGTCGAGCCAA
>Ga0247608_10005667_pt1 | contig 13432 bp, 7 predicted proteins | sample 176DNAGHGlowgp2_FD_193490 | JGI IMG/M metagenome (GOLD analysis project Ga0247608, IMG submission 193490) | Sheep rumen microbial communities from Palmerston North, Manawatu-Wanganui, New Zealand - 1766 DNA GHGlow gp2 | ecosystem: Host-associated > Mammals > Digestive system > Stomach > Rumen ...
CCAGCAGCAGCGCATTGACAATGAGAAGCGCCTGCTCTCTGTCAAGGCCGAGGAACTTGAGAAGATGCAACTCAAGGAACGCGAGATGCTGGAAGAGGTGTCGGGGCTTAGTGCTGCCGATGCCAAGTCTCGTCTTATCGAGTCGCTGAAAGACGAGGCCAAGACAGCTGCAGCCAGCTATATCAATGAGATTATGGATGAAGCAAAGCTCAACGCTAACCAGCAGGCCCGTAAGATCGTCATTCAGACCATCCAGCGTGTAGCCACTGAGACGGCCATTGAGAACTCCGTCAGCGTGTTCCATATTGATAACGACGAGGTGAAGGGCCGCATCATCGGCCGTGAAGGACGCAATATCCGTGCCCTTGAGGCTGCTGCCGGTGTTGAAATCGTAGTAGACGATACTCCTGAGGCCATCGTTATCAGCGGTTTCGATCCTGTACGTCGTGAAGTATGCCGCCTGGCTCTCCATCAGCTCGTCAGCGATGGTCGTATCCATCCGGCTCGTATTGAGGAGGTGGTTGCCAAGGTTAAGAAGCAGCTTGATAATGAGATTATTGAGACCGGTAAGCGTACAGCCATCGATCTTGGTATCCATGGCCTCCATCCCGAGCTCATCCGTATTATAGGTAAGATGAAGTACCGTTCCTCATACGGACAGAACCTGTTGCAGCATGCCCGTGAGACAGCTAATCTCTGTGCAGTCATGGCCGCCGAACTTGGACTGAACCCGAAGAAAGCCAAGCGAGCCGGTCTGCTCCACGATATCGGTAAGGTGCCCGACGAGGAGAGCGAGATGCCCCATGCACTCTATGGTGCAAAGATCGCCGAGGAGTTCAAGGAGAAGCCCGACATCTGTAATGCCATCGGTGCCCACCACGACGAAATGGAGATGCAGACCCTGCTTGCTCCCATCGTTCAAGTGTGCGATGCTATCAGCGGTGCCCGTCCCGGTGCCCGTCGTGAGATCGTAGAGGCCTACATCAAGCGTCTCAACGACCTTGAGGCCATTGCCATGAGCTATCCTGGTGTCACGAAGACCTATGCTATCCAGGCTGGCCGTGAGCTGCGTGTTATCGTAGGTGCCGACAAGATGAACGATGCCGAGGCCGAGGCTCTCAGCTCAGACATTGCAACGAAGATCCAGAACGAGATGACCTATCCGGGTCAGGTGAAGATTACCGTGATTCGAGAGACGAGGTCAGTCGCCTACGCAAAATAGTAAAAAAAGAAATCCCGCCAACTCGGCGGGATTTCTTTTTTACTTGAATTTCACTCCCATATTATAGAGGATGAATCCGTAGATATCGGCTTGCTCCTCCAGCACTTTCGCCAGCGGCTTGCCGCCTCCGTGACCTGCTTTCGTGTCGATGCGGATAAGTACGGGGTTGTTGCCCTGATGGCATTCCTGCAATGTGGCAGCGAACTTGAACGAGTGGGCAGGCACCACACGGTCGTCATGGTCGGCTGTTGTCACGAGAGTCGCAGGATAGCTGGTGCCGGGCTTCAGGTTGTGAAGGGGAGAGTAGCCGCGCAGATACTCGAACATCTCCTTAGAGTCCTCGCTGGTGCCGTAGTCGCTGGCCCAGTTCCAACCGATGGTGAACTTATGATAGCGCAGCATATCCATCACGCCAACCTGTGGGATGGCCACTCCAAACAAGTCTGGCCGCTGGGTCATGCAGGCTCCCACGAGCAGTCCGCCGTTAGAACCGCCAACGATGGCCAGTTTGTCCTTGCAGGTATAGCCCTCGCTGATGAGCCACTCTGCAGCGCCGATGAAGTCGTCAAACACGTTCTGCTTCTGCATCTTTGTGCCAGCCAAGTGCCATTCCTCACCATACTCGCTGCCGCCTCGGAGCGTCACCTGGGCATAGATGCCGCCATTCTCGAGGAAGGGGATGCGGCTGGCTGAGAAACTCGGACCCAGTGAGATGTTGAAACCACCGTAGCCGTAGAGGTAGACGGGGTTCGCGCCGTTCTTCTTCAGTCCTTTTTTATAAGTAAGGAACATGGGTATGCGCGTACCGTCTTTACTCTGGAAGAACACCTGCTCCGAGGTATAGTCATCCTGACGGAATTTCACCTTTGGCTGAGTGTACAGCGTGCTCTCGTCCTTGGCCATATCGTAGCGGTAGACGGTGCCAGGGATGGTAAACGAGGTGAACGTATAGAAGCATTCAGGTTCCTTTTCGTCGCCAGTGAAGCCCACGCTGCCTACCGACGGGAGTCTGACCTCATGGCGCAACTTACCGTCGAGACCGTAGAGATAGGCATGGTCTGAGGCATCCTTCTGATAGGTGAGGATCATCTGACGGTTGATCACATCCACACCGCCAAGCACGTTCTCTTGCTCTGCCACCAGCTCCTGCCAGTTGTCAACGCCCGGCTGGTGGATGTCGGCTGTCATGATACGTCCCTTGGGAGCGCCGTAGTTCGTGTAGATATAGATACGGTCTCCGTCGTCGTAGAAGGGTGAGTACTGATAATCCATATTCGAAGTCATCTGGATGAACTGCGACTCCGGCTTCCGCAGGTCTCTCACAAAGAGGTTGTTGCCCGAGCCGGCACCCTCCTCGAAGAGATACATCTTGGTCTCCTCCTCATTCACACTGACAATATAGAAGCGCATGGGGTAGGCGGCGTTCTGATAGAAGAGCACGTCCTCGCTCTGTGGCGTACCTATCTTATGATAATAAATCTTGTGCCCTGAGTTCACGTTCGAGAACTCCTTACCCTTCACCGGAGCGTCGTAGGCGCTGTAGTAGAATCCGTCGCCCTTCCATGAAGCACCCGTAAACTTGGCCCATTCGATGTGGTCCTGTGTCAGTTGCCCTGTCTTCAGGTCGATCACGTAGATCTCCTCCCAATCGCTGCCGCTGCGGGAGATGGTGTAGGCAGCGTACTTGCCGTTGTGAGAGAAGTAGACGCCCTTCAGGGCCACCGTACCGTCGGTGCTCAGTTTGTTGGGGTCGAGGAACACGCGGGGCTCACCGCCCAGCTCGTCCATTACGTACATCACGCTCTGGTTCTGCAGGCCGTTGTTCTTGTAGAAGTACCACTTGCCGTGGCGCTTCCTTGGTGCCGAGATCTTCTCGTAGTTGGCCAGTTCAGTCAGTCTCTTCAGCAGCTTCCCTCGGAAGGGAATCTTCTGCAGGTAGGCGTTGGTCACCTTGTTTTCTGCCTCCACCCATGCTGCTGTCTGAGCGCTTGTGTCGTTCTCAAGCCACCGGTAGGGATCGGCCACCTTCGTGCCGAAATACTCGTCAACAGTGCCGTCCTTCGCGGCCTTGGGGTACTGCAGTCCCTGTGCTGACACTGCAGTTGTGGCAAATGCTGCCATGGTCATAAAAATCAGTCTTTTCATATTAAATTAGTCTATCGTCAATCATGTTGCAAAGATACAACAACAATCCGAGATAACCAAGTTTTTATTAGACTATTTTATCAACGGTGTATATAGATCAATTGTTGAGGGTCCGCATCACTGCGCGCCCTAAGCAATTACTATCTATCGCGCACACGCGATTACCTTTTTATTTATATTAGCAAACTCGGTTTTCCTTACCGTCAATTTATGTGCTATTTTCTTGTTTTTCCCCTGCTTTTTTTATAAATTTGCACGCGAAACATAAACTATAGAATGATGAGAACGATGCTTGATTCTTTTTTCATCCGCAGAACGGTTGGGCTGCTGACAATTGTTCTTGGCATTTGTGCCTGCACCGACAACCATGACAGGCCTGTGGATGTCCAGACCCTCAGCGAGAAGATGGCAGCTGTACGCGACTATGTACCGCTGTATGCCGTGATAGCTCATCGCGGCTCTACCTATTGGGCACCCGAAGAAACCGAGAGCGCCTGGAGGTGGGCTCGGGAGATGGGGGCAGACTATCTGGAGTCAGACCTGCAGTGCAGCAAGGATGGCGTCATCATAGCCAACCATGATGACAACCTGAAGCGCACCACCAATATTGAGGAGATCTTCGGATCGTCTATTCCTGCCACTCGCCTCCAGTTCTATGAGTCCCTGGGATTCTCGCATGACGACGCCTTGGAGCAGTATCGGCGCGATGAGGCTTCATTCCAGCCTTATTATATGCAGTCGTATTATTATGCCGAACTGCTGATGCTGGATGCGGGAAAGTGGTTTTGTGAGGCTTTTGCCGCCTCGCGCATCGGCAGCTTTGCCGATGGCAGCCTGCACTACAGCACGGGCCAATATGTGTCGGCCCTGAGAGACCAGATAGCATACGCCGAGGGCAGGATGCTGCATCGTAAGGACGACGGCGAGCGCATACTTCCGTATCACATCAAACCCGAATATCAGGGACAGACGCTGCATGAGATCTGGCAGGCCATTGCCGCAAAAGGCACCTACAAAGACGTCTACATGGATTTCCTGGACTACGACTTCACCGATGCTTATGTTTCTGATCCTCAGGATACTGGTCACCGTCCAGGAATCTATCTTGAGTTTAAGGAACCAGAGGTGAATCCTGAGAATATGGAGCAGCGCGTCTACGACATCCTCGATCGTGAGGGCTGGAACATCATCACCCAGCCTGCCACAGAAACTGCTTTCTACGTTGATGGGAAAGTGAACGTGGGTCGCACGAACGGCAAGGTGATTCTTCAGACCTTCTCGAACGAAGCCTTGTGTCGTGCCTATGCTATCTTCCAAGGGCGTGTGCCGATGTGTTACCTCTTGTGGCTCAACAATCCGCCAGAGCCCGGTGACTTTGCCCTGACCACACCTGATGGTTTTGCAGAGGCTATCAAGTATGCCCAGGATCATGGGGCACATATCATTGGTCCTTCCATTGCTGGGGAGCCCAATGATTATGACGAGCTGAACGCTCCGTGGCAGGCTCTGCTGACGCGCCGCAGTGGCATGCTCAACCATCCCTACTCATTCGACACCGAGTTGCAGATGGAAACCTACGTGAGTACGGCAGCAGGAAGTATCGCTGCCGAAGGATGTTTCACCAACCGTTCCGAGCTTTCGCTGCAGTATATGATCGACCATGGGTTCCGTGGCCGTTCTGTCATTCCAGACCCCTTCCATCCAGGAAGCACCTACGACAATTCCCAGGCTACGCTCTCCGTACCCGATGCTGTCAAGACGTTAGAGCGGCTGGGGTATAGTAGGCGGTGAGTCAGAGCATTGCTATATAATTGTTTAGGGCCCGCATCCCTGCGAGCCCTAAACAATTACTAACTAATTATAACCCAATAACTAAAAACAAAAAGCATTACAATGGACTAACTCTAACTAACAAACTTATGTATGAATCTTAAATCTGATGCAAAGTTACGACGGTTTTCCGCTTCATCCAAGAAATATCGCAGATTCTTTCTCTTCTTGTGTAGACATGATCCCCCATCATGGACAAATCAGGAAAACCCATCCAAAACTTGTCCAATTTGATACAAATCCCCGGAGTTCTATGATACAAAAAAACTCCCACCGAAGCGGGAGTATAGGTTTTACCCTTCGGCCATAATGGCCTTATTGTGATAAGATGTAGGAATCTTACGACTGCAAAATTAGTAAAAACCTTTGTTATTTCAAAATATATTCGTAACTTTACCGCGATTTTTAACTAAATATTACTATTATGGAGCGAATATTAGGTATTGACACAGGTACAAACAGCTTAGGATGGGCTATTGTTGAAAAGGATGATAACGCATATCGCTTGATAGCAAAAGGTACCAATATCTTCTCAGAAGGTGTCAAGATAGAGAAAGGGATAGAGTCGTCGAAAGCAGCAGAGCGCACAGATCACCGTTCTGTCAGGAAGCACTATTGGCGCAGGAAAATACGGAAAATAAGGCTTCTGACCATTTTGTCAGAGAATAGTCTTTGCCCTCCTTTGAGAAAAGAACAGCTTAAACAGTGGCGCTTGAAGAAAGTCTATCCGGCTGATGATGACTTCATGGAATGGCAGCGTACTGAAGACAAAGCGAATGTGAATCCTTATAAGTTCAGGTATATATGCCTGACACAGAAGCTGGACTTATCAGATATGACACAACGATTCATTCTGGGCCGAGCCTTGTATCATTTGAATCAGCGACGTGGATTTCTCAGTAACAGGAAAGAGTCTACTAAGGAGTCGGAAGGAGCAGTAAAGGAAGGAATCTGTAACCTCTCAGACGATATGAGATCAGCAGGGTGTGAGTATTTGGGAGAATATTTCTATCAGCTTTATCAGGATGGCAAGAAGATCAGGAACCACTATACAGCCCGCAAGGAACATTATCTGAAAGAATTCCATGCTATATGTGCTAAGCAGGAACTATCTGCCGAACTGGTGTCAAAACTGGAGAAGGCTATCTTTGACCAGCGCCCTCTGAAGTCACAGAAGGGGCAGGTGGGAACGTGTACCTTCGAGAAAGGGAAATCGCGCTGTCCCTCTTCCCATCCACTATATGAGGATTTTAGGATGTATAGTTTCCTCAATAATATCAAAGTGCAAGTAGACACAATGTTCGAGCAAGGAGAAAGGTATCTTACAGAAGAAGAGAAACGCAAGGTCATCCCATTATTCAAGCGCAAGTCAAAACGGACTTTCCCATTTGAAGATATTGCCAAGAAACTGGCTGGTAAGAACAATTACTGTTACTACAAGAGTGGTGAGGACAAACCCTACAAGTTTAATTATCAACTTGATACTCAGGTCTCTGGCAGTCCTGTTAATGCACAGTTGGAAGAAATCTTTGGCGAGGATTGGCTGACAAGCGCCAGCGAAGTTTACACACTTGCCGCTGATAAGAGTCGTTTTCTGATTATGAATGATATTTGGCACGCTCTATTCTTCTATGATGATGAGGATAAGCTGAAGGAGTTTGCCATGAATCGCCTGCAATTAGACGAAGATCAGGCAGATAAGTTCAGCAAGATATCCATCCCCAATGACTATGCTGCCCTGAGCCTGAAGGCTATCCGTAAGATCTTGCCTTATATGCGCAACTATGGATTGATCTATTCTGAGGCCGTCTTTTTGGCCAATCTTGTTGAGGTCTTGCCGCAATATATATGGGGTGTTAAGGAAATGCGCGAGGCAGCCATCGAGAACATTATAGATGTGATGCATTCGTATGACAAGAATAATGTGGATGGACTCACGCTGGAGACATGTGTCAAGGCTTTCCTGAAAGAAAGATACCAGGTAAGCGATGAGGCCTTGAAGAAGTTGTACCACCCTTCGATGCTTGACCTCTATCCTCGTCAGCGTCCGAATGAAGAAGGTGTATATCAGCTTGGTTCGCCACGTATCAGCAGCGTTCGGAATCCGATGGCGATGCATTCCCTCTTCCGGCTCCGCAAAGTGGTGAACCTGATGCTGAAGAAGGGCTATATCACACCAGATACTAAAGTACACATCGAATTCTCACGCGACCTAAATGATGCCAATAGACGCTGGGCCATACAAGCCTGGCAACGTGAAAACGAGAAAGACAGGGAACGCTGTCGAAAGGAGATAGAAAAGTATATAACTACGCCTTCTGATACGGATATCTTGAAATATCAGTTGTGGGAAGAGCAGAACCACAAGTGTCTTTACACGGGTGAGGAGATTCGTATCACAGACTTCTTGGGAGATAATCCCAAATACGATATCGAACATACGATTCCAAGAAGTGCTGGCGGTGATAGTACAAAGATGAACCTGACACTCTGCAGCAACAGATATAACCGTGATGTGAAGAAAACGAAGCTGCCCACCCAATTATCAGCCTATGAGGATATTCTAGAGCGTATTCATGATTGGAAGGAAAAGTATGAAGAGCTTGACAAGCAGTTTCGTAGAATCAGCACCAAGGGCGTTTCTTCAAAGGGAGAGAAGGATAGCAAGATCCGTCGCCGTCATCTCTTATCCCTGCAATGCGATTACTGGCGAGGCAAGTATCAGCGGTTTACGATGACAGAAGTGCCCGAGGGATTCTCTCGCCGACAAGGTACGGATATCAGTGTGATTTCCCGCTATGCCCGAATGTACCTCAGGTCAGTCTTCAAGCAGGTGTATATAGTAAAAGGTATTGCTACTTCTGACTTCAGGAAGATGTGGGGCATTCAGGATGAGTATACAAAGAAAGAACGCGTGAACCATGTTCATCATTGCATCGATGCCATTACGATAGCATGTATCGGCAAAACAGAATACGACAAGTTGGCACAATTCTATCACGAGTCTGATGAATATAAGCAGGGCAGGGGAAAGAAGCCTGAGTTTGAGAAACCCTGGCCAACCTTTGTCAATGATATCAAGCAGATTCAGGACGAACTCCTGATAGCCCATTATTCGAAGGATCTCATGCCCAAACAGGCTAAACGCTATGTTCGTGACAGCAAAGGACGGAAAGTCTTGACGCAAGGTGATACAGCAAGGGCTTCGCTGCATAATGACACCTATTACGGAGCCATAGAGGTGGATGGTGAGGTGAAATATGTTGTCCGCAGAAGCCTTGACGGATTGGACGAAAAAGACGTCAAGAATATTGTTGACGGCGAAGTGCGCTCTAAGATTGAAAATGCAATCCTGCTGCATGGCTCTTTGAAGAAGGCTTTGGAGGAAACAATCTGGATGAACGAGGACAAGCAAATCCCAATCAAGAAGGTTCGTGTCTTCACAGGCTCCGTCACTCGTCCCATTCATATCCGTCAGCATCGTGACCAGTCAAAGCATGAGTACAAACGTCAGTATCATGTGCAGAACGATCGTAATTATATGATGGCCATCTATGTAGGACATGACAAGAAAGGCAAGGAAAAGCGAGAGTTCGAACTCGTTAACAATATTACTGCAGCCAATTTCTATCGTCGTAGTAATGACAGAGTGCCAACGGATAATCAACTCGTACCATTAGTTAGTAAGAGTGGTTATGAATTGCGTTACAAACTGAAAATCGGCACTATGGTATTGCTGTATGAGAATAGTCCAGAGGAGGTCTGGGAATTGGATAAGAAGAACTTACAAAAGAGACTTTATAAGGTGACAGGGATGTCGTCAATGGTTATTCAGGGGAAATTTGAATATGGTACTATAGAAATGGTACACCATCAGAATGCAAAGTCAAGTAGTGATATTAAAAAAGTTAATGGTGAATATAAAGATGGGGAAGAATTCCGCTCCGGAATAAAGATGTTACATTCTCAAATAAGAGCACTTATTCAAGGTGTAGACTTCGAGATTAACGAATTGGGTGAGATAATAAGACTGTTATGATTAAGCAAACATTAATGTTCTCGAATCCAGTATCCCTCTCTTTGAGAGACAACCAAATGGTCATCACTTTCAAAGATAATAAGGATACTGTCACCCGTCCGATTGAGGATTTGGGCTTTGTGATTATTGAGCATCCAATGGTCAATATTACCATCCCTCTACTTAATGAGCTGGCTGAAAACAATGTTTCTGTAGTGTTCTGTGACAAGAAGCAGATGCCGAAGACGATGTTGATGACTCTGGAGGGAAATACCACTCAACAGGAGAGTTATAAATACCAGATGGATGCCTCTCTTCCAACAAAGAAGAATGTTTGGAAACAACTTGTTGAGTGCAAAATCAAGAATCAGGCGCTATTGTTAAATATGTTAGGTAAAAATGGAGATGTGCTCAAACCTTATTATATGAATGTAAAGTCTGGTGACACGGATAATCGTGAAGGAGCCGCAGCCCGGGAATATTGGAGCCGAATCTTTGATCCAGGATTCAAGCGTGAACGAGAAGGACCACCTCCAAACAACCTCTTGAATTACGGATACGCCATTCTACGAGCCGCAGTTTCAAGGGCTTTGATAGGTTCAGGGCTATATCCTGCCTTTGGGGTGTTTCATCGTAGCCGGTATAATGCATTTCCTTTGGCTGATGATGTAATGGAACCTTATCGTCCCTTCGTTGATGAAATAGTTTACCATCTTTATTATGATGGCGCTGTTACAGACCTTGATAGTCAGTCAAAAGGCAAATTATTGCGATTGTTATTCTCTGATGTGAAGATAGGCAAGGTTACAAGACCATTGGAAAATGCTTTATCTATAACCACAGCATCATTATTGAAAGTGTATAAGGGTGAAACGGACAAACTGTCATTGCCATTGATAACATGAGTGAGAATCGACTAAACGCCTATCATATTATGTGGCTGTTTGTATTCTTCGATCTGCCTGTTGTTACAAAGAAAGAGCGCAAAATTGCAGCATCTTTTCGCAAGAATCTGATGAAAGATGGTTTTGTGATGTTACAGTTTTCCGTCTATATCCGCCATTGTGCATCGAAGGAAAGTCAAGCTGTACATGTCAAGAGGGTGAAAGGCATCGTCCCAGAAACAGGGATGGTTAGTATCTTGAGCGTGACAGATAAGCAATATGGTGATATAATAAACTTTTGGGGAAAGGAAAAGAAGAAAAAAGTGCCAACAGAACCTTTGCAATTGGAATTTTTTTAGTATTTTTGCAGCAACAAACCTCACGAGCAAACCACTTCTTAGGATGTAATATACAAGTAAACTACTGAAATTCAGAACAATAGTCAACCTGGGTTGTGGTTTGATGTAGGAATAGGATGATATACAACATACCTAACGCAACCGACATCAAGGAAGGGTTGTGGTTTGATGTAGGAATAGGATGATATACAACAATCACAAGAAGGAGCTGGTGGTTGGCAAGTTGTGGTTTGATGTAGGAATAGGATGATATACAACCATCCAGCAAGTAGAACAAATGTCAAACCGTTGTGGTTTGATGTAGGAATAGGATGATATACAACCATCCGTGTGATTTAAGAAACTGAACGTAGGTTGTGGTTTGATGTAGGAATAGGATGATATACAACCAATCAGGGCGCAGGCGACACCACCATTGAGTTGTGGTTTGATGTAGGAATAGGATGATATACAACATTAATAATATTTGTCTTCATACCTTTATGTTGTGGTTTGATGTAGGAATAGGATGATATACAACCGATGGAGAATGACACTGAAGGCCATTTGGGTTGTGGTTTGATGTAGGAATAGGATGATATACAACTTAATAAACGACACAAGACCAATGATAGGAGTTGTGGTTTGATGTAGGAATAGGATGATATACAACGCGAAGACCTCCCGTTTCTTAGGTCGCTGGTTGTGGTTTGATGTAGGAATAGGATGATATACAACGGTACCAAGCACCCAGAGGGCCATCATTAGTTGTGGTTTGATGTAGGAATAGGATGATATACAACCATATCACTATGGCTTGTACGTGTGAATTGTTGTGGTTTGATGTAGGAATAGGATGATATACAACCTCAGTAGGACACTTTTCAACGTCGGCAAGTTGTGGTTTGATGTAGGAATAGGATGATATACAACGCAGCATGGAAAACAGAACAATGTTCATAGTTGTGGTTTGATGTAGGAATAGGATGATATACAACATTTACAACTTAGCTGAAGTCTGCCCGCGAGTTGTGGTTTGATGTAGGAATAGGATGATATACAACTAGAAGGTAACGGGAGGTCTGACCAGCCTGTTGTGGTTTGATGTAGGAATAGGATGATATACAACAGAGATCGGGACACTCTGAAACGTCGGCAAGTTGTGGGACAAGCTACGTCATGCCCAGTTTGAAGACGTTTGTGTAAAGACAGACCAAAGATATGAAGACATCATCAGACTACTTCAGGTGGATGCGTACTTTACGTTGCTGAAGATACCCCAGCCAGCAGAAAAGGAAGCTGTCGTGCATTATCTGAACGAGGATGGCATCATCCAGAAGCAGGACAATGGTCTATATTCGATAACGAACTTGGGGGCATTGCTGTTTGCAAAGGAGCTAAATGAGTTTGCCCGTTTAGGCCGTAAGGCTATGCGTGTGGTGCAGTATAAGGGTATAAACCGTCTGTTGATTCAGAAAGAGGAACCTTTTAGTCAAGGCTATGCCATTTGCTTTGAGAATATTGTGCGTTACGTTAATGCTGTGCTGCCAAGCTACGAGGATGTAAATGCTGTTCAGCTGTCAACAACGAGCAAGTTCCCTCTGCCTTCTGTAAGAGAAGCTATTGCGAATAGCCTCGTTCATCAGGACTTATATATTACGGGAGCAGCTCCTGTAGTGGAGATATTTGACAATCGCATTGAGGTGACGAATTCCGGCACTCCATTGGTTGATATACTTCGCATTATCGACAATCCTCCAAAATCAAGAAATGAGAAACTGGCATCACTCATGCGTCGATTGAAGATGTGTGAGGAACTTGGCCGTGGTTGGGATAGAATGGTGTTGGCTTGTGAAGCTCAATACCTCCCAGCTCCTCGCATCGAAGTCTTCCAAGATAGCACAAAGGTCACTCTCTTCTCAGAGATGGAGTTTAGCAACATTCCTATGGAGGATAAACTCTGGTCATGCTATCTTCATGCCTGCCTAATGTATATACAAGGTGATGCCTTGACAAACAAGTCGCTGAGAGATAGGTTTAATGTGGGTGAAACATCCGCTGGAAGTATATCAAGATTGATAAAGGAGGCAGTATCTCAGGGAAGGATTAAAGCTCTTGATCCTGATACGGCGAAACGATATATGAGGTATATACCTATATGGGCTTAGTTTAATTTGCCGGTAATTTGCTGGCAACTTGCTGTGACGTGCCAAAAACGGAACTGCATTTCGCTAACACACTGATAATCAGCGATAATTGTAAACAAGTTTAATTTGCCGGTAATTTGCTGGCAATTTGCTAAAGAAGAAAAATAGACATAGATATGTTATTCGGAAAAAAGATTAGAGAATTAAGAGATGAGAATGGCGTACTGCAACGCCAGTTGGCTGCACTATTGGAGATAGACACCCCGATGTTCAGTAAGATTGAACGTGGCGACAGGCGTGCTAAACGTGAACAAGTTACTAAACTTGCTGAGTACTTCCATCAGGACGAGAATGAAATGCTTACCTTATGGCTGGCTGACAAAGTGCTTGATGCGGTAGATGGCGAGCAAGAACTCAGTTCGCAAGCCATTGAAGTTGCCCAAGAACAAATCAAAGCATTGTAAAGCATGGAGATTGACATTTTCCCTATACTCCATCAGAAAGAAGGGCTTGCTAGAAACTTTGACAGGGGGGCTAGAAGGGACTCTATGCTTTCTTCAAGTCTCATCGCAAGGAATGGAACAACATAGCAGACTGCGAAGAGATGGAGGAGCACATCACTCAAAACCTTGGTCAGATACAGAAGAAGGTGCAAGAGAAGAGCGCAACTGTCAACAATCAAAAGGAAGTCTATAGGATTTATTCAGCCGGAAGATGAAGAACAGGGCAGACGCTCAATAATTCTGACGTGACGTTATGCAATTCCGAGAACCATATCCCTTGTGCGCTCGTCCCATCCACACATTTTCCTTTTACTTGCCAATCCGACTTTCAGTTTACATTCTTTG
>Ga0247608_10005670_pt1 | contig 13422 bp, 13 predicted proteins | sample 176DNAGHGlowgp2_FD_193490 | JGI IMG/M metagenome (GOLD analysis project Ga0247608, IMG submission 193490) | Sheep rumen microbial communities from Palmerston North, Manawatu-Wanganui, New Zealand - 1766 DNA GHGlow gp2 | ecosystem: Host-associated > Mammals > Digestive system > Stomach > Rumen ...
CATCATACGTGTCACAGACGTTGATGATTGTGGTGGATGTCCTTCTGTTCGTGTTGATGCATGTAGTCATAAACTATTTCATAGCCAAGAACGAGCAGGATAAGGATGAATATCGCAGAGAAATGGAAGTCGAAGAATGATTTAATGGGTATATATTATCGATGATATATACATGATGGATATATATTATCGACTTTCGATAGTTTGTTATAAAAAAGTTATAAAGAAAAGTATGATTACGCTGTAATGGCGTAATCATACTTTTCTTTTATCCAGGTACCTTGTTTTAAATTTATTAATGCGAATGTCTGATTGCAAAAAATGTTATTAATTGTTTGCGCGTTAAATATATTTTATTTATCTTTGCATCAGATTGTTCCTGATTAGAGACAGGACGCTTGTTAATTAGAACCGCAAAAAGAAGAAACTGAAAACAGAATCAGGCTCGCCAAGACAGTTTTATTTTTAATATAGTATTAACTAAATCTGTAATATCATGAAGAAAATTGTTATGATGGCAGTAGCCGCATTAATGGCTACAACGGCAAATGCTCAGTTTGAGAAGGGTACATGGTCATTACAACCCTACGCGGGTGGAGTTATTTCATCAGTCACGAATGTAGAGCCATTGAGCATCGGCAACGGACAGAATTTGGAAAAGAAGATGACTGTGGGTTGTATCTTCGGCGGAGAAGCGGAGTATCAGATCTCGGAGAAATTCAGTGCTGCTGCTGGTGTGAACTACACAACACAGGGTTGTGCGTGGGAAGATATGGAATACTGGGACGGACCTGTCAGGGTGAAGATAAAAGACCAGAATGATATCTTGGGCTACGTCAAGATTCCAATAGTGGCTAACTATTACATCTTTAAGGGTTTTGCCGTAAAGGCAGGTGTACAGCTCGGCTTTTTGGTTACCTCTAAATTCTTTGCACGTGGAGAAACCAGTATGGATGTCTTTGATGAAGGAGTCATGAGAGATGTAAACCTATACGGCACTGTTGACATGACGGATTTGTACCAGAAGTTTGACTTCTCTATTCCTGTTGGTGTCTCTTACCAGTTCAAGGTGCCTATTGTGATAGACGCCCGTTATCAGATAGGTCTGACAAGACTGAACAAAGAGACTATCCCTGGTGTAAAGAACTGTAAGAATAGCGTATTCACTCTGACTGTAGGTTATAAGTTCGGACTATAAAAACAAAATCGTTTACAAATGAATAACTGGAAGTTTTCTGACTTCCAGTTATTCATTTGAGTACTTGCTTAATCTCTGAAGGCTTAAAGGTGAGATGTGATTAGTTAGCAAAATAATGTTTTTTTCTTTGCATGTTAGATGTTTTGCTCCCTGCCAGCCTGATCTCCTCCTTTACAATTCCTCGCCAGGTATATGCCTATGCCTATTAACAGTATGATGAAGGCGATGGAAAGTACCCATTTGAAAACCTCTTCTTGCAGGTGTTTCAGATAGAACCATCCATAGTTGAAGGCAAAGAGTGCAACTCCGCCGGCGAGTGCGGTAGTCAAGGCTTGTATTGTTCCGCGTGAGTTTGTCTTCCAAGTTTGTTTGCGAATGACATCCCCACCTACGATGCATAGAGGTATGAGGGCTATGACGAGTGAGGCAATCATAATACTTATATTCTTGGTTTGCCTTTCTTTCTTCTGTTCTTCCGACTTGTGTATTATCTGCTCTACCTTCTCTGTCATTTCGCGATGCTTCCCGTCTTTGTCATACATGCCGTACATATCCTCAGGTGATGCGAATACCTGAAGGCTGGCGAGAAAGAAAAAAAGTGTAATAAGTGTTTTCATTGTTTCGATAGTTTTGGTTGTGGGTGATACTTATGCCATATACGGTGAGCCTCTTCTTCTGTATGATACCAATTGCCTACTCGCATGAAGCCTTGTCCTACGACGGCATAGCCTCTCGACTTGTCTTTTAGCAGGTAATAAGAGCCTTCGTCGTCACAAGCCTTGATGTCTTCAAAAGCCTTGATACCGTCAAGTACGACAGGTTCACCTCGCCAATTACACAGACTGAACATATTGTCTCTGTAGTTGCTTACTATAAGCGCGTCATCATACATCGTGATATGCTTGCCCTTGACCAGTGCTTTCCCGTCTTCATTGTATAATGTTACGTCATCGTGATTAGCGTCCATACCACGTAGAATAACTTGTTTCCCATCAACAGCAGTGTTGAGAACATTGACATTCCTGCCACTCGTAATCAGTTTGCCGGCAGAGTTGTAAACGTGTTGGTCAGTGCCCTCATATTCGCGAACGATGAACGTTCCCTGTCCGTCGTAATGTACGTCAACTGTTTGATATTTCTTGTCGGCAATGATGTTCGTATGGTTATTCAGTTCCCCCTCGGCAGGCGCATATTTCCCGTCAGGTTGTTTCAGAAGAACATACCAAACGTACCTGCCGTTGTCTTGGTGGGATGCAAGGATGACAGAACTGCCGTCATGATTGAAGAGCTCATAGTCGAAGTGAGTAAACTCGTTGTCAAAGTGGCCGGTGCCATTGTCGTAAAGAAAGCCATTAGCCCATTTTTCATTTATCTCGCCCCATTCATGTTTCCCAGCCAGTGGCTGAGGCTTGTCAAAGCGACGGTAGGTCTCGTTAATACTCGAGAATGCAGGGAGATTCTTTACTGCAGGAGATCGTATCAGTGGCTCTGACACCATAGGGCGTTCAGGGGCAGGCGTGTAGTCCTTCAGTTTTGTTGAAGGAGCATTAGGCCTCTGTCCTGCCTTGGGCTTATAATTCTTACAGGTAGGCTTATGGAGCCATGGATTATTGGCAAACTCCTTGGAAGCCTCATTTACATTGTATGCCATGACACTTGCCTTGCAGATGTTGCACTCATAAGAAAATTTTTTGCGTTTGGCAGATGTTGTCGTGATGGGCTTTGAAGACGTGGCATCAAGCTTGGATGTTGATGAACTCGTAGATGAACTCGTAGACGAACTGCTTGAAGACGAGGATTCTTCTTCGTTTGCTGGTTTAGAATAATATGGGCAACTGCTCTTGTGCGCCTCGCCAGTCGTCAGGTTAACATCGCAATAGGCACAATGTGGGGCGCTTACGGAGAACTGTGCATGGCTAACCATAGTTATCAGTCCGAGCAGTGTTGTCAGGCATAGTCGTTTCATAATTATATACACCTACTTAATGATAAGGGTTTTTAGTATGGAAAAAACATAGCTCCGGGAGCATCGGGATTCTTTATGCGCTTGACCAGAATCTCGCCGCTGTGCATGGGGTAGCCCAATTTCGGGGTACAGCCTACGGCAAGGATTAGCGTCTTGAGGTTGTCGCTCTGTATGTTGACATAATTCAGTTTCCAGTTCTTGGACAAGTCCACCGTGTCCAGTTTGCTTTCGCCCAGCCATACCTTCTCCAGGTTGGGAAAGAGAGCAAGGTCTTCGTAGGTGCTGACCACGAACATGTCTGTGCGGTACTGCGTAAGATTCAGTGATTTGATGGAGTCAGCCTCTGCTTTCGAGATGTGCCCGTCGTTGTCAGTGTCGCCATTGATGAGGGCCCGTCGCTCTATATTGCGGTCAGCGAAGGTGAGCGTTTGGGCTTTTGCACTGAAGGCAAAGAAAAGACACGCGGTGATAATCGCGAACACCAAAACTACTATCCAGCCGTTTTTGCTTGGCCTTGTTTCCTGCTCCATTTCTCTTACTATGCGAAACTGTTCTAGTTCCTGATCTATGCGAAGTTGCTCCAATTGCTGTTGTTGTATTTCTTGTTGTTGTTCCATGATGATAGATTTAGTTATAGTTCATGCCACAAAGGTAAGATATATTTCTGAATTCTCCAAGTTTTTTTGAAAAAAAGTTTTAACATTCTTAAATCTGCAGTTCAGTCCTTTGCACAATTCAAAATAGAAAAAGGTACGAATGTGCTCCAATCTACGTGCATTTGTGCTATTACATAGAAGAAAAAGCCAGCCGCACCGTTTGATGGTGTGACTGGCTTTTATGCTTTTATTATGCTCCTTCGGAGCAGAAATCATGGAAAATCATCAGGATAATCTTTGGAGCCTGGCGGCTCAGAAATATTTCCGGCTCAAAGAGCCTAAGATTATAAATTACTTTTTCAAGTGGACTCAATGTTATTATTGAAACATATTCTATTAGTCAGAATCTATCTCCTCTCTGATGGAAAAGTCGCATCCAACGACATAATTGATTTTTGTATTTTGGTTGTATAACTCCCAGTTATCTAATGGGAATTCTTCTTCTGGTGGTTGAGATTCGCAGCCGACAAATAGTTCATAATTATCATCAAAACCTAAACGAAGATGGTAGTAGTCGGGATCTATCTTTATCCATTTAATGACTTTACCTTCTAATTGTCTTGTGGCAACGGCAATCTTTCCCACAATGGCAGTAGTATCATCATCTGCAGTGGCAAGTAAATCATCATAGTGAGAAATTTCCCAATAGCACCAAATCCATAGTGAAATATTATTTTGGGATTTTATAAGCAATATGCTACCTGCCCCTCCGCCAGCTCTGGAGTAGGTAACAACATTCCCTTCGAATTGTTTTAAAGCTTTTAATATTTTTTTTATCATAAGCCATGCGTGGTGTCAAACTCCTTACCGTTGTATTTGTGGTTCTGCTGGTCAGGGTTGTGTGTGGCATAGTCCTTTGCACTGTATGGGAGTGCCAACTATAGAATAAACGCAATAACAAAGGAAATAGTATTCACATAGAAGAAAAAGCCAGCCACACCATTTGATGGTGTAACTGGCTTTTATGCTTTTATTATGCTCCTTCGGAGCAGAAATCATGGAAGATCATTAGGACAATCTTTGGAGCCTGTCGGCTCAGAAATATTTCCGGCTCATAGAGCCTGAGATTATCAAAAAGAGTCTTATTGGATTTCTGCCCGTAAGGGCAAATGAACCTTTCGCTTTAGGGTAGTTCATATCGTCGTATTCTATAAATGTTTATTTGGCTCTTTCCCATATGGGTATCAACAACTTGTAATAAGCCTTCTCATTCTTGAATCTTATTGCCTCGCAACCTCCGTCTATAACACTACGTACCGTTAGGAAATTATATGCATCCCCCCTGATTAAAACAAGCCAATAATATTTGGGAACAATACTATGTCCCATAATTTGGTATGACTTTGTATTTAATCGACTATATTTCTCATATAGTACTCCACGTTTTCGATTACTTACTCCTATGGCATTTGGAACTGCATCGTATGGCATATTTGTTAAATACCAACTATCAAAAGGATCATAATCATACAAATAAGTTTCTGGAGAGTTCCAAATGTTACCCTTCAAATCTTTTTTTGAAGGATTTCTTATTGCAAAGAAATGACCATTCTTTTTAGATCTTACAATGACGAGGCTGTCAATATGTAATGTATCAATGAAATAAGCATTCTGTGATCCATCTGCATTTAAAAACATCTCTCCATTATTGTCTTGTCCCATAATATTAAGAGAGCAAGAGATTATTAGACATATAATAAATATTCTCATTTCTTTAATTCCTCCATTTTATATTTGAATTTTATATTGGGATCCTCTGAATTATTATGAAAATATCCTTTCCCTGCAGAATTACCAGAAAAGATTCTGTTTATTACAGCAATTATCAGGTGCTCAGCACATAGTGACGCTTTAATGATTGTGCTAAACGATTGTTATGCTACACTTCATATAACAAACTGTTTTAGAAATGCCATCAGACACTTCATGTCATAGGTGGCTTTCTAAAACGACTTTACGCAGTATGTGTATCAATTCTGAATAAATGCAGAAAGATAGTGTGACTACAGTTTGCAACCCTTCACGTTGACGAAGAAGTTTCTTACGTCAGCTATGAAACGGTCACGGTCGAACTGCTTGCGTATCTTAACAGGCACGTTCTGCGTTTCAAGGACTTTGAGCAGAGCCTTAGCCATATACGTGGGCCTGTCCTCATCGCTTACTTGAACAAACTCCTTTTCTGGCATAGGAATCTCGTAGAAAAGTGTCATAACCGTATAAATATATGGATTCATTCGGTCTGCTGTAGCTCTATAGGATGGGCGAACTCGGCATTTCATGCCTTGAGTGTTAATGAATATGAGCACAATTTCATCTAATTTCAAGTCAGTAACGTAACTTCTACCAGAAAGATATTCGTTAAGTTCTTTACCAATGTTTTTTGCACTATCTATCTGATCTTTATAAAGGTCATAATAGTACGGTTGCAAACGAAAACTTAGTTCCATAATTATATTTTAGATTTGTAATTATTTGAATAATTTATTTCCGGGAGGCAAACTACGATACTTTGACGCATATGTATCTATTCTGAATAAATGCAGAAAGATAGTGTGACTACAGTTTGCAACCCTTCACGTTGACAAAGAAGTCTCTTACGTCAGCTATGAAGCGTTCACGGTCGAACTGCTTGCGTATCTTAACAGGCACGTCGTGAGTTTCGAGATGCTCCAAGAGAATTTTACTGATGTATGTCGGTAATTCCTCTTCTGGGACCTTGATAAAATCACTTTCGAGCAGTGGGATTTCATAAATCAAGGCCATAAGTGAATAAGGCCCCCATGGATCATCCTTTTCCATGTCACGTGTCGCCATATAGTATGGGCGCAAGCGACTCTTTATTGCTTCTGGGTTTTGAAAACTGAAATGTATTTCATCTAACTGTAGATCTGTAGTATATGTCCTGTCAGTAAGGCAATTATTTAGACCTTCTAAAAGTTTTCTTGTCCTATTAAAATTATCATTAGTGAAATAATGCCAAAAGCCATGAAATACGTTGTATATTACCATAAATATATTCTATTAAAAATTATTTAAACAATTTATTACCAGGAGGAAAGCATCCGTTTCTTTTTGCATATCTTAACACGAACTGGGGTGTCATACTGCATATTCTCCGAAAACTAGTAAATTTTTAGGCTTTAGCTCTTTGGAAATAATCTTCAAATGAAAATCCCGTAATCTTCTCGTTAGCAATAATAGCCTTTAATTGTTCTGAAACATACATTTCATTAGCAAATTGGGGGATGGAAAACAAATCTAATTCTTTAAATTCTTCTTTTAATACAACATGTTCAAGAGGCATCATCAAAAAATTGTCCTTGTCTTTTTTTATGTATTCTTTTAAAGAATCGAAAGAATCGAAAGACTTTGTTCCTAAATCTTTAAAGCCCCATTCTACAACTCGGAATATAGACCTCTGATAATCTAAACAATGAATCATGTCTTCTCCCAAAAAATGAAGAAAAAAATACTTATATTTATTCTCTCCACTAATAATTTCTGTGGGGATATATTCATGTCTTTCCAGATTGAAATCCTTCAAAAGTTCTTTTAGTCGCTCGCTAACAATAAATCCACATGCACTTATGGCAAACGTACTTAATACATCTGTAATTTTCGCTCCTTTTGCCAGATTAAAACTAAGTTTAATTTGTTTCTTACATGAGCCATGAATTGGAATAGCATGAGCGTAAACCAAACTATTGCATTCAAGTTGAGGGTATTTTCTACCTACAACTTTTGTTTCCAAACTATTTCGAATAGGATAATATTTCATTTTATTTTTCCCTCGTTATTTTGTATCTGCTTTTTTAAAGAGCCAGCAAGTTTCTCCGAATTTTTCTTGCCTGTTTTGGAGTATATTCTGGATTTTCCCGGCCCAAGTTTCCAATAAATTTCTCACAATATCAGTATATCCTTTATGTGGTCTATGCTGTTCTATCGCTTTCACTCCATTTACGACACCATTAAATTTGTTCCTCAGGGTGTTCCGGTGTTTACCTTACTGCTTGCGCCTGAGGTGTTTGCTCTCCTCACCATTTCACTACGGGAATGGTGTTGAGATTATAGTATAACGATTTCTCGCTTATCTTCAATCCGTTTTTATAGTCGCTCTGCCTGTCGAGCCTCGACTGCATGTGCCATGGATGTCAATGAACGATTTTTGCATCTGCAAATTTATAAATAAAACATGACATTTGCAAACATCTATAGGAAAATCTGTGACATAAAACAGAAAATGATTTCTCTTTTGTCTTCTTCTGAAACGAATTACATTTAGTTTGATTCTGATTTTGAAGAAACGAATTACCATGATTAACTATATTTTTGAAGAAACGAATTATTCTAATTAACCATAATTATTATAAATAAAATTCGTGACAAAATTAGAACAAATTAGCATAATTCGTTTCAAAAAAAATAATATTTCGTTTCCCCATTAAAAGAATTAACCGTAATTCGTTTCTAAAATCTATGCTGCGGCGATTTTTCACTTTGTCACAAAAAGAGACGTTTTGATTACACTTTGACTTTTTGAAACAGTAAACTTGAAAACGCGAAATAGAGAAAGAAAAGGCATTTCTTTATTGATTGAAAGACCAAAAACAGGGGTTAAAAAGTAAAAGCTATCAAATTACATCGTGATTAGATAGCTTTTACAATGTAATATGATAGCTTTTACAACGTAAAACGGCACCTTTTACAACGCAATTTGATAGCTTTTACAAGCGAAAAAGCAGGTTGCGAGGAAACCGTCTGTTGAATATCAGGGAGTTACAGCGTGCGCGAAAATCGCGTGTACGAGAATAATTTCCTTGCAATGGATTTCAACGCAAGGAAATAGGGGTTGTAAAAATCAAAGTGTCACAAATAATCTTCTATTTGTGACACTTTGATTTTTTTGTATGAGTATTGACTTAAAATTTAGCAAGTCGTATAAAGCAATGCTTGATAGCCACGGCGGCAGCGGTGGCAGCTACGACATACAACATGGTGAGTGGCGGCAGAGGGGCTATGTTGAAGAAATTATATGCCACAGTGACTATGAGCCATTGTCCCAGGAAGATGATGACAGCTATGAGAATGAAGGCGCGTGCCCCTTTGAAGCGCATCTCACCGTTAGCTTTGAAGCCCTTGGCACAAAACAGGTTCCAGAACTGCAGCATGATGAACGACGTGAAGAAGATGGCGCGCTCCGTGCCGTCGAATGGATGCAGGCTACACAGCAGTGCCAACATGAGGGCCGAGAAGTACAGGCTCGTGCCTATGAGGTTGACAGCCATGGAACGATCTATTATGTTGGCATAGCGATTTCGCGGCTTGCTGTTCATGACCTCTGCGGAAGGTGGCAGCGACGCCAGTGCCACGGCGGCGAAGGTATCCATTATGAGGTTCACCCACAGCATCTGGGTAACCGTAAGCGGAGGGGTGGGGGTGATAAACGAACCCACCATGACCACCAGGCATGCGGTGATGTTGACCGTAAGCTGAAAAAGGATGAAACGCTGAATGTTGATATACAGGGAACGTCCCCACATGACGGCACGGCAGATGCTGGTGAAAGAGTTGTCGATGATGGTGATGTCGCTTGCCTCCTTTGCAACGCTGGTGCCAGCCCCCATCGACAATCCTACGTGAGCCGCCTTCAGTGCCGGCGCGTCGTTGGTGCCGTCGCCGGTGACAGCCACCACCTCGCCCTGCTGCTGCAGTTGCTCCACCAGGTGTCGCTTGTCGAGCGGACGTGCCCTCGCCACTATGTCGTTGTCAATATCGTTCAGTCCTATCTGTCTGCCAATCTCACGTGCGGTCTCGCGGTTGTCGCCCGTCACCATTATCACGCGTATGCCAGCGCGCTGGCACGTCTGTATGGCATCGGTGACGTCATCACGTACGGGGTCGCTGATGGCAACAAGTCCGATGAGCTTGAGCGAAGCCCCAGAGCCGCAGGCAAAAGCCAGTGTGCGCATAGCCCTCTTCTGCCATTGGCGCAATCTCTCCTCAGCCTCGTCTCTCGGTATGTCGAAGTCGGCACACATAGCCATGACCACCTCCGGTGCACCCTTTACGAGTCTTGTGCCGTCAGACAGAGTCATGGACATATATTTCGTTTCGGTAGAAAACGGTTCCTCGGCAGCGATGCTGCATGATTCACGCAGTGCGGAGTAGTCCACGCCGCGGTCTCTGAGCCACAGGAGCAGTGCGCCCTCGGTAGGATTTCCCAGTACGGAGTCACCGTCAAGCATGGCAGTGCTGTTGACAGCCATGCAGAGTCTCAGGGCGTCGGCATCATCCTCGCGGTACAAGGCGTCAGCCACCTGCATTCGGTTTTGTGTAAGCGTGCCCGTCTTGTCGGTGCATATCACCGTAGTGGCGCCCATGGTCTCGCAGGCATGTATCTTCCTGACGAGGTTGTTTGTCTTCAGCATGCGTCGCATAGAGTAGGCAAGGCTCATGGTTACCGCCATAGGCAATCCCTCAGGTACTGCGCATACCACCAATGTAACCGCCAGCATTAGCGACTGCAGTATGTTAGCTATTATCTCAGGCATGCTCACGGTATCGTCGGTATGAAGGTACAGTGCGACCCTGCCGACGAAAACCAGTATGCCGACAGCCACGCTCGCAATGCTGATAAGTATGCCCAGACGCTTCAGCTGCTCGTCAAGCGGAGTACTCTTGCCATCCTCTATCTTCGCGGCAGTGAACGCCTTGCCGTTCTCAGTGCTGTCGCCTACGGCATACACCTCGGCAACGGCATGTCCCTCCATCACCTTAGTGCCCCTATATACGTGGTTCTCGGGGTATGTGGCTGTAGAGTCGCTGCTTGCGCTGACGCTCTTGGTGGTGATAGGTTCACCTGTCAGCGATGACTCGTCGATACTCAGTCTTGTGGCCTCATGCAGCACGGCGTCGGCAGGCACCTCGTCGCCGGTGGAGAGTATTATGACATCGCCCATCACGACGTCCTTCTTCGCTATGCGTGTAGGACTGCCGTCGCGTATCACCGTCACCGGTTCGTCGTCGTTCACCTGGTTGAGGACCTCAAACTCCCGTTCGGCCTTGACCTCGGCAAGGAATGATATGCCGGTGGCAAGGATTATTGCCATGATGATGCCAGCCGGTTCGAAGAACACCTTCGCTCCGTCAGGCGATACGGGCATGCCGAGCCAACCGTAATACTCGGAAAAAGATATCGCGGTGGACAGGATGGCGGCAAGTTCGAGGATGAACACCAGGGAGTCGCCGTCCTGCCAACCGGGTATCAGATGCCCCAGCGGACCGGTAAGCGTCTGCATGAAACGCTTAAACAACGATTCCTTCTCAGGCGGAGTAAGTATGTTGCTGCCATGCAGCCGCCTGCTTTCTTCTGCTTGCTTGGATGTCAGTCCCTTATATAGTTCTTTGTTCATAGTTTCGTTTGTTCGGGCAACCACGTGACATGGTTCGTAGTTTGTCCCCTGCTATATGCTGATATTCAGAATTGAGTGCAAAATTACGAAAAATACTTGAGAAATGGATGTTAATTAAAATAAATGTAGTAATTTTGTAGTTAAAATGTAATGATTTCGTAATTTGTTACAAAGCCTTGCACGTCACAGGCAGTAACAAAGAACCTCAAAAACAGTAAGCGAAGCGATGACGGATGATATAGAGAAACACCTGGAGGCACACGGCATAAAGCCTACGGCGGTGAGAATCCTGGTATGGGAGGAGGCAATGGCGCAGAGTGAGACCTTCTCGCTCAATGACATGGAGCAGCGTATGCCCCACATGGAGAGGTCGAGCATCTTCAGGGCACTGAAACTGTTTTCAGAGCACCACCTGCTGCACACCATTGACGACGGCACGGGAGTACAGAAGTACTGCGTGTGCCGATGCGAGGACAATCACCATATAAACCACATACACTTTAATTGTCGTGTATGTGGCAAGACGTACTGCCTGGAAGACTATGCCATACCGGTAGTTACGATGCCTGAATGCTTCAAGATGGAAGAGGCAGAGTATGTGGTGAAGGGCGTATGTCCGTCGTGTATGCAATAAATAGCGAATCGCTACGTTATTTAAAGGTGGGGCAGATACGCCCTGCACAAACCAAATATGATAACAGCTTCAATAGTAACATATAACCATCACCTGTTAGACTTCGAACCAGTGCTGAGAAGCCTCTTCGCTTCGCCGGTGGATGTAATATATATAGTAGATCATTCAGACGACATGCTCGACCTGAAACAAGAACTGCAGGAGTTCGGGCAGCGAGTGCTAAAGGGTGAGGAAGAACTGAAACGAAAGGCAGAGAATGGCTTCCAGTTGATATACATACCTCACAGGAACAACGGATATGGCGGCGGACACAACGTGGCACTGAGCGAGGCGATGAAGCTCGACAGCCAATATCACCTTGTGGTGAACCCCGACGTATGGTTCGGACCGGAGGTGATACCGGCGCTCAGGGAGTATATGGACTCGCATGAGGAGGTGGGACAGATGATGCCTAAGGTGATGTATCCTAACGGACAGATACAGCGACTGGCTAAGATGCTGCCTACGCCGCTGGATATGTTTGGCAGGTTCTGCCTGCCGGGATGGATCATAAAACGGAGGAATACCAAGTACGAACTGGGACAGTCGGGCTTCAGCAAGACGATGAACGTGCCATACCTGTCGGGCTGCTTCATGTTCTTCCGGATGTCGGCACTGAAGGAAGTGGGGACGTTTGACGAACATTTCTTCATGTATGCAGAAGACATAGACTTGACCCGTCGTATGCACCAGAAGTACGAAACACTGTATTATCCATCCGTGACGATATACCATACCTTCACCCGTGGCTCGCGAAAAAGCCTCAGGCTGCTGCGCATACACATAGTGAACATTATAATGTATTTCAACAAGTGGGGATGGTGGCGCGATGAAGAGCGCAAGGAGATAAACAACAGGGTGCAGGAGCAGATAGGCGGTGCATTGTAATTTCCCTTCGTGAAAAGTACTCGGAAATATGGCAAGGCGGATAAACAGACGAAGCCTGCCAAAGGAAAAGATACAAGCAAGAAGAACGTATGTATAGACGATTATATTTATTCATGATAGCCATGATGGTCTATTGTGCCGCAGTGTCTGCTGCAGCAGTAGGCACATGGAAGATACACCGCAGTTACTCTACGGTGGAGGACATCGTGCCTACGGGAAGCATGGTGTATGTGCAGGCAAACGGTAACCTCTACTCATACAGGGTGAGTGACAATACCGTGCAGACATACGACAAGCAGACAGGATTGGGGGCGCAAGACATACGTTTCATAGCTTGGGGCAAGAATGCCGGCAAACTGGTGATTGTCTATGAGGACTATACCGTAGATCTGCTGTCGAAGGACGGTAGTGTGGAGTCGATAGTGAGCATTAAGGAAAAGCGCACTACTAAGTCAAAGACAGTGAACAACCTCGTGGTCTATGGTGACTATGCATACCTGTGTACGGCGTCGGGAGTGATAAAGGTGAACATGAAGAATGCCACCATAGCAGATACATACACTATTGACGATTCGGTGTATGACCTCGTGGTGAAAGACAATACGATATATATCAGGACGATTGATACG
>Ga0247608_10005673_pt1 | contig 13417 bp, 10 predicted proteins | sample 176DNAGHGlowgp2_FD_193490 | JGI IMG/M metagenome (GOLD analysis project Ga0247608, IMG submission 193490) | Sheep rumen microbial communities from Palmerston North, Manawatu-Wanganui, New Zealand - 1766 DNA GHGlow gp2 | ecosystem: Host-associated > Mammals > Digestive system > Stomach > Rumen ...
TTTTTGTTTCAACTTGAGAAATTCAAAATCGGAATCCCCTGATTCAAAGTAACTTTCAGCTTCTTCTTTCTCCTCCTTCACTCTACGAATTTTGTAATCGCTAAAAATTAACGATACCCCTTTTTCCTTAAAATAAAGAGTCAAAAGAATTTCACAATCCTCTTTTGTAATTTTGAAAACAATGTAAGTATCCCCATCCTTTCTTGTAAAAGGAATTCCTTTTTTACGAATTGGAGAACCTTTTTCATCTTTAACAAAAACAGGTTGATTTTTCAAAAAATCCTCAACCCAACTTGCTACAGCCTCTTTTTCTGAAATTGCTACTGTAAACATCTTTTTTACACCTCCGCGATTTTTGAGATTCTTTCACCAAAAATAAAATCAAGTCTTTTATATTATAGGGAAGGCCAAATAAAAAAGCTTTGAGATTTTTCACTCAAAGCCTTTTTTCAATTTACTTTTTTACTTTTGATAAGATTTTTTGAACCTTTTCTTTTTGCAATATTTCTACTGCCTTTTTGCCTTCTTGCATCAAATCCATTTCAAGTTTTACATAATCACCGTAAAACTTTTCAATTTCTTCTCTTGAAGGGTAATCTTTTGGATTTTTAATTTTACCATATTTTGAAAATTCACTTCTTGCTTTGCGCATTATTTTAATTAAAGATTGAGTTCCTTCTGCATACTCGCTCTTTACATTTCTCATCAAGTTTACGTCACCCTGAAGTCTATCAAGTTCTTTAACAGTAAAGATAACCATCATATCTTTGACAAATGAAACATCTTTTTCTTCCATTTAAAGACTCCTTACAAAATTGCTCTCAGGTCTTTCAGCAAAAACATTTTTTGCTTTTGAAACTTGATTGTTGAGAGTTTTACACAAAGTATTTTCTTCGTTCAATTTTCCTGAAAGTTCGTTTGAAATAATAAAAGTTGTTGGCATCAATCTCTGAGTAATTTCAATCAACCCAACTACATTCTTTTCAATTTCTTCAGTTGTTGAATCTCCAAGATCATAATTTACAGTGTCGAATTCCTGCTCAAGGCTTCCTATCATCTGAGGTCCAACTACTCTCAAGCCTGCATAAATTCTTTGGCGGGCTTCTTTCAATTTCTGTACATCTGTTGTTGCTTTTGCATCCCTATAATCAAAAGATTTTCGGTCAAGCTGCTGGATTCCAATATTTATATTTTTCAAATCCTCATCTGTTGGTACAGAATGTACTTCCATATAAACAATATAACTTCTTCCAAGTACATTGTTTAATTCCTCAATTTCTCTAAGTGTTTTATCCTTCGGTGATAAAAATTCACTCATCAATTCGTCAAAAGGTTTTCCGCTTTCATCCTCAATAAATTTAATTGCATATTGCCCGTGTACCATTGGTAATTCTCTTGAGGAGAGTCTGCCATATGAATAACTAAATTTCATTTTTTTATAAAAAATCTCCTTTTTTGAAAATATAGAAAAAGGAGATTTGAGTTTATATTTTCACTCTTCAGGTTCAGTTTCTTCCTGCAAAGCTTGCTCTGCTAAAATTGAAGTATTTTCTTGTCTCTTTTCTGCGGCAGCTACTTCATCCTGTTTTACATCTTCCATTTCATCCGTTTCAAGTGTATCTTTATCCAATGCAGAATGCTGTGTCATCAAATCATTTACAACCTTTTTTGCTTTTGCAAATTCATCTGGGTGTTCCTTAAACCAAGTTCTTGTTCCTGCCATACCCTGGAATCTTTGCATATCTTCTTTGCCTTCGTGATAATAATACCAAGCACCGTGCTGAGTAATTTCTCCGAGTTCTACAAGCATATCAATGTACTGGCCTTCTCCATCAATACCTGATTTGAAGTCTTCTCCATCTCTAAAGTAAACATCAAGCAAACACTCACGGAATGGAATACCTGTTTTATTCTTATAATTTTTAATCTTCATTGTGATTCCAATAATTTCACCACTTCGAGTAATCTGATCTTTTGGAGTTACACGGAATCTTGAAGAAGGGTAAAAGTTTATGGCATACCCCCCAGTTAAGCTTGGCAGATGAGCCATCATTTCAATTGCTGCACGTTCCTGAGAAATCCAAAGTAAAGGTGTTTTATATGTATCAACATAATAATTCATTCTTTTAATTACCGTGCCGACAGCCTTGGCAGACGAACCGAAATTTGGCTTTCCGATCTCGTTATCAAATTCTGCTTTGTTAATTGCAGCTGCATCTGAATCAAAAATTGTACAGCAAATTCTTCCTGAAACAACAATCTGCTCCCAAGCTGCACATTGATCTTCTACATATAGATTTCTCAAAACATGGACAAGAGGTTTTCCAGTTTCAGGGTCTTCCAAAATCAATCCTAAATCCTGAGCTCGAATTACATCAAAAGTACGCTCGTTATCAATAATAACTACATGTGCGTTATTATAATTTCCTTCGGCTTCAAATTTTCTTTTCTGACACTGGCCTGCAATATAAGTACAAAGCGTTGTTTTACCACCTGACTCTTTTCCATTAAATCTATGTATTGCATTTAGCTTAAAACTTCCTCCATAAGCCCAAGTCAATCTTGGAGCATCAAACTGAATTCTATAATCCTGATGAGCTGCATTCGCTCCGTTAAAAAGAGAATTTTCTCCAAACTTTGTTGCTACTGAAGAAAGTAATTTATCAAATTCATCTGCCTTTGGTGCTGCAGGCTTTTTTTCTTTTGCCATTATTTTTACTCCTTTTTTTGAAAAAATATAGAAAAGGAGATGACTTTAGATTCTATATAGGGTTTTCATTTTATTACTTTGCAAAAAATTAAATATATTCTCCCCCATCGAGTACCCCAATTTCATTTGCAACAAAATTAAAAGTACGCAGAGAAATAAGCATATCGTTTTCAGGTAATTTTTCTAATTTATCAGGAGGTAAAATATATATTTTATTTTTTTCGGTTAATTCAAATCTTGCTAAATTTTGATTTTCAGGGTCTTGTAAAAGCCAATATTTTGAATTAAAAGGAGGTTTCAAATAATTATTTAATAAATCCCCCAAATTTTTTCCAATATATACCCAGCAACTTATATACAAAGTTTCAGCATCCAAAGCAACATTTATTCTGCAATCCTGTAAATCAAAAACAGGATCTATACTTGTAAAAGCTAAAGGAGTTGCTAAATCATCTTTATAAAAAAGTGGCATATAAGAACGAGAAGTTGTTTGCCCAGGAAAAATAATTCGGCGAATCATTTCTTCATCTTCAAACTTCCAGGATTTTCCTTGTCTGAATTCTTTTGTTAGCTGAAAATTATCCAAATACACTAAAAAAGAATAATTTTCATTTGAAGAGATATTTTCTTTGTTAAAAAAACAAATCCTATATTTCGTTCCATTTGGATTTTCTCTAAATTCATTTACTGTTGCTTTTTCTAAAGCCAAAGGTTCTTCTGGTATCTCATCTGTAAAAATATAGTTAGGGAATACTTGTTTGAAGGCTGTTTGATTATTATTATTTTCTACTGTATTCATATTAAAATCATTTAGTTTCAATGTACAACGAGTTGTGGTAATCCCTTTATAGAATAAAGCAAATGAATGTACAACGAGTTAGAGTTATTAAACTTTTTTAAAAAGTTTTTTCAAATTTTAAATATATATTTGAAACCCTCTAACTCGTGGTACATTTAATTCCCTAATGTATCATAAGTTTATTATATATAATAACTCCTTTCTCTTTTTTTTCTTTTTATATAATACAAATCCTAACCTAAAGCTAAAGAATAAAATTGAAATCAAATATACAACGTGTTATTTTATCTTGTTGTACATTAAAATTACGCTAAAGTATTATAAAATAAAGAAATAGAATTAAATGTATGACGAGTTAGGATTTATAAACTTTTTTAAAAACTTTTTCCAAATTTTAAAATATAAATAAGAACCCTCTATCTCGTTGTACATTCAACTTTTTATTTCTTTTTGCGAGCCTTTTCTATATTATATGCAAGCAGGAGATTAATCCTGCTTTTTTAATGCATAATGAGTTAAATGTATCATAGGTTAGATTAAATTTTATACATTAAAACAGCTATAAATCTTTACAAAATAAGGAATTACAATTTAATGTATCACGAGTTAGATTTTCTAAACATTTTTAAAAACTTTTTTGAAATTTTAAATATATAATTAGAAACCCTTAACTCGTTATACATTTAATTCTTTTATGTTTATTGTATATAAACCTTTTTCCTCTTCTCTTCTTTTATATAATACAAATCCTAACCTGTGATACATAACTATAACTCGTCATACATTTAATAAATGTACAACAGGTTTTAATATCAAATGATACATTAAAACTGCGATAAGTCATTAAAATATAAGGAAATGAGAGTAAATGTATCACGAGTTAGATTTTCTAAACATTTTTAAAAACTTTTTCAAAATTTTTAAATATAATATAAAGTCCCAAAACTCGTTATACATTTACTTTTTTAGGGGATTTTACATTCTATTTCTTTTCTATATTTTGAGCATGAGAAAGCAATCTGAACAAACGAAAATAAAGATAAAACTCGCGAATAAAGGATACAGATGGTATAACGATGGGTCTGTTGAAGTGAAATCAAAAGAAAAGCCAGAAGGATTTTCTGCAGGAAGACTAAAATCAGGAAAAAGATGGTATACAAACGGCAGAGAAACTGTTTTTGTTTTGGAAGATCCCGGTGATGGCTGGTGGATTGGAAGATCAAAGCTTGGAAAAGATAGAAAATGGTATAATGATGGCAAAAGAAATTTCTTGCTTGAATCTATACCTTTTGAAAAAATCAAAGCTCGCCAAATCTTTTATGGAATGATAAAAGGGGTTCCAAAGCATCCAAAGCCTTTTGTTTTGCCTCAGTATACAAAACCTGTAAAAACAGAAACCCCAAAAAAAGTATATAAAGAACCGGAGATTAAAATGGGCCCAATTACAAAACTTGAAAAGCCATTGACTAGCAATGTACAGGAAATAAAACCTCTTGAAGTAAAAAAGACTGGAGATTTTGAAGAATATACAATGGAAGAAGTAAAAGAAGTTGTAAAGAAGCAGGGTGGAAAATTGACAATTGATCAGTTGAGAGATGTTTGCAACAATATGGAATTTGAAAACAAATACGCTGGAATGTTGAGTAATTGGGGCAACTAAATTAAAACATGAATCCAGTTTTAATTCCTGCAGGAAAGAGAGAAAAATATAAAGACCCAATTTTTCGCGAGTTATTTTGGGAAGTCGAAGAACAAAATTTATACATTTACAACGGAGCAAAATGGATTTTAATTGCTGGTAAATGGAAGAATAATGTTTTAAAAGTCGACGATAATTTAGAGATTGTTTTCGAAGAAGATGATGTAAAAAAAGAAAGACCTATTTTAAGACTGCTTGATGACATTGATATAAATACAATGGAGTTGGGTAAGTTTTCTGAAAATCCAAGATGGAAGGGTACAGTTTTTTTAGGCAAAACAGAAAACTGCACATTTTTTCCTCTGTTGAGAAAATCCCAATCTGAAGCAATGATTGGGGGTAAATTTTTATTATATATAACTCGCGCAGGTGGAGTTGAAAAAGGAATTTATCAAGTAACCGCAACAAGCTTTGGAAAAGGAGTTATTTTTGGAAGTGATGATAAAAATGCAAAATGCAGTTTGAATTTAGTCACATTAAAAAACGGCACAAAAACAATTGGATTCAAAACTCAAAGTACAAAAGAAAGAATTACAACCTATGAAGAAGTAGATGGAGGAGAATACGGCATTTCTTCTGAAGTTTGGTTTATAATAAATTCCCATACAGATATACGCCTTTGGTCAAATAATGGATCTGCAAAATTTGAAAGGCGAATGGATATTATAAATCAATCAAATCCTGAAAATAATGAATTAGGTTGTCATTGGTTTGAATTAGGAATGGAAGACTTTAGAACAGTAACTGGAATTCCTTTGAACACCGGTTCTTCACTCGATCAATTTGATAATTCATGCTATGTTTATTTTGACATTTTCTTTGATAAAACAGATTCTTCTTTTTCAATTGACCGTGCATTTATTACAACAAAAAGAGCTCCCTCCGGAAGTGAAGATCCTATAGTTTCTGAGGGAAGAATTTGGTGTCATAATCCGTATTGGATGGTTCCGAATGATAAGCATACTGTAGATGTAAGTGATGGATTTACTTTTATTCCAACTGTTTTTGATGATAGCTCAAATAACACTCCATATGAAGCCGGCGGAAAATATAAAATAATGGATGTTTATATGGTAGTTCCTGGACAAAAAGTTTTAATTCCAAAAACAACAGAAAAATATACACCTCCTGAAAGCATTGAAGTTTGGTTTAATGGATGGGATTGCAGAGGAAATTTAAAAGCTGATTTAGATATAAAAGAGGATGATATTACTTCTTCAGTTATAATTGCGCGTGACTAATTTATTTTATGAACAAGGTACTGGAGCCTACAACTACTGAGGCAAAAAAAGAAGAAGTTAAAAAAGAGTTATTACCTCGCCAATTTTTGTTTACTCGTGACGGCGAAAATTTATATATAAAATGGAATGATGAATTAATTCCAATTGGGGGAAAATGTAAACAAAATTATTTAGAAGCGGGGGATAATATAGAAATAATCAGAGAAGATGAAGAAGGAAATGACATAAACCCTGAGATTGTTCGTTTGCTTGATGATATAGATATAAACACTGTAACTTTAGGAAAATTTTCAGATGCACTTCGCTGGAAGGGAACAATAAAAATTGGAGAACTAAAAGATCACAATGTAATTTTACTTTTGACAAAACTGACGGAAATAGATGATGAAATCAAAGGTATTTTAGGTGGAGAGATTTTAGTAAAATTAACAAAAGAAAATGATGAAGTAGCTTACGGCCATTATGCAATTACAGTTTCCTCAACAGGGTCTTGGTCATTAAAAGGAGCAATTGAAGCAGCTTCAGAAGTCCGTATGTGTAAATGTAAATGGAAGGGTGAATATTATTACGGATTAAAAATGCCGGGAGTAATTACATCCACTTTGGAAACTTCAGTTGAAAAACATGTAACAGATAATCTTTATGAAGAAGAAGAAAAATATACAGATACAGAAACCTCGGAAGTCCAAACAGAATATGATGATGACTTTTTTATGGGAATGGCAGTTACTCCAACTTACAATGGGGCGACAATTTATCATTATGACGATCGCAACTATATTGCTTTATGTAACAATGACACAGGTACAGCTGTTGTTTTGAATGATACCGGTATTACTCCTCAAAATGAAGATTCTAGAGTGCATTGGCAATACTGCGCAATTAAAGACTTGATGAATTTGCGTGGAGAAGAATTACAGGATGATGACGGAACGGGTTTGTACGAGTATTATACAAACAATTATTATTTGTACTTCAAAACCTTTTTTCAGAATGAAGGAGGGAATTCAAGAGATGCAAATGACAAAGTTGCTTTAACAGATTGTTATGTTTGTAATACAAGCGGTAATTTTGACCCGGAATTAACTCCTGCAAATGTAGTTGAACATGTAGAAGGGGATAGGCCATGGCTGAATATAGATGAATCTATCAAACAATTAAGCATTACAAAAAATTCAAATCCAAACACTTTTGAAATTTACATTTACAGAAGTGCGATGAACACTTTTTATATTAGAGCGGGAAGCAATTACATACAATTAAATTACTCAGGACTTTATTCCGGCTATAATGGGTGGTACTGGGTTTCTTTAGATAATATTTTCAACAATTTAGGGTTTACAGCTCAAGGTGTTTTGAAGAATTATGTTGGCAAAGGATATTATTTGTATTTGTATATGTATAGAAGAACTACAGGTACAAATTATTCCTTCCGTGTTACTCAAGTTGCAATTACGACTCAACAAATGAATACAGCACCTTCAAATGGAACAACAGGCGTTGTCAAGAATTATGGAGTTGTAGATCAAGATTTTGTTGATTTTAACAGAGATTTGATAAGAAACGATACTTATTATAATCTCACTTTACAACAGCAAGTTCCTTTAATGACTTTTGTGGATTTAATTGAAACTATAGAAGCCATTGACTTAAACAACTCAAACAACTTTGTGCATTCTTTTGGTAATTTTAAATTTATTACAACTGCGGTAAAAGAGCATGAAGTTGAAAAAACAAGGATAGTTCCGAAAATCTCTCAAGATTTTACATATACAGATGTAAATTATTCTTCATTTTGGGAGGATATTTATTTACATAGAGTAGATGCAACGAATTTTACCTTAACGAAAAATGGAAGTTCACTTAATCTAACTCAAGCTTTTCAATCTCAAGGGTATAATTATTGGTATTATGCAAAATTAGATGATGTAATAAATTTAGCTGGATATCAAACAGGATTAGAAGATGATAACCTAGAACCTTGGTATGGAAAAGGGTATTATATATATTTAAGAATTCACCGCCGAACTGACTCAAATTATGATACAAGAATCACACATGTTTCAATTACAAATGCAATTGTAAGTTCTGATCCAAATGAGAGCTCAAATTTAATTTTGGCAATGGAACAGTCTGATCAAGATTGGATTGATTTAAATGCTGTTATAGTTACAACGAGGTCCAATTATTATTATACATTAAATTATGGAAGTGAGGTTATTGCATTTTCAATTACTCAAAAAGGTAAAAAATATAATATAACAGAATCCAAACCAAAAGCAGCTGAAGTTTGGCTGAACGGTTGGTATGATATTCCTGACCCTCCTTTACTTCCTTATGGTTATGTAGACCCTGAAATTGAATATCAAGTTTTGTCTGATAAATCAAACGACAATGATTATTATGCAGAAACGAGATATTTTGGAAGTGTTGAAGAATATATGGATGGAACGAGCGGGCTTCCAAGTATGAATGATACAGGAGAAGATAACGCCCCTTATAAAATATATATTACTCAAGAATGGCTTTCTTTACAAGATTTGAAAAATATTGCAAATTATATAAAGCATTTGGAAAAACAAGTTGCACTTGATTTAAGCATGTGTAAAGTTTTACCGGATGCAGAAGTTTGGGAAACTTCAATTTTTGAAGGATGTGTTTCTTTAAGAGAGATTGCAATTCCTCAAGGAGTAAAAGAATTCGGCCAAGGTATTTTTAAGTGGTGTACATATTTAAGAAAAGTGGATTTAACACCTTCGGAAAATTCACTAACCTTAATTGGAGCAAGCAGTTGGGAACAAAACTCAGGCTTTTTAGTTTCAACTAGAGTAACAACTTTAATGATTCCAAAAAGTGTTTCTTTACTCAAGAATTATTTGATTTATGCTTCAAATATAAAAACATTGATTTTCTTACATGATCATACAATAGGGTTTAAAGAAGATCAAAGCAATGCAAGCGCAGAAAATAGAGTAGGAACTCTTTCAGCTGCAGAATGGGCTTTTGTTGGTCAAACTGGTTATGGTTCTTTGGCTTATGGCTTACCTGATGGATTCCGTATTTTCTTTTCTCAAGACTTTTGGGAAAACGGCACAAGTAAAGGAAACAATAACGGTCAACCAAATAAAAATGGAACAGGTTGGGATTGGTATCCAACTATGGAAAATAATACACGCTGGAACAAAAGAGTTATTGATTCAATTGCGGTTTACCCTCAAGATGGAGATCAAGAGGAATGGCAAGCTTTTAATGATAAATATCACTGGGGAGAGGATTTAATAAATGAAGTCCGCTCAAAATTTGGATATGAAAACAGAATAGAAATCAAAGACTAATTTTCAAATATATGGAAGACTTTACAACAGAAATTTTTTCAAAATGGATAAATATTTTTTTAAATGATTTGGCAAATAAAAAAGAAAAAGTAATTGCAGCAATTGATGATTTTCCTGGCGATAAAGAAACTGCAAGGATTGGGATTGAACACGGGCCTGATGCTTTAAAGAAGGATATAAAATCTGCAAAAACAATGATGGATTTTATAAGCTTTTATGCAACAGGTTTTATTCAAAATCTAGAGGTAAGAGAGAAGAATGAATAATTATGATGTTTTAAAAGGCCAAGGCCAAAAGTTTCAATTATTTGCGGAAGATGTTTATTCTTTAATACCTCAACCGGATGGATCTTTTTATTACGGAGAAAAGCTTTTAGCAAAAAGAGAAAAATTACCCCTAACAAGAGACGGTAATTTTAAAACAATGTTCGTAAACGAGGAATTAAGAAATGCGATAAAACCTCTAAACGAATATACTCAATTTATACTTTTTGATGAAAAAGATAATGTTATAAACAACATACAAAATTTACCTTCTTTAAATACTGAATATTCTGCGATTGTTTTCCAAGTTGAACCTTTAATAAAACCTGCTTTTGTTTCCATTGTAATATATAAAGGGCCCGCAAAAGAATCTGTATTTTTGAAAGACGGGTCTGTAACAATGGATTCGGAATATATTCCAACAAAACCTACAGATGTTGTAACAAAAGCATATGCAGATAATTTGGTTGAAGATTTAACTTCCTCAATTTATCCAATAAAAACTTTTGAGGTATATCAGGGTGGAAAAGATTTAATTGAAGGCTACTCATATACAGATAACAGAAAAGCGAAAGTTATTTATTTAAGTGATTTTTACGGTAAAAAAATTCCAAATATAACAGTAAAAGTTGAGCCTTTTGCAATTCCAAATAATTATTCAGATGATGTTTTAATTTCTTTAAAAGTAAAAGATTTGTTTTATTTTAGAGAGAAAGTTGCTGATATTTTAAAGGGCAAAGGAAAGCATTGGAAATGTACTGATATGGAAAATATCTATAATTCAAAAGTCAGTGAATTGTTTTGGAAAAACACTTTGGAATTAACTTTTGAGCCTGATGAAATTTCTTCACAATTTGATTCAAGCAATCCTTTTTTTACTTTATCTGTTTATATCTCTGAAAGCGGACAAAGTATGAGTACAGAAGAAAAAGAATATGGATTAGATAATTATATTTCTTCTTCAGAAAATACTTTACAGGTAATTTATAAAGAAGCAGACTTAGAAAAGAACCGCAAAAAGTTTTTATCAGGGAATTCATATTTTATACCTGACTGGGAAAAAAAGTATGAATTGCCTTTTAATATAAATTTAAAAAATAATTTTTTACAATATTTTAGGCCTGAAACATTTTGTAAAGTCCAAATGAAATTGAAAGATGACTCTGTTTTAGATGCAGAAGATTTAGGGTATAATTTTCATTTTCCTTTAGAAAATGAATTTACTTTTGACAGAATTTTAACTTACGATTTGAATATAAAAAGTATTTTAGTTTCAATATATAATTTATCAAAAGAATTTTTATTTTCCTCTGAAATTCCTTTAAATGTTGAAACAGATGAAAGTGAGGAATTATATAGAGTAAAAACAGTAGACTCTGAAACTTTATACCCTGAAACTGGTTTTGGAGGAGAATGGCATTCTGAAAAGCTTGTAGAAAAATGGGATCCTGTTTTGAAGAATGGAGTTTACAGGTCTGCTTTTGAAAATTCTGCAATTTGTTTTAAAATACCAAATTTAGAATGCTATAGTCATTGTTTAATTGATATTGAACATGATGGCGAAATGTATTTAAAAGTTGAAGGTAAAACGGGGTGGCTTTCCTGCAATCAATTGGAATTATTCAAAAATCCAGTAAAAAACGGGGAAGGCTGTTTTGTAAATAACAATTTTTATTCTTTTGGAAAAGTAATTTACAAAACACCTCTCTTTATAAGAATCTTAAAAGCAAGCTTTATAAAATTCAATTCTGTTATTTTGAAATAATTTTACTAAAGACTAACAAATCTTTATCTGTAACAGGGTTTTCATAATAAACCTTTGCAATGGTTTCACCTTTTTTATTTTTCAAATAAGCGAAGTTGTAAGCTTCGAAAGGAGTATTATAATTCAAAGAGAATGACAAGTCGTTGAATTTTACTTTGAATTCCTCGTACTCATCCCATTTTTCAGTAGTTTCCAATTCCTTATCTCCATTATACTTTTGGGTAATTGTAACAATTTTAATCCTATTATATTTTGTAAATTTCTCGGAAGGATTCTCAAAGAATAAGAAATTGAAGAATTTAGAATCCGTTGAAAGTTTCAAGAGATTTTTATTATAATCAATTTTGAAACAATCCTTTGTAATAATCATAAATTCATTTATATTGAAAATACTTGAGTAAATACCATCCTCAGTAACCCCCCAATTTGAAAATAAAGATTCCGAATTTGTAAATACAGATTTTATTCCAAAGAAGAACCCGTTTTCTCCAGGTGTTGTAGAAAGGTTTCCATTTTTATCATATCCCACCAAATTACCATTTTCATCACAAAGAAGTGAATTAAAATCTTTTGCATAGTTTGAATTTGTAAATTGCAACTTATCGTTTTTATCAAGCCAAGGGCTGTTATTTGGAATTCTATTTTCTGCGTAAATTCTTGTATATCCTAATTTTTCAATTACTTCATCTCTATCAAACCATTCTCCTCCAATTTCTTGCAAATTTGCAATTTTCAAAGAAGTAGAATCAACTATAGAATCACTCCAAATTATTTTACAACCGAATTTTAAGTTACTTACAAACATATCAAGTAATTGGCTTTCATGAGTTTTTATATCTCCGCAAATTTCAGGGTAAACATCTTTTGTAGTAAATGAGATATTATTATACTCAACGTTGTAATCATTTAATTTCAAGAAGAAGTTTTGAACTCCTTCAATTCCATTTACAGTTGAAAGCTCATTGTCAAGATTTGTATCTGCCTCCTTAAATGAACGATAAACCATTGCGCGGCAAGTTTGATTTAAATCAACAATTTCTTTTACCCTTCCCCGATCATCGTAAACAAGTTTCTTCAACTTAAATCCTTCATTTTTATTATTTTGAGTAATTACACCATCTGTTGATTTTCCCTCTTTAAAGAAGTACCCGTCTTCGAATAAATTCTCGTCAGGAAGTTTATAACTTCCAATTAAAGCCTGTCCATAACCCTTTTCAGGTATAATCATCTCATTGATATAATCTGTATCAATTACAGTATTTTCTCCATTTACATTTACATTGTAATTTGTAATTTTCTTATAAAGCGGGTAATTTTCTGTAACATTATCTATCCAAACATCCAAATCAATAAGGCTTACTCTTTCTGCATCTTCGGACATAAATTTCTTCAATGCATCCCAATCTTTCAAGTTTACATTTAATTCAATGTATTTTGTTTTTTGATTTAAGTTATCATAACCCTCAATAATATTCAAATCATTTACAAATGAATCATCTAACTTAAATTCTGCTACATTATAAGCATACTTTCGGATTGCATCCAGTGGGTAATTTACAAGCTCAGGAACTTTTTGCATGTTTGGATATTCTTTATTTACTTTTG
>Ga0247608_10005674_pt1 | contig 13416 bp, 10 predicted proteins | sample 176DNAGHGlowgp2_FD_193490 | JGI IMG/M metagenome (GOLD analysis project Ga0247608, IMG submission 193490) | Sheep rumen microbial communities from Palmerston North, Manawatu-Wanganui, New Zealand - 1766 DNA GHGlow gp2 | ecosystem: Host-associated > Mammals > Digestive system > Stomach > Rumen ...
CAGTTGCTCGTCCGTAAAGGTCTTGCGCTGCTGGGGGCCAACCCCCTTGACAGCCATACTGCCACTGTGTTTCTTCACCTTCCACACCAGCTTCAGGTCGTCCAGCGACGTGAAGAAGTTCTCGTTGAAGACTTCATACTTGCCGTCCTTCAGTCCCTTGTCCGTCACCCATACATTCTGATAATAGTAGCCCACCTCGTAAGCATGGGGATTCAGCCTGCGGTCGGGGGCGATGATGCCGTTGCAGTTGAAGTTATTGTCTGATGCTGGATAGCGCCCGTAGTCACCACCGTAAGTGAAGATTTCCTTGCCCGTCACCTTGCTCTTGTCGCGCAGGCCCTGGTCGACGAAGTCCCAGATGAAGCCACCCTGATATTTCGGGTATTTGCGTACCAAGTCCCAGTACTCCTTGAAACCGCCCATCGAGTTGCCCATGGCGTGGGCATACTCACACTGGATGAGCGGACGCGGATTGTCACCCTTGGCATAGCGCTCGCAGTCACGATAGTAATAGTACATGGGGCAGAAGATGTCGGTCTTGCCGTTCTGTCCGGCCTGCTCGTACTGCACGGGACGAGTGGTGTCCACGCTCTTAATCCAGTCGTAGACAGCCTCGAAGTTAGGCCCGTAGCCGGCCTCGTTGCCCATGCTCCAGATGATGATGCTGGGATGGTTGCGCAGAGTGAGCACATTGCCCTGGTTGCGTTCCAGGTGCATCTGGCGGTAGTCGTCGCGCTTGGCCAGCGTGCGCTCACCGTAGCCCATGCCGTGGCTCTCCAGATTGGCCTCGGCCACAAGGTACAGCCCTGCCGAGTCACAGAGCTCATACCAGCGCGGATCGTCCGGATAGTGCGAGGTGCGCACGGCATTGATGTTCAGCTGCTTCATGATGCGGATGTCCTCACGCATACGGTCCATCGACACCACATAGCCTCCGTCGGGATCCAGCTCGTGGCGGTCGACACCTTTTATTAATATAGGCTGGCCGTTGAGCAACAGCTGACCGCCCTTGATTTCCACATGACGGAAGCCTAAACGCTGGCGAACCACCTGCAGCACCTCCCCTTTCTTCTTCAGCGTAATCATGAGGTTATACAGGTTGGGGGTCTCTGCCGTCCATGGCTTCACATCCTTGGGGTCGAGCATGAAGTTCTCGTGGTGATAGTAAGGCCACTGATGGCCGTCGTGCTTGAAGATGACGCGGCCCTGCTGGTCCTCCAGTGCCACTCCAGGCTGACACCGGACGGATTCTTCACATCGACGGTATAGCCTATCTCCCCGCGTTGTTCCTCTACATTCCAGTCCTGCAGAATCTGGATGTTCTCAATATAGGTCTTCGGACGGGCATAGAGATAGACCTCGCGGGCAATACCCGTAAAGCGCCAGAAGTCCTGGTCCTCCAAGTAGCTTCCGTCACACCAGCGCATCACCTGCATGGCAATCAGATTCTTGCCGGGCTTGACATATTTGGTAATATCGAACTCCGCAGCGACCTTCGAGTCCTCGCTATAACCCACATAGCGGCCGTTGACCCACACCTTGAGGTTGCTGGTAGCAGAACCTACATGAAACAGCACCTGCTGCCCCTTCCAACTGGCGGGCAGCGTGAACTCACGACGATAAGAGCCTGTGTAGTTCTCCGTCTCGCCGATGTATGGTGGATTGGTGTCAAAGGTGGTCGCCCAGGCATAGCCAATGTTCTTGTAGATGCGGTCGCCGTGGCCATTCAGCTCGAACAGTCCAGGAACGGGGAAGTCCTCCCACTGGGAATCGTCGTAGCCAGTCAGGTAGAAGCCTGCAGGCGCGTCCTGATGGTTTTTCACAAAACAGAATCGCCACATGCCTTCCATCGACAGGTAGCGCTCTGAACGGGCTTTCTCTCCAGCCCTCGCCAAAGCCTCCGTCTCGTAGGCGAAGAAGTTGGCACGGCGTGCCTCACGGTTCTGATGATTGACTTGTGGATTGCTCCACTCGGGTGTCTTGTCAGCCAGCATGGGCTGAGCAGTAAGTGTCAAGAATAATGATAATAGTAAGTTTTTGAGCATTTCTTATGAAAATTTGTTTCTTGGGATAAATCCTTTAGTCTTGATAAGCTTCCTCTCCAATCTGCTCGCGAGCCCCGATGGTCATCTTGCGCAAATCGTAGAAAGAGCCGTTATAAATATTGAAGTCTACATTTCCTTTGATACCTGGCAACTTTCCCACATCCGTATGCTGCCAGAACTTCCAAGCGCCTTTATACTCAACCTTCTCTACGTAGTAGTGGGCTATCCAATAAGGATAAGCATCAAATACCGAGTCGTTTAGGTATTTCATCTTAAACTTGTAGTAAGTATAGATGATAGGCTTCACACCATAGTGGAACTCAACCATATTCAGCCACAGTTGGACGCTCTGTTTGAACTCCTCGTCGGTCTGGTTCTTAGGTTTGTGCTCCACATCGAGTACGGGCGGAAGATCGCCACTCTCCAGTTTGACATTCTTGATAAAAAACTCAGCCTGGGCCTTTGCTGGAGAATGAACGCTGTAGAAGTGGTAGGCGCCACGGGTAAAGCCGTACTCTCTGGCTTGATAGAAGTTGTCAATAAAATTTTCATCAATCTTAGTCGCTCCTTCAGTGGCTTTAATCATGATAAAGCGCACGGGGAACTTGTCTATCATGCCCTCGTCTTTGAGCGTCTGCCAATCGATTTCACCCTGATGGTGGCTGATGTCAATACCATGGATTTCGTAGCCTTCAGGATAGCTGATGTCACCATAGAGCGCACGGAAACGGAAACCAAAAGGACTGATGAAGAAATAATAAAAGAAATATATATAGGCTGCGGACACCAAGCCTCCGCCTATCCACCATGCCCAACCAGGCATGTGCTGCAACAGACGAACAAAGACATTCGGACGCCTATGGGGCACTGGGCCGGTACGGCGTCCGGATGTCGTTTTTCTATGTGTTGTCCGCTTCTGGGGCATTACTTAGCCTTCTCGAGGGCAAGTGTCTTAGTGGGCTGGTCGCACACCTCCGTGGGTCCCCAGTACTGGATAGGACCAGGATAGACGTATGCTGTCTCGCGAGACCAACGGTCACGCTCCTGAGCAAATGCCTTGAAAGGAGCACCGTCCAGTTCAACAAGGGCCTTACGGATAACAGGTTTCATCTCGCCATTACGCTTCTCCATGTTCATCATCATGGTGATGGGCACACCACCGGCAATCCACTGGTCAGCAGGAGCAGTCGTATTCTTCACGATAGCCATGTAACCTGTCTTGCCATTGGCAATCAGCTGAGCAGCAGAGGTTCCAAGCGCATAGCAGTAGTCTGCATCGAAGTTAGAAGGAGCAGCACAACGTCCCTCATAGCCAAAGAAGTGGTGCAGGGCAGAGAACTTACCGGCATACTTGCCGACCTTCTTACGACGTTCCAGTTTCTGGGCAACCATCGTAGAAAGCAGTTTCTCGGTCTCAATGAGCGATACCTGCACGTTTCCGTGGGGGTCGCGGTCAAGAGCCAGCTGACGGGCCACGTTGGTAGGCAGCGAGTTGAACACCTCCAGATTGGTATCTGACAGGTGACTCTTGGCAAAGTCAATAATCTCGCTACGACCCAGATTCTTGACCTCCGGCTGAGCCAGCACGTCATTCAGCTGAGCGATGAGCTTCTTGATGGCGGGAATGAACTCAATCAGCCCCTCAGGAATGATGACTGTACCGAAGTTGTTGCCATCGGCAGCACGCTTACAAACCACATCTGCGATGTAAGTCACGATGTCATCAAGCCCCTGCTTCTTAGCCTCCACTTCCTCGCTGATGAGACAGATATTAGGCTGGGTCTGCAGGGCACACTCCAAAGCGATGTGAGAAGCCGAGCGGCCCATCACCTTAATGAAGTGCCAGTACTTACGGGCAGAATTGCAGTCGCGCTCGATGTTACCAATCAGCTCTGAATAGGTCTTACAAGCGGTATCGAAACCGAAAGAGGTCTCAATCTGCTCGTTCTTCAGGTCGCCGTCAATGGTCTTAGGACAACCGATTACCTGAACACCGTAGTTCTTGGCTGCATAGTACTCAGCCAGCACACAGGCGTTGGTGTTCGAGTCGTCACCACCGATAATCACGATAGCCTTGATGTCGAGCTTGCGGATAATCTCAAGACCCTTCTCAAACTGTTCCACCTTCTCCAGTTTGGTACGACCAGAGCCAATCATGTCGAAACCACCAGTATTGCGATACTCGTCAATGATGTCAGCAGTCAACTCCATATAGTTGTGGTCGACCAGTCCGCCAGGACCCAGGATGAATCCGAAGAGGCGGTTCTCGGGGTTCAGCTTCTTAATCTGATCGAACAGACCAGTAATCACGTTGTGACCACCAGGAGCCTGACCACCTGACAGGATGATACCGACGTTCATCTTCGTGGTATTGGCCTCTGTAGCGGGTTCAAACTCTACAACAGGCATACCATAGGTGTTGGGGAAGAGCTTTTTGATTTCTTCCTGATCGCCCACGCTCTGTGTGGCAACACCTTCTTTAACTTTCACAGCTCCCTGGAGCGCCTTAGGCAGTTTTGGCTGGTAGGCAGCTCTTGCAATTTGCAATGCACTTTTTTCCATTGTCTTAACTATTTTAAAAATGAATAATTGTAACCTTCTACGTTGCTTTGACCATCCAGTCGCAAGCTTTCGAAATGCAAAAATACGCTTTTTCTATGAGAAAACACAAAGAAAACATGCTTTTTAAGGTTTTTTTTGCTGACAAGCTTTGTTTTATGGAAAAGTTTTCGTATCTTTGACAACGCAAACAACCATATAATAAATAAGGAGAATCAAGTTTATGGCTAACAAAAGATCACTCAAACGTTCCATCACGCTCATCTGCGAAGAGCTATTCGCGGAATGTGTTGCCGCGTCTCTCTACGGGCACAATCCTGACACAGCAGAGGCTTTGATCTTCAGCATTATCAAGATGCAGGATCATTTCATTCGCCGTATTTCACATCCAGAACCGGGTATTCCTTCTAAGGTATATTACAAGGACCTGAGAGAAAAGTTCGCAGCACAAGTGGGAGAAATCATTGACCAAATCAGTACACTTTGAAAACTATGTGGAAATCATTTTGCCGTTGGCTACTTTACAAACAGATGGGGTGGACTGCCAATATCACTGAGGCGCACCCCAATAAGTTTATTATCTGTCTGGCCCCACACACCAGCAACTGGGACTTTCTCATCGGCCAACTATACAGTGGAGCAGAAGGGATGAAGAGTAACTTCCTCATGAAGAAGGAATGGTTCTTCTGGCCCCTCGGTCCGTTGTTTCGTCGCTTAGGTGGCATTCCCGTATGGCGCAGCAAACATACCAGCATGACGGACAATCTGGCCGAGACAGCACGTCAGGCCCAGCACTTTATGCTCTGCATCACACCCGAAGGCACGCGTTCGTCCAATCCGGAATGGAAGAAAGGGTTCTACTATATCGCTCAGAAGGCAGAGATTCCTATCCTGCTCTATGGCGTTGACTACGAGAAACGGCTCATCAACTGCACCAAGACCATTATTCCCAATGGTGACATCGATACACAGATGAAAGAAATCAAGACCTATTTCAAGGACTTCAAGGGAAAGAAGCCCGAGAACTTTACGACTGGCGAAATTTAAACGATGCGCAAGTTACTATACATATTCACCCTGTTGTTCCCCATTACCGTATCGGCCAACGATGACAACACCTCCCGATGGGGTGACATAGACTACAACGGAGAGCCCTGGGTGAAAAACATTTCCACCCCATTGGACATCAACCATGGACTGCAAGGCAGGCATCTCGCCCTGTGGGCCAGCCATGGCTACTACTACGATCAGAAAGAAACAACGTGGAGATGGCAACGGCCTAAGCTTTTTGCCACCACTGAAGATTTATATACCCAGACCATCGTAGTGCCCTACCTCATTCCCATGCTTGAGAATGCGGGAGCCATCGTCTTCACACCTCGTGAGCGCGACTGGCAGAAAGAAGAAATCATCGTCGACAACGACGGTTCCAAGCGCAACTATGTCGAGGTGACTTCTAAAACAGCATGGAAGACCTCACCCGTTCCGGGATTCATGATCCATACAGGAACCTACAGCGATGGTGAAAATCCCTTCGAAGCCGGATCTGCCCGTATGTGCAAAACAACCACCAGCAAGTCGCGCTACTCGTTGGCTACCTATCAGCCAGATTTCAAGAAGGCGGGCCGCTATGCCGTTTATGTCAGTTATCAGACGCTACCTAACAGCATCGATAATGCACTCTATACAGTATGGCACCGAGGTGAGCGCACTCACTTTCATGTCAATCAGCAGATGGGTGGCTCTACCTGGGTTTATTTAGGTACCTTCGACTTCGATGCAGGATACAGCGAATTCAATCGTGTCACCGTCAGCAATCAGAGCGACAACAGTGGTGTGGTGACAACCGATGCCGTCCGATTCGGAGGTGGCATGGGCAACATCGAGCGCTATGGCAGCACGAGCGGTATGCCGAGAGCGCTTGAAGGAGCTCGCTATTATGCCCAGTGGGCTGGAATGCCCTACGAGGTCTACAGCAGTAAAAACGGAGAAAACGACTATGCTGACGACATCAATGTCCGTTCCCTGATGACCAATCTGTTGGGTGGCGGCTCCTGCTACATGCCCCAGACGGAAGGTCGAAAGGTTCCCTTTGAATTATCGCTGGCCGTACATAGCGATGCAGGCTATAACCCCGATGGCAGCAGCATCTATGGTTCTCTGGCCATCTGTACCACCGACTTCAACGACGGAAAACTCAATGCCGGTATCTCGCGACAGGCTTCTTATCAACTCGCAGAGTCGTTGTTGAATAACGAAAAGAAGGACCTTTCTTATAAATATGGTAAATGGGAGCGCCGCAATCTCTACGACCGCAACTACTCCGAGACACGCCTTCCCGAGGTTCCCAGTGCTATTCTGGAAACAATGTCTCATCAGAGTTTCCCTGACATGCGCTATGGCCAAGACCCCAACTTCCGCTTTACGCTGGCCCGTTCCATCTATAAGACCTTGCTGCGTTATGTCACCAACATGCATGACAAACCTTTCGTGGTGACCCCATTGGCACCCGACCATTTCCGTATACAGCTTCACGGTCAAAAGGCACGTCTCAGTTGGAATGCTGTAGAAGACCCACAGGAACCCTCTTCCACCCCAACAGGCTATATAGTCTATACGGCCGTTGGTGAGTCTGACTTTGATAATGGAACCTACGTTCGCAAGAACCATTTTGAATTAGAGCTCGAACCAGACATCCTTTACCACTTCAAGGTGGCAGCCTGCAACAGTGGCGGAAAGAGTTTCACAACAGAAGTACTCTCTACGCTCTATCATCCCAAGGCACAGCAAACTATTTTGGTTGTGAACGGTTTCCATCGGCTCTCTTCTCCCGCCATCCTCGAGAACGGACTGCACCAAGGCTTCAATCTTGACCAAGACCCTGGCATCACCTATGGACCGACCTTCGGATGGGTAGGACGCCAAATCAATTTCGACCGCACCCAGATGGGGGTAGAAATCGGTGGCTTGGGTGACAGCAGTGACGAACTGGCAGGTATGCTCATTGCCGGCAACGATTTTAACTATGTCATGACTCATGCCCAAGCCATTCAGTCTGCAGGAAACTACAATATTGTCAGCTGTTCCAGCGAGGCAGTAGAGTCAGGACACATGTTGCTGAAAGACTATGCAGTCGTTGACCTGCTGTTAGGTCTCGAATATACCGACGGACACAGCGTTGAGTCCTACAAAACGTTCCGTCCCTCCATGCAGCAGGCACTGCGCGACTATACCCTACAGGGAGGAAGTCTGCTGGTCAGCGGAGCATATATCGGCCGGGACATGCTAACAGACAATGAACAGGTATTCATGAGCCGTGTCTTACATTGTCAGTATGGCGGATACTGCCAGGCTTCGACCAACATGGTGCAAGGCATGGGCACAAAAATCTATTTCTACAAGAACCTCAATGAGGAGCACTATGCAGCCACCTCTACCGACATTTTGCACCCTGTAAAACCTGCCATCACTGCCTTGCAATATGCTGACGGCTACGGGGCTGCAGTTGGTTATAAAGGTGCTGACTACAGCGTCTTCGTCATGGGATTCCCTTTCGAGTGTATCAAAACCAGTCAGAAACGGAGTTCCATCATGAACGGTATATTGAACTATCTCATCAAATAACTTTAACTAAAAACATTTACTATGTACAAAATTCAAACAAACTCCAGTGGCACACGCAGTATGGAAATCTCTGAAGAACATCTTCAAACCATCGAACAATATCAACTGTTCCGAGACCTAATCGATTCGAATGGTTATGTGGACGAAGAAGTGCTCAACAAACTGAAACTCAACATTCGTTCCATGCTTGAGTCTGAGGCAGGCAAAGACAAGAACCTCATTGACCTCTGTCTGGACGTTATCTATCATCCCAACATGAAGGCGTTTGGATTGCAACAGCTTGTCATCTTATTCATTAATTGGAAAAACAAGGGAAATGACAATCTCGGCATGACTACACGTGCGTTCCAGGGAACGCCATTTAATTAAGTTGAGAATTGAAAGTTTTAAAAGACATACAAGTTGGAATATAAACTGACTGATTTTCTGCCGACGACAAAGAAAGAACTCGAATTGCGTGGCTGGGAAGAGGTGGACATCATCCTCTTCTCAGCTGACGCCTACGTAGACCATCCATCCTTCGGAGCTGCAGTCATTGGACGCACTCTGGAGGCTGCGGGCTATCGGGTGGCCATCGTGCCGCAACCCGACTGGCATGGAGACTTCCGTGACTTCCGGAAACTCGGACGTCCCAGGCTCTTCTTTGGTATTGCTCCGGGATGTATGGACTCTATGGTCAACAAATATACTGCCGCACGTCGTCTGCGTTCCGAAGATGCCTATAGTCCTGACGGGCGTCATGACTTGCGACCAGAATACCCGACCATTGTCTATTCCCAGATTCTACACCAGTTATATCCTGATGTTCCCATCGTGCTGGGAGGCATTGAGGCTTCCTTGCGCAGACTGACACACTACGACTATTGGCAGGACCGCCTACGCCCATGCATCCTCTGTGATGCCCCTGCCGACCTCATTATCTATGGTATGGGAGAGAAGCCCATTGTGGAACTGGCAAACAGGTTGGCTGACACGCTTTCAACACCTGGTTCGACGGTTTGCCGTAGCGCAGCAAACATCCCTCACGACATTCCACAAACCGTCTATCTGACATCCAACTACACGCCATCAGAAGGCGACATTGTGCTGCATAGCCATGAAGAGTGCCTCAAGAACAAGCGTTCCCAGGCAGAGAACTTCCGGCACATCGAGGAGCAGTCAAACATGATGCATGCCCAACGTTTGGTTCAACAGGTATGTCATCAGACGGTCATCGTCAATCCTCCCTATCCGCCCATGACGACTGCAGAGTTGGATGCGTCATACGACTTGCCATATACGCGCGTTCCTCATATTAAATATAAGGGCAAGCGCATTCCTGCATACGAGATGATACGCCACTCGGTCAATATTCACCGAGGCTGTTTTGGCGGTTGCGCCTTCTGCACCATCTCTGCCCATCAGGGCAAGTTCATCACGTGTCGCTCCAAGGAGAGCATTCTCAAAGAGGTGCGCCAAGTAGTGCAAATGGACGATTTCAAAGGCTATCTCTCCGATCTCGGTGGTCCTTCAGCCAATATGTACGGTATGCATGGCCGTAACCACAAGGCCTGTGAGAAGTGTAAGCGCCCCAGCTGCATCCATCCACAGATTTGTTCCAACCTGGACACCAACCACTCCAAACTGCTCGAAATCTATCGTGCCGTTGATGCGCTTCCTGAAGTCAAGAAGAGTTTTATCGGCAGTGGCGTACGCTACGACCTGTTGCTATACCAAAGCAAGGACGAGGCTGCCAACAAGGCTGCCATAGAGTATGCCCGCGAACTCATCACGCGTCATGTCAGCGGGCGACTGAAAGTGGCTCCCGAACATACCAGTGACCATGTGCTGAAACTGATGCGCAAGCCGTCGTTCTCGCAATTCTACGACTTCAAGCGGCTCTTTGACCGCATCTGCCGTGAAGAAGGCCTGCGCCAGCAGCTCATCCCCTACTTTATCTCCAGCCATCCCGGTTGTACGGAAGCCGACATGGCCGAATTGGCAGTGCTGACCAAACGGCTTGACTTCCAACTCGAACAGGTGCAGGACTTCACACCGACCCCCATGACCGTCTCTACCGAGACTTGGTACACAGGCTATGATCCCTATACGCTGGAACCCGTACAAAGTGCCAAGACCTCCCAGCAGAAACAAGCTCAGCGTCAGTATTTCTTCTGGTATAAACCTGAGGAGCGCCAGCATATCGAACAAAGCCTGCGCCGCATTGGCCGTACCGACCTGATTAACGAACTTTGTCCTCATCATGCAAATCATAGAACAGACTCTCGTTCCCAAGAACCCCAAGGTGAAAAGCGAGGACGGCATCGTCGTCACCGCTGATTTCATTGCCGTCATCGATGGCAGCACATCCAAGAGCCAGCTGCGCCATAGTCTGTGGCGTTCCAACGGCCGCTATGCCATGCAGCTCATCAGTCGCTACATCAGCCACATGCCGAAAAACATCACTTGCCAGGAATTCCTGCGAGGAGTTACTGCCAGCATCCGCAAACATTACAAAAAGTCGCTGATGCCCCGATTAGCCGAGCATCCTGAAGACCGTCTGACTGCTTCCGTGGTGGTCTATAGCCGTGTCTCACGTGAAATTTGGATGGTAGGCGACTGCCAGTGTCTGGTGGCACCGCTTGACGCACACCAGTCTGCACCAGCATATACCTACTACGACAATCCCAAGCCTTTTGAGGCCGAGTTGGCAGCCCAACGCGCAGACGAAATGAAAAGGCTATTGGCAGAGGGCGTCTCCCGCGAAGAACTATTGCGAAACGATACTGCTCGTCCCGTCATTATTCCTCGCATGATAGAGACCATGCGCCAGCAGAATATCGCCTATAGCGTGGTAGACGGATTCCCCATTCCCTTCCAGCATGTTCGTACCATCACCCTTGACTTCCAACCCTGGGAAATAGTCCTTGCCACTGACGGCTATCCTTTCCTGTGTCCGACATTGCAGGAAAGCGAAGAGCGTCTCAGTCGCCAACGCGACGCTGATCCGCTCAACATCGGTCCCGACTTTCAAGCCACCAAAGGTTTCCACCCTGACAACAATTCGTTCGACGACCGTACCTATATCCGTTTTCGTGTGTAGATGAAGACTCCTGCTGGTTTACCTATGGATGACAACATTAGTCTATCCGCAGGCAAAGCATTGTCAGGTCGTCATTGGGTTCTGCACCATTGCGATGGTGTTCGACTTCTGACACCAGTTTCTCCACCACCTGCTGTGCACTGGAGAATCGGGAGGCGTTCAGGACTTCCAACAGACGGTCGTCGCCAAACTGCTCCTGCTGCAGATTTTCAGCCTCATTCAGTCCGTCCGTATAGATAAATAGGGGACTGCCCTTGATGTTCTCAAAGGACTGACCGACAAAGTCTATGTCCGGCCACAATCCGATGGGGGCATTCGACTCTACCTCCAGATATTGTGGAGGAAGCCCCCAAACAGGAGGATTATGTCCAGCATTGCAAAAGTCCATATGCCCCGTGCGGAGGTCTACCAGTCCGAGGAACATGGTGACGAACATACCTTGCTGATTGTCTTCGCCAGACAACTCTGCATTAATGCGTGTACAGATTTCCGCCGGCATCATGTGCTGGGCGGCCAGAGTGCGGAACAAGCGAGTGGCCTGAGCCATAAAGAGAGAGGCTGGAACTCCCTTGCCCGACACGTCGCCCACGCAGAAGTAGAGTTCGTCGCCCTGCAACAAATAGCCGTACAAGTCGCCACCGACTTCCTTGGCTGGCGTCATGGCTGCAAACATGTCAAGTCCGGGATAATGGGGGAAGATATTGGGGACCATCGACATCTGGATGTCACGGGCAATACGCAGCTCGCTGGCCATGCGCTCCTTGGCCTTGGTCGTCTTCTCCAGTTCGTCATAAGCCACTTTCAGCTTGGCATGAGCATCCTCCAGCTTGCTATGGGCTGCAGCCAGACGATGGGCAGCCTTTCGCTTATGCAGGGTGTAAATAAGGAAGAATACCATCATGAGCACCAAGGCAATACCCGTTCCGACCAGTCGCGTATGACCGACTTCAGCTTCTTTACGGGCTATCTCGGCTTCTTTGCCTTGTGTGTCGTAGATGGTAGCCAACTCAGCCATGGCGCTGTTTTTCTGATGGGTGATGGTGGAGTCAAGCAGAGTCAGGATTCGTGCTCCGATAACGATGGCCGAGTCACGCCGGCCTGCCTTGGCATTGGACTGGTATTTAGGCAGATAGTATAGTTGGATATTGTCCAGAGTGGTTCCCATACCCATGGCATCGAGCGTTTCGTCCAAATAGCGATAGTTGTCGGCAGCTTCACGATAGCGCTCAGCGACCACCAAATAGTCATTCGCATTGATACGTCCGTTAGCAGTCTTCGAAAAGTCGGTCCTCAAGAAACGCTGATAGGCTTCAGCAGCCTCCTTGGGTTTGTTGAGGCGCTGCAAGGCTACGGCACGCATAATCTCAATGTGAGCCTGGTATTCGTCAAAGTATTCCGAACGGGCGTCCGGACGCTGGCGATACTTATTAAGCAGCATCTCCGTACGGTCTATCCAGTAGATGGACTCTGCATATCGGCGGGTTTTGATATAGGCCTGACTGGTATATACGGTGCCCAGTACTGCTTCCTGGAATCCGCGGCTGGTTGTATCGGACTGCCAGCGATTGGCATAGTGGCCGCGGGCCGTGACAAAACTCTCGTTGGCTTCCTTGTCTTGTCCGAGGTTCAGCTGACAGCAGCCGATATTATTGAGCAGAATGGCATAGTCTATATCGGAGCCGATTCCTGACTCTTCCATTTTCTTTACCGCCGGAACGGCTACGCGCAAGGAGCCTTCAAAGTCGCCTCTGACCAGCAACAGTTCCGACAGCCGACGGGCAGACTTGTTATAGCTGAGCTGGTCCTGGGCGTTGGTAACCTCGCACTCCAGCGCCTTGCGATAGCATATTTCTGCCATACGGTACTGTCCCTGATGATAGTAAGACACGCCGCGCCAGCGGTTGGCATCCAGCGTGGAGATGTCGCCGGTGATTTCAAAACTGTCGACCACCTGGCGCATGTGCTCATACTCCTTGGCGGCACCGATATCGAATATGACGCTGTCAGCCCGGCTGGCTCTGACATCCTTGTTCGCCGGACGACCGCACGACTGGGCCATGAAGGCTATGACGAATAATGCGGGAAGCACAGTTACTATCTTCAATC
>Ga0247608_10005675_pt1 | contig 13416 bp, 2 predicted proteins | sample 176DNAGHGlowgp2_FD_193490 | JGI IMG/M metagenome (GOLD analysis project Ga0247608, IMG submission 193490) | Sheep rumen microbial communities from Palmerston North, Manawatu-Wanganui, New Zealand - 1766 DNA GHGlow gp2 | ecosystem: Host-associated > Mammals > Digestive system > Stomach > Rumen ...
CATCTAATTTAACATATTTATCAATAAAGCAGTTTTCATAACCATTTTTTGTTTTTGTTTCATAAACTAAATATGTAATAGTTCTGTTTCCTGGCTCGACTGTGTCTTCGATGTTTACTACACCACTGCTGATATCTGCAGGAATTTCATATTTAGTACCATTCATTTGTCTATATACTTTAATTTCTGCACCATCTAAAATATCACCTTGGTTGTTTATTTTTCTAATACGAACAGGAATTGTCAAATCTGAAGGGTTTGTTACAATAACATCTAAGCATTTAATACCGTTTTGTTCTGAAATAGCACATTCGATGTAATAAACTGCTCCATTGTTATCAACATATCTTCTAATATCTCTTCCATCTGGGCTTATTCTTATTTCTGTTTCAACACTTGAGAATGCATTGTTTACGCCAACATTAAATTGTTGAACACCAAGCACATTGTTTTTAATCTCTTTGTAAACTTGAATTTTAATCTTTTCATTTAAAGCAGTATATCTTGCATTATTTATTGGATCTAATACTTCAGATACGCTAAATGAATCGAAATCCAAATTGTTAATATCAACTGGAACATCTATTGCTGGTGTAAATCCATCAGAACCAGTAGTTAATGAAATTGGTTCTTCTACACCATTTATTGTTTTAGTTCCATTAAATTGAACTCCAGATAATACTGTGTTTTCAGGATCTCCACCTGATATCTTTTTAAATCTTATTTTATAAGATGTTTCAACTTTCTTTACATTTGAAATATCAATGTAAATTTTTGAATTATTAACATCTATTTGTACTTTAACATCTAATACAATTCCTGTTGATAATTGACATTTAAATGTTTGAACAGATGTTACCATATTTCTTGAAGAAACTTCTATATCATTATATTTATAATCAAAATAGTATCCTTTTAATTTACCAGCTTCAGTTACAACTTTTAATTCAATTGGAGCTTCTAATTGATAATAATCTGCATTTGGTTGTTCAGAAATTTTGTAAGTAATTTCACTGTTTTCTACAGCAGAGAAATCAAATTTACGTATAATTTCTTTATTTTCATCAACAGCTACATTTTCTTCTGTTTCTTCATTATCTCTTGTAATATCAAATGTAACATCATCAACTTTTACGCCACCACTTGTTTTTGTAATTACTAATTCAGCAGTTGGTTTTACGATAACTTTCTCGAAGTCATCATCATCGCCTTTTCCATTGTTATCTTGAGCAACATATGAATCTTTCCATCCATCTGGTTCATCTGTTGAATAATTTCTCCATTCATCTGTTGATTTATCTGTATCTTGATTATGTCCATCACCATTTGGAGAAACCCAGTTATCTGGTTTTGAATCAACATCTTCAGTTATTATTCCATCTTCAGTCATATATGATGTAATTTCAGCTACGTTAGTTAAAACTCCAGTAGCATTTTCATTTACAGTACATGTAACTATTACTTTTTCAAAAGATAAAGTATTTCCATTAAATGCTGGAATATAGTCTGCAATTTCACTTAGTAAAATTGTTAAAACATTGTTTCCTTGATCATATCCATATGTAATATCATTTCCATTGTATGAAACTCCTGTTACAGTTAATCCTGCAGGAACATAATCTTTAATTTCACCTGCTTTAGCATTAACTTCACCTTCATTTAAAATATATAGGGCATATTTTACAGTTGAATTTTTGCTAACTTCAATAGGTGTTTTATTCATATAATATAAAGCATTTGTACTTCTACCTAAAGTAGAAACATCTGCATATAATCCATCATATTCTACGTATGATTCATTTAAATCAGAAATAAATCTGTTTTGATTAGCATTGAAATCTGGATTATTTGTTCCATTTTTTGCTTCTTTTCCATCAACCTCAATAATTTTTTTCTTTAATACTAAGTCAACTTTTTTATTTTTTACAACTATTTCAACATTTTTATTATTAGCAAATGACATATTGATTATTGTATTTGTATCATCTTCTGGGTTATATTCTAATGTAGTTTGTGCGCTTGATATTGTTCCAATATAATTTCCATTTGTTGTTCTGTCATTTCCTCTAATAGACTCAGGAGTAATTTCCTCGTTTTTATCTAGAGCATATACATTTACATGATCAATTTTATATTCATTGTTTACTAATCTTTTAAATATTTGTAATATAAGTTGTTTATTTGAAATTATATAACCAGTAGGTGCTGAACTTTCTTCAATTTTAACTAATTCAGCAACATCATTATTTGAAAATGTAAATTCATTATCAAATGTTCCGCCAAAATCTCTTGTTGTTACTGTTTCCCAATTTCCTATAAAGCTATCATTATTTTCAGCTTTATTTTGTAGAATTTTTTCGATAGAGAATTGTGCACCAGATAAATATCCATTTTGCATGTTTTTCTTAATTATATTAACATTATATTTTCCTTCTGGTTTTTTGTTTTTAATTTTAACATTAACATTTCCATATAAGAAGCTTAAGTAAACATTACTATTATCATATAAGTTTGAAGCATCTGTTTTATATGCTTTACCACCTATTCTAATGTTTTGAACTACACCAATTTTCTTTTGAACTTTTGCTTCATAAACTACTCTGATATCGAACTCAACAGGTTTGTTATATTTTATTAATCCTGAAGGAGCATTTTTTTCTTCTACTTTATATGTATAAACCATTCCTTCTGGAATTGATGTTAAATCTTCTTTAATAACAATTTTTCTAATTTTTCCTGTTGTTGAATTTGTTTCAGTTGTATATTCTGATTGAGATAGAGTTCTATAATTATCACCAACTTTTTTAGAAACTTCAAAAGTATTAGCTTCAAAATCTATTTCTCTTCCATTTTCATCTATTTTAAATAGATTTACTGTGTAATCACCTTTATCTTCTGCAAGTTGGAAAGCCCAAATTTTATCTATTGCTTTACCACTTGAACTATCCCCAGTTCCTGGGTTACCATTATTGATAAATACTCCACCATCTACAGTTGATTCAATTCTCCAATATTGGCAATTTCCACCTGTTTGTTTAATTGTAGTTCCTACATTTAATAAGTTAGCATTTACACCCATATTAACCAAAATGCTCTTAACTTTTGCAGGATCACTTGTTCCTAAGTTACCTAAAGTAATCCAAGCATGGTCTGCTGTTTTTGATGCACTTGGGTTTTCTCCAAATGAAACTACAACTGTACCTGCAGGTAATGTATTAGTAACATTTCCTACTTTATATTGGTAATATCTTAAGTCATTTGTAATTGATGCATTTGCTTTTAAAACTTTAATTTTGTAAGTTTTATTTTTATTACCATTTAAATAGTAATTAAGATTTGCATTCCAAATTGACTTTCCGTTTGGATTTAAAGAATTACCACTTTTATTAGTAGCTTCTTTCCAATATTGTGTAGTACTTCCAGCTTGGTATGTTAACCAGTGTGTTGTATCAACAGGTAAACCAATCGCTTTACTAAAATCAGACACATTAACAGTTCTTACACCATTAGAACCTAATGCCCAATACACAAGTCCACTACAGTCAACTGCATTGAATTTACTTGCATCTAGAAATGTTGGATTAGTAGTATAAGCATTACCACCTTTTTCACCATTTCTTCCATATCCCTTTCCTAATAATAAACAAGCTTTTTTGATAATGTCTTCTGAAGTTAAAACTTGATTTCCAGCAAACAATTCATCTGCAGCTTGATTTTGATTTACAGTAATTTTTGTTTTTAACAATCCAAAACCAGCAATAACAAGAATGCTTATTGCTACAAGAGCGACTGTTAAAATGCCTTTTAAATTACCGAATTTGTTTTTGAAATTCTCCATCTCTTTTTCCTCCCGTTTAACGTTATTACATTTAATTTAAATTAGATTTCAAATCTTTGCAATACCCTTAAAAATAGCATATTTATATAATGTTTTACGGAAGTGGCTTTACGTTAAATTTATTACATTTATATTTCTTTTTGGTAACAATTTGGCAATATTTATTCAAAAATTTGTAAAAAAAAGACGAAACGCGTTGTTCCCTAGCGTTTCGTTCTTTTTGTTGTTTTATACATTATTTGTTTTAGTCATCACTTTTTAATCTTTCAGCTCTATCAGCAGCAATTAAATTATTAATCATATCATCCAAATTTCCATTTAAGAAATCTTCCATTTGATATATGCTCATACCAATTCTGTGGTCTGTAATACGACCTTGGGGATAGTTGTAAGTTCTAATTTTCTCACTTCTATCACCAGAACCAACTTGAGTTTTACGTGCATCTCTTAATTCAGAATCACGTTTATTTTTTTCGATTTCATATAATCTAGATTTTAATAATCTCATTGCATATTCTCTATTTTGAACTTGACTTCTTTCTGTTTGACATTCAGCTACAAGACCTGTTGGAATATGTGTTAACCTTACGGCAGATGAGGTTTTGTTAACATGTTGTCCTCCAGCACCTGAAGCCCTAAACACATCCATTTTTATATCAGCTGGATTAATGTCAATTTCAACATCTTCAACAACAGGTAATACAGCAACTGTTGCAGCTGATGTATGAATTCTACCACTGCTTTCAGTGTCTGGAACCCTTTGAACCCTATGTGTTCCACTTTCAAATTTCATTCTGCTGTATGCACCTTTTCCAGTAATCATAAATGAAATTTCTTTATAACCACCAAGACCAGTTTCGTTTTCGTTTAAAACTTCAAGTTTCCAGTGTTTTCTTTCACAATACATGCTGTACATTCTGAATAATGTTCCCGCAAACAATGCAGCTTCATCTCCACCAGTTCCTGCTCTAATTTCACAAATTACGTTTTTGTCATCGTCTGGATCCTTAGGGATTAGTAAGATTTTAAGTTCATCTTCAATTTGTGGAAGCATTTCTTTTTTCTCAAGCATTTCCATTTCAGCCAAATCTTTAAGCTCTGGATCATTCATCATTTCTTTTGCTTCTTCATATTCTTTTTGAACTTTTTTGTATTCCCTAAATTTCATAACAATTGGTTCTAACTCAGCATGTTCTTTCATGTAAGTTTTCCATTCGTTTTGTGAATTGTTTATTATGTCAGGGTCACTTATCTTTTCTGTTAATTCTATATATTTCTTTTCAACATCTTCTAATTTTTGAAACATAAATATAATCTCTCCTCTTTTTTGAACTTATAGTATTATACTACAATTTAAAAAGAAAGGCAAGTAGAATTCTTGCCTTTCTTGATTTAGATTATAAATTTATTTTTGAATTTAATTATTATATTTTGAATCTTTAATTAATACGAATTTTTTTACCAATGGTCCGTAAACATATTGTTCACCATTGAATACATAATCATCACTTGAAGTATGATAATATATTTTTCCATCTGGTTTTACAATATAACCAGTTTGCTCTTTAATAGTTAATGTATCTGGTAAACTATATTTTACTCCATTATCTTTAACAAGATAATTATCTTCGAAATGCGCGTTTAATCCAACATTTTCATCTATTACAGTAGGAGTTTTCCATGCTCTGTTTCTGTAACCCCATCCGTATAATTTTCCTGTTGTACTTATTGCATCAACATTTGATGAATTAAATACTTTTAATTCTTTAATAGGATCTATTCCTGCTTGTTCAACTAGATTTATTGGTGTATAAATCTTGTAATCAGATGGTGTTGCCGCTGTACCTAGGTTACTATAACGGTTATAACCCATTACCCATACATTTCCTGAATTGTCTAACACGTAAGCACCATATGTAGATAATTGTACATCTTTTACATCAGTTAATACTTTAACAGGAACTAATGAACCGGTTGTTTCACCATTACCTATAGCAGCATTTCCCCATGCCCATAAATTATTATCTGTATCTAGAACATAAGTATAATATCCACCAAAGCTATAACTATATCCACTTGCTAAAATTTTCTTAGCATTTTCCATTACTACCACAGGAGTTTCAGAGCCATCTGTTGCGTTATTTCCTATATAATTTGCTCCCCAAGCCCATAGTTTATTATCTGAATCTATACAATACACACTAATACCTTTTGTACTACCTTTAGTAGCTACATACATATCAGTTATTTGTGAACCTGCGTATTCTGTAACATTTCCTCCTGTTGAAGAAGATGTACTACCTGCAATACCCAAAATTTTTGGTTCAACAGCGTTACTTCCAATCTTTTTAACCACAAGAGAATTGTCACTCTTTTGAACAAAAGCTACATAGATATATGATGTTGATGAACTTGCACTTGCATTGACATTTTCAACCCATGCTCCTGTAATAGTTGTTTCTGATGTTTTTCGTTCAACTATTGTTGTTGACATTGAGCTTCCTGTAAGATTTGTTGCCAAATATACTCCTGCATACGGATTACTTAATAATGCATAACCATTTTTAACATCCATAATTCTATCAAATATTCCTTGTTGTTTAAATGTTCCTGTGCTTTGATTTTTCAAATATAGCCTATTATTAGTGTCAACACACATATAATATGTTTTAGATGCATTTGAATCTATATAATATTCAAATTGTTTTATCTCAATACCATCACTTACTACACCATCACTTATTTCATATAAAATTTGTTTATCCCCATCTTTTACAATAACAATATTATCAATTACTTTTACAATTTCAGCCCCATATAATTTATTTTCTTTTACACCTGTTAATAATTCTGGATCTGGTGAATTCTTTGAATAACCAACTGTAGATCCTTGTCCAATTAGCCATAAACCATCTTCAGAATCTCGAACAATAATTGTATGTTCTCCATTGTAAAATTCTTTTGCTACTATTCCAAAAGACTGAGTTAATGAATTAGAATTCATAAGTGAAGAGGTACTGTAAATAAATATTTCTCCATCTTCATCCATAACCATACGATAACCACTACCTATACCTACTTTAGCTATCTTCTTACCATTTACTGGATTATATTGAGAATTTACTAATGTAGGTGTTTGTGAAGAACTTACATCATAATAACTACTTGTTCCCCAAACATAAAGGTTTCCATTATCGTCAACTGCTATACCATTTCCATTATAAATTTGCATATCAACAATTTTGGCATCTATTGATAATTGAGTAGGAACCATATAATCATTTCTTCCATCAACTTCATAATATGATGTTGGAATAACACCAAGTGAACAATCACTTTTATCTCCCCATGACCATAATCTTCCTTCTGTATCTAGTGCAATCATTGTATAATAGTTATATATATATACTTTTACAAATTTTACATTCTTTAAATATTCATACTTATCATTTAAACATTCAAATGGAACCATATTACCTTCATATGTTGCTTGTCCCGGTGTATATCCTAAATTATAAGTATATTTTCCTCCTTCAGTATATAGTTTTCCATCTTTATCTATTACCGCAACCGAACTATAATTACCTGTTGCATTTCCGACAGCTGCATACACAATTTCTTTATTATGTAATACACATGATTCTATATCAGTTACACATACTGGTTTAATTACTTTTCTATCATCATAACCAATACCAGCATTCCATTCATATATATCACCATATCCTTCATATGTATATGGATAATTTATATATCCAATTGTCCATAATTCTCCATTATCTCCTATAATTGCTGCATTACCATAATAATCACTTCTATCAAAATTTCCGTTACTTGCATAATCTTTTATAGTTACACCTTCTATTTCAGCGCCATTTTCAGTAGCTAAATAATCATTTGTACCATTAGCATTCCATAGTCTTCCAGATGTATCTAGTATACAGCTGCTATCTCCTGTTATTTTAATATCTTTTACTTCAAATAAATCAAAATATGATTTTTGAGTTACATTTAGTCTTTCTGCTGGAATATCTGCACCTGTACGACCAACTGGTTTTTCAGCAGTTCCCCAAACCCATAAGTCGCCATTTTCATCAATTGCATATCCATTACCACCAGCATATCCTGCAAAAACTGATTTTATTTTTACAGTATCTAATTTGTTATCTGTAAATTCGCTTATATTTACCGGTTCATTCTTTTGTACATAGTCTGGTTCACCTAAACCATAATAACCATCAGAATGTCCCCAGCCCCATACTTTTCCATCGCTGTCTACTACATAAACTTTGCTATAATCTACTGATACATCTATAATCTTCTTGTTATATAGTTTATTTGTATTATCACTTGTTAAACAGTATGGATTCAAGAAAGCTTTATCTTCGTCTGTAGAGTTAACTCCCAGCAAACCTTCATAATTTCTACCACACACATATAAATCATTATTACTATCTATAAAAAATGAAGTATTGTACGTATTTGCTACTTTCTTTATTTTCTTACCATATAAGTTTGAGCCTTCACTTTCTGTTACACAAACCGGTTGTAAGTCTTTGCTTGATCCATCATCATAACCAATACCAGCTCTGTTACAATAATTATTTCCCCAAACATATAGTTCTCCATTTGAATCTAATGCAAAAGTTACTATATCTCCAGAAATTTGAACAATATTTTTTCCTTCCAAAATGTTATCACTACTTATTAAAATAGGATCTTGACTACTTGGGAAAATTCCATCTGATTCTCCCCAACGCCAAATATTTCCGGCTTCATCAATCGCATACATACTTTTATTATGATCATTTCCAACTACTTTTTTTATAACAACATTATTAAAAGGATTTCCGGCTATATCACTAATACAAACCATTTCATTTAACTCAGTATAACGTTTATTATATAAATAATTATTTGTCCAAACCTTACCATCTTCATCAACCAAGACTAGTATTTGTCCATACGATTTATTTACACCTATATCAACAAACTTTTTACCTTTTAAATTTGGATATACTTCAGATATTTCTTTCATTTCATAATTATTGGTAATATTTCCTATATATGAATAGCTTCCCTGACCAGAATATACATAAACATTTCCATTTTCAGTTAATGCATATATATCTCTATAAACATCTCCAACAACTTTCTTAAACGCATATCTCTTCTCAACTGTAACTTCTTTTGAAATTGTATCATTTTCAACAATAGAAATATTTTCAACTTCTTCATTAACAACTCCATACTGTTCAGTTAAATCTACTAAGCCTAATTGATAATTTCCTACTTCAATTCCTCTTACAGTAACTGTACCAGCCCTTAAGCTAATTGTGTCTGTTGCAGAATCTTGTTTACTTCTAACATAATCACCTGAAGCTGTTTTTTCAAATTTTAAAACTTTACCTGTTAAAGGATCTAAAATTTTATATTTTGAACGAGGTACATAAACTGTATCACCATTATCATTTGTATATATTGTACTTAATGTTAAATTTCCTCTTGGTACATTTTTTAATACTTCAATTCTAGTAACAACTGTTGCATTATCGTAAGCAACAAATTCTTTATCTTCTACTGGTAAATATCCTTCAGGAATTGAAAGAGCTTTAATTATATATTTTCCTTTTGGTAATCCATTAATAATTAATCTCTTATCTGTTCCAACAACATATGTGTTATCATCAAATGAAATTGGAACTTCTCTTCCATCTTCATAATAGATTTTAAATTTAGCACCTGTTACAGCTTTTCCGTCTTCATCCATTATGTTTATAACTGTTTTGCTTACTCTGTTTGCTTCAGCTATTGTTGTTTTACTAAAGTTATTTTTTGAATCTTGTCCAGCAAAACCAAAGCTTGCATTAATTGTATTTTTAACCTTTATTGTTACTTCAGTACCTTCACTACCTGATGGTTCTCTTACAACAAATAAGATTTTTCCATCAGTTTTTCCAATTTCGCTGTATTCATCATTCTCTTTTAAGTAATATGCTGAAGATAAATACTTAGGTTTATATACTTCTTCAATTTCATATGTTCCAGCTGGAATTCCTTTTATTTTTCCAGGTGTTTGTGTATTCATAAATGTGAAATATGTTGTTTGTGTATCAATATTAGTAACTCTTACTTCAAATACTTCATCTGAACTTAAACCTGCAGCTGTAAAATCTGCTGCTGTTGCTGTTTCTCCTGTTGTAGTTACAATTTCTTTTTCAATTGTAACATTTGTATTTTTTAATTCAGGTCTTTCTATTTCAAATTCAGCATATCCTGTACCTTTATCTGGAACTTCCACAATTTGTGGATAATCCATTATATAGTGGTCAGGCACTACTGTTTGTTCTACCAAATATGTTCCTGCATAAATGTCATCTAGTTTAGCGAAACCTGCAACTGCATTTAATTCTGCAACTATGTTACCTGGTGTATATGTACAGTCATCATTTAATTTAATCTCTCTAACCCTATACTTAATTGGTGATAATGGTCCACCATCTGGAACCGTTTTTGTTGTTATTTCAAGATTTCCTCTTTGTCTTTTATTTTCAACAATTATTTCTTGAGGATTTTGGAATGTATCCGTTTTCTTAATATCAACTTTTATTGGATCCATTTCTCTATAAAACTCTGGTGTATTTAACTCTTCTATTCCATATTCACCACCAGCTTGAAGAGGTCCAAACACAACTGTTCCATATTTTTTATGTGTTGTTTCATCTGTTATAATGCTTTCTTCTGTAATCTCTCTTGTCATTCCTAAAACATTATTTCCCTCACCATCAACTTCAGTTATATCATTACCTGTTGCATCTTTACCTGTTAATCTGAATTTTATTCCAATAGTGTTTTCAGCATCTTTATCTTCAAGAGATTTTAAAACTTTTACATATCCATATGTATTTTCGTTATATATAAGTGCTTCAGAAGTTTGACCATCAAGAACCTCAACACTTAATGGATCAATTGATTTTTCTTCACCATATTTTGCTACATAATAGTCTGATTCAGCCTCTGTTACAGAATATGTTCCTAAATATAAATCTGAAATAGTTAGTTCTCCGCTAGCTGGTATATCAAATGTTTTTTCATATGTTGTGTTATATGATGTTTCTTCTAGTTTTACAGTTACTTTAAATTGTGTTAAGTCAACACCAGGTGCTGCTGTTTTTACAATTTTCAAGTTTCCTGTTTTCCAATTATTTGTTAAAGATACTCTTACTACATCACCATTTTCATTTATTGTTGCTCTTTTTGTAATTGGTTTATACATAGGTACTTCTGGATTTGATCCAGGAATTGGTGGAATATCTACCTCTTCAATTTTATAAGTTGCAAGTGGTAAATCATATATTGTAATTGTTGCTTGTGTAGGTTTTGTACTATCATTCAATTCCACTTTGATTTTATCAGATGTATTATCACAATAATCTCCAACTTTAAATGTTAAATCTGTATCTAATTTTACTTCATTTCCATTTGTGTCTGTATAACTAATTCCTTTACCTGTTACTTTGAATGATACCTCTCTAACATCATCTTCTGCAGGCATTGTTTTAACAATTACTAATTTTCCCTTAGCTATTTTATTTTCTGCTTCAAATGATACTTCTGGTTCTTTCACATCAACAGTTAATTCTTCATTTCCTAAATACCATCCATAAACTCCGCTTGTTTCTTCAATTTCATATGTTCCATATGGTACTCCATAGAATGTTACACTTCCTGTTTCTTTATCTAGTCTTTTTTCAGCTGAAAAATCAACGCCATTTTGTCCTGTTATTTTAAATGTAATTACTTCATTATCGTCATATGGTTGAGTATCTGTTCCCTCCCATGTTTTATTAATTGTTAAATTTCCTCTTTTTAATTTATTTACAACTTCAACAGGTGTTGGAGTAACTGTTCCTTGCTCAACTAATACATCTGTAAGGTCTATTCCATCATAATAATCGAATGTTGAAAGTTCTTCAACTTTGTATAACCCTTCTGGAACATCAGTTAATGTACATTTTCCTTCTTCATCTGTAGTAATAATTCCTTCTGCTGTTGTTTGTCCATTTAAAACTAATGCTTCGCCTGTATTTATATTTATTAATTTGAATTGAATTCCTGCTAATGATGTAACTCCTAATGGAAGATTTCCTTCTTGAACTCCTTCAAATTTCTTTTGCAAAGTGATATTTCCATTTGGATTTCCCTTTTGTACATATGCAGGTGTTGATTCAAGTGTTTGTAATTCTGTTTCATTTTCCTTTGTATATCTAACCGCTGTTATCGCACCTGAATACCTTCTGCATTTGGCATTTTCATTTGATATATTATACGAACTTGTTCTCCATCCTCTAGCAAATAATCACCATTAAATTTTACCCTCAAAGTTTTTACAGTAGATAAATCCACATTTTCATCAAATGTTTGGAAACTAGAATTAAATGTAGCATTTTCTTCTGTTGAATATAATAATTCATATTCTGTATTTGGAATAATTTCTGCATATCTATTTCCACTTTTTTCTATGCTTAAGCTATTAAAATCATCAAATAAAAGTGAAATTGTAGAGTCAAGATTATATGAATTTGTTGTTATTGGTGTATTGTTCTGTTTTGGTAATCTTATTATGAAATCCAAATTATTAATTCTATCTTCATGAACTTCAATTTGGCTTTTATATTTCACATTATTATTTTCCTCAAACATCAATGGCTTTTGTTTTGAAGATATATTTATAGTTCCATCTTCATTTTCTCCAGGTTCATACTCTATATTATTTTTAAATATTGTTGTAGTTGTTGAAATATGATTACTTTCTGATACAGAAAAATGATTAGTTAACATCATTACATTATAAGGTACCCTATCTAAACTATTTGTAAAACTATAACTATTTCTTGAAATTCCTCTACTGTATTTTTCGTTTTCAGTTAACATATATACATTTACATCTAAAATTGATGGGACATCTTGAGTTTTTAAACGTCTTTGGTGTGTAATAGTCAAGCCAACTTTTCCACTAATAATATCTTCTTGATATGTTCCATCTAATTCAATTACTAAAAATTGAGAGCCATTTATTACTTCTTGATCATATGATTTTATATATAAATATCCATTCGTATTTCCATTTAATTCGACTTTAAAATTTTTATATTCATACTCGTCTGGCAATTGAACATATAATTTTGCATTTTCATTTCTAGTTGTTTTTCTTTCGCTTGAATTATATGAAGGTTTAAAATTTATATTAATTTTTTTATTTCGCTCCCATACGCCAAATGTTGAAACTTTACCATTATAGTTTTCTAAATCAAATTCAGCATAAGAAGCATAATGATCTTCATTAAAATCGATATTTATAGTAGCAATGCTTTGACAATCTGAACATAATTTATTACCAATCTGTCCATCAGTACGTTCCCAGTCATTATTTGCAGTATAACTTAAATGTTCACCAGTTTGATATCTTGATATTTTTCTTATGTTTGAAACATTTGCATAAGATGGTAACTTACTAGTATCTACATTCCACTCTGAATCCCATTTTGCTAAAGTAATAAAGTCTGAATAGTATAACC
>Ga0247608_10005676_pt1 | contig 13414 bp, 9 predicted proteins | sample 176DNAGHGlowgp2_FD_193490 | JGI IMG/M metagenome (GOLD analysis project Ga0247608, IMG submission 193490) | Sheep rumen microbial communities from Palmerston North, Manawatu-Wanganui, New Zealand - 1766 DNA GHGlow gp2 | ecosystem: Host-associated > Mammals > Digestive system > Stomach > Rumen ...
AGTGCATTGTGATGGTGCTAAGTTTGGTGATGCGCCATATACCTACGATGGAAGACCTTATTATAAGGTTGAGAGTACAACGGTTCTAATGCCTCGTTCCATGTTTGAGGAACGACTGAGACGCAGTAATCCGAATCGTTTCGCATGGGAAGGCTTGACGCAAAAGCGTTCGGAATGAAGAAGACAAACCGCATCAAAGCCTATGTGTTCAGGTTCATCAGCGTGCCTGCCAAGTAGATAAGGACGGCAAGGCACTATGTACTGAACATCTACACGGACAACCAATCATATCTGAACCCTTTTACACTCGCTGACGGCTAAGAAACCGACTTCGCGGGTCAACGACAGCATAAAGCCCCTATAATGCTTGACGGGGTAAGGGGATATTGGGCGAGGACAACACGTAATTGCACCAATAGTGGCCGGAGATTCCTCAGATGGAGGGCGAGACAGCGAAATTAGGGGTCAGCGGATTTTTTCGGTTGGTAAGGACAATAATCAAGAATAAATTTGTATCTTTGCACCATGGATCATACAATACTGCTTCGTGCCATCCTTCCCGATGTGCTTATCGATAACTTTGACGTTGCCGATTTTGAGAAGACCGACTCTCGTTTCGACATCTGGCTTGACGAGAAGAAGGTCATGATGCGTGAGGACAAGAAGAAACGCTCTGTCATATCCCATGGTTTTGGAGAGTATCATACCATTCAGGACTTCCCGATTCGTGGTCGTGCCACCTACCTTCATGTCCGCAAGCGCAAGTGGCTTGACAAGGACACAGGCGAGATATTCAGCTACGAGTGGGAGCTGTCGGAATATGACGAGACGCATCTGAATGCCGAGTTCGTCGCTTTTTTAAAAGAGGGAGATTGAGTCCACTCCCATAAGCATCTCCACGCTTGCAGCCCGCAACGGCTTGAACGGGCAGACGCTCCGTAAGCAGTACAAGGAGAAGATCAGCGACTACCGCGGGTGGGAGCAGTCGGATCATGCAGAAGAGTACATGCTGTTCCCCGGCAACTTCGGCAAGGACATGAGCCTTGACGAGACCTGCCTTTCCAACGGAGAGGTGTATACCATCCTGACTAACAAGGCGGCTCATGGAGGTAAGGGAGCCTTGGCCGCAATGGTGCGCGGCGTAGCCTCAGACACAGTGTCGGCCATACTGAAGGCAGTGCCACGTGAGATACGTCGCAAGGTAGCGACGGTTACGACAGACCTTTCTTCTGCCATGATGCTGACCGTCAGGACAGTGTTCCCGAAGGCTATGCTCATCAACGACCGCTTCCATGTCCAGCAGCTGGTGACGGATGCCATTGACCAGATGAGGATAGGCTTTCGCTGGCAAGTACTTACCGAGGAGAACAAGGCAATCAGGGAGCACCGTGCCAAGCGCAAGGCCGCACATACCAGGGCAGAGAAGGACCTTGTCGGCGAGTGGGAGCCTAAAAGAATGGAAAACGGAGAGACCAAGCCGCAGATTATGGCACGCAGCCGTCATATTATTCTCATGCACAAGACGAAATGGAATGCCCAGCAGCAGGCAAGGGCCGCCGTCCTCTTCAGAATGTTCCCAAAATTGGAGGAGGCATACAACATCTATCTCAAACTCGTGGATATCTTCAACAAAAAATCAGGACCAGGAGTCGCCAGGCTCAACCTTGCCAGATGGTATAACGATGTCGAGGCATTCGGACATGACGGATTCAGCAAGGTCGTCGAGACCTTTGAGAACCATAACGATACTATCATCAATTATTTTGAGGACAGGCTCACCAATGCATCTGCAGAATCCTTCAATGCAAAAATCAAGGCTTTCAGGACTCAGTTCAGAGGTGTGGGAGACATAAAATTCTTTATGTTCAGACTTGCTACACTTTATTCTTGATTATTGCCCTTACCAACCGGAAAAATCCGCTGACCCGAAATTAGTCCGCATGATTATTAGTTGCGGATTTTAGGTTAAATACAAAAAAAAAGAGCCCAGCATTTGCTGAACTCTTTGCGGAGAGAGAGGGATTCGCGCTCGGCAACGTAAGGAGACGCTTGCGTAGGGAAACGGAGCAAGAACCCCCGACCGGTGGGTGAGACACCCCTCTCAAAGCAAAAAAAAGAGCTTAGCGAAATTGCTAAGCTCCTTTTGGTAGCGGAGAGAGAGGGATTCGAACCCCCGGTGCCTCTCAGCACGGCGGTTTTCAAGACCGCTGTAATCGACCACTCTACCATCTCTCCTTTAAGTCTTGCGACTTGCAAATGCAAGAGTGATTTCTGATTTGCGAGTGCAAAGGTACATACTTTTTTTGAAACTACCAAATTTTTCTGCAAGTTTTTTTGAAAAAAGTTGCAAATCATAGTATTTTTATGTAATTTTGCATGCAATAAAGCACTTTTACCCATAATTATTCCTATGACAGACAAGAAATACGACGTAGTTCTTTTTGATCTCGACGGCACACTTACCGACAGTGGCGAAGGTATTATGAAATGCGCACAATATGCCTTGGCTAAGATGGGAATAGATATAAAAGACCACCTCTCACTGAGAAAATTCGTAGGACCTCCACTTGAGGATTCATTCATTGACTTTTATGGTTTTTCTACAGAGAAAGCACACGAAGCAGTGATGGCATACAGGGAAAGATACTTTGACATAGGAATGTATGAACAGCAGTTATATGAAGGAGCAAACGATTTCCTTGAAAGGCTCAAGACAGAAGGCTACACCGTCGGCATCGCAACAAGCAAGATGGAGAGGCAGGCAAGATGGGTGGTAGAGAATTTTCACCTCAATGTATGTATTAATAATGTATACGCACGAGACGACAAAGGAACGATACATACCAAGGCCGACGTAATAGAGAACGCATTAAGACGATTAAATATAACCAACAGAAGCAGGGTGCTGATGATAGGCGACAGGAAGTTTGACATAAGAGGAGCTAAAGAATGCTGCCTGGACTCTGCCGGTGTTCTGTGGGGATATGGCGACGAAGCAGAATTGAAAGAAGCTGGAGCCGACTATATTTGCCACGACTTTAACGACATACTGAAAATACTAAAATGACATACCCCGATAATTACGAGAGGAAAATAGGTTTCGAAGACATAAGGCAGATGCTGCGTGGCAACTGCATGTCCACGTTGGGATGGGAGCGCGTTGGCGACATGACATTCATGACCGATGCCAACAGCATCAGGACTAAACTGGCAGAAGTAAGAGAATTTCGTAAACTGAAGGAGGACGACGAAGAACTTCCCCTGCAGTTCTTTTATGACGTAAGGCAAAGCGTAGCACGCTTGAAACTGAAAGGCACGCACATGGAAGAACAGGAGTTATTCGAACTGATGCGCAGCCTGCAAACCATACATGGACTAAAGAAATGCATTGGCACGAAAACGGAATCGGAGGACGACCCTGCTGAGGAAGAAACCGAGATAACGTATCCTGCACTATGGAATCTGGCTAAGGATATCAGCACTCACCATGAAGTGGTAAGAAGGATATCTGCCATACTTGACAAATTCGGACATATAAAGGATTCTGCCTCCTCTGCCCTGTTCCACATACGCATAGAACTGAAGAAAACCGCCGGCAGCATTTCGCAAACCTTAAACTCCATACTACGCTCTGCGCAAGCCGAAGGTCTGGTAGAGAAGGACGCCTCGCCAACCATGCGAGACGGCAGGCTCGTAATACCTGTGGCCCCCGCAATGAAGCGTAAGATACAAGGTATCGTACACAATGAGTCTGCATCGGGAAAGACTTTGTTCATTGAGCCTACCGCCGTAGTGGAGGCAAATAACAGGGTACGAGAACTTGAAGCCGAGGAAAGACGGGAGATAATCAGAATACTAACTGAGATAAGCGACGAAATCAGGCCTTCTGTTGACATGATACTAACGTCAATGAAATTTCTCGCAGAGATAGACTTCATACAGGCAAAGGTACAGTTAGCAGAGCAGTTTGAGGCCATCGAACCCGAAATACAAGACAAGCCACACATAGACTGGATAGGCGCCAGACACCCACTCCTGCACGAGAGTCTGAAGAAACAAGGCAAGCACATCGTACCACTTGACATAGAGCTACAAAACGACGACAAGGGAGGTAAAATTCTGATCATCTCTGGCCCTAATGCTGGTGGTAAGTCCGTATGCCTTAAAACCGTAGGCCTACTCCAGTACATGGTTCAATGCGGAATCAGCGTTCCTATGAACGAGAACAGTACGATGGGAATATTCCGCAACATCATGATAGACATAGGTGACGAGCAGAGTATAGAAGACGACCTGTCAACATACTCTTCACACCTTATGAACATGAAGGTCATGATAAAGAATGCGAGCAGGGACACGCTGTTGCTGATAGATGAATTCGGCACCGGCACCGAGCCGCAGATAGGCGGTGCCATAGCAGAAGCCGTACTGAAACAATTCTGGAAGAAGAAGGCATGGGGCGTCATAACCACACACTACCAAAACCTAAAGCATTTCGCCGAGGACCACCCTGGGGTAGTCAATGGTGCCATGCTCTATGACAGGCACGAGATGAAAGCACTCTTCCAACTTCAGGTAGGCAGACCAGGCTCATCTTTCGCCATCGAGATTGCCCGCAAGACAGGATTACCCGAAGAAGTCATCGACGATGCCTCTGACATAGTAGGCCAGGACTACATCCAGAGCGACAAGTACCTGCAGGACATCGTACGTGACAAGCGTTATTGGGAACAAAAGCGCCAAACCGTACACCAGAGAGAAAAAGACATAGAAAAGACCATATCGCGTTTTGAGACCAGCGTGGAGGAAATCGAGTCTGAACGCAAGGCCATTCTGCAGAGAGCCAAGAAACAGGCTGAAGAACTGCTCAAGGAGGCTAATCGCAGAATAGAAAACACCATACGTGAAATAAGGGAGGCCGAGGCTGAGAAGGAGATGACGAAGCGCCTGCGTAATGAGATGGAGGAGTTCAAGCAGGAGGTGAACGACATTGACGCCACAGCCAAAGATGCTGCCATCGAGAAGAAGATGCAGCAGATACTGGCAAGAAGAGAACGACAAGCCAAACGTAAGGAGGAGAAAAAAAACAAAGCGGCAAGCAACACGGAGAACACTTCCGTCGCACCATTGCAGCAAAGCGCCAAGGACCAAGACGTAAGAATAATAAGAGAAGGTAACCACGTCAAGATAAAAGGCACAAAGTCAACGGGAGTGATCGAAAGCATACAAGGACAAAATGCCATCATCATAATCGGAGACATGAAAACAAAGATGCCACTTGACAAACTTGACAACGACGACAGCAACACAGTGCAAAAGCATCTTAACATTTCCACCACGAAATTTGACAAAATGACACGAGAGATTATAGATGCTCACAGTGGCAATTTCAGACACGAGATTGACGTAAGAGGACTCCGAGGAGACGAGGCTTTACTCGAGGTGCAGCATTTCGTTGACGACGCCATACTTACCGGTGCAACAAACATACGAATACTCCATGGCAAAGGAAACGGAATACTAAGAAGTTTGATACGTCAGTACCTCAACACCATACCAAATGTAATAGGATGCCGGGACGAACATGTACAATTTGGCGGTGCAGGCATCACGGTCGTTGATATTGGATAATAAAACATACATTGCTAATGATAAGGCTTAAAACACTAAAACTCATACGCAGTACAGAGGAACTTGCCGCCCTACCCGACGGCAAACTACTCATAAACACCATTAACGCGCACTCATATAACACCGCAAGGAAAGATGAGATGTTCGCTGATGCATTACGCAAAGGAGATGCCCTCATACCCGACGGCATGAGCATAGTCAAGGCTTGCCGACTTATCAAAGCAGACTATATTCCTATTGAACGAATAGCAGGATGGGACCTCTTCTCACTAGAGATGACACGACTGAACAATTCCGGTGGCAAAGTCATGTTCGTCGGAAGCAACGACAACGTTTTGGGCATGATAAAAGAAAGGGCAGCAAAAGATTTTCCGAACCTCGAGGTCAGAACATACAGTCCACCATACAAAGCTGTATTTTCCGAGGAAGACAACAATGCCATAATAGATGCAATAAACAACAGCTCCCCCAACTTGCTATGGATAGGAATGACTGCCCCAAAACAAGAAAAATGGATTTATCAGAATTGGGATGCACTGAACATTAACTGTCATTGCGGAACCGTCGGCGCCGTATTTGATTTCTATGCCGGCACGAAAGACCGGGCACCGCTTTTCTGGCAGAAACACGGCATAGAGTGGCTGTATCGCCTAATAAAAGAACCACGCCGCATGTGGCGAAGATACATAATAGGCAACATCCTTTTCATATTCTACATTGCGCAGGAGAAGATTGATGCATTGTAAACTCCACCTCAAAAAAGCGGCCTACCAGCTGGTAGGCCGCATCACCTATTATTAAGAATTCCCCTAATAAAAGGATTGCTACAACGTGGTTTTACAACCACTTTTACAATCATTAAACACAACTTTTACAAAAGTCACCTATGGTCATCACGACGACAGTGCTAAAAAGAATCAATCAATGATTTTACTACTAACATTTTTACTAAATAAGAATTTTACTTAAACATTTTCACAATAAGATATTTTCTTCTCTTTTTGTACTGCAAAGATAACACCTTTTTTGGTTATACACAAGAATTTCTACACATTTATTTCTGTGCAGAATACACACACTAATAGTTTATTGTATTGATATTGAACGATTTGTAAAATTGTGTAGGCACACATTTTTTATGCTAATTATTTGTGCATTCACACAATTTCGACAAAAAAAATCTCAGTTACACAACATTTGTCGTAAACTGAGAAACTAAAAAGTGACTCCGCTGGGATTCAAACCCAGGACCTTCAGAACCGGAATCTGACGCTCTATTCAGCTAAGCTACGGAGCCGCGAGACACTAACTTATTTTTTGCAAAATCGTATGCAAAGGTACGAAAAAGAATTTAAATTTGCAACAAAAGTTATAAAAAATGTATATTGACAGTCCTAAATAGCAGCCTTCTCATATTTTTTTTGTAACTTTGCATAACTTTATAGCTACATACATTCGTTTTCAAAAAGACAAAAAACAAACCAAACAACATACATGGAAAAGAAACTTGGTAAAATAATGGCACTGGCAAACCAGAAAGGCGGAGTTGGAAAAACCACCACCACAATTAACCTGGCAGCCTCACTTGCTACATTGGAAAAAGCCGTCTTGGTAATAGACGCAGATCCGCAGGCTAATGCATCAAGCGGTCTTGGTGTTGACCTGCACGAAGTAGAGTGCTCACTGTACGAGTGCATCATTGACCATGCTGATGTCCGTGATGCAATATACACCACAGACATCAACGGACTTGACATAATACCAAGCCACATTAACCTCGTTGGTGCAGAAATAGAAATGATCTCCCTCCCAAACAGAGAAAAGGTCCTCAAGAACTTGCTTGAGTCTATACGCCAGGATTACGACTACATCCTCATTGACTGTTCACCTTCTTTGGGACTTATAACAGTGAATGCCCTGACTGCTGCCGATTCTGTAATCATACCTGTTCAGTGTGAATATTTTGCATTAGAGGGAATCGGCAAGTTGCTCAATACAATAAAAATTGTAAAGAGCAAGCTCAACCCACAGTTGGAGATCGAGGGATTCCTGCTGACAATGTATGACAACCGCCTACGTCTTGCTAACCAGATATATGACGAAGTGAAACGTCATTTCCAGGAATTGGTATTCAAGACCGTAATCCAGCGTAACGTAAAGTTGTCAGAGAGCCCGAGCCACGGCTTACCTGTCATATTGTACGATGCTGATGCAGCAGGAACCAAGAACCATCTATCACTAGCAAAAGAAATTGTAAGTAGAGAGAAGTAATAAACATGATAAGGAAAAAATACAACGCACTGGGCAGAGGACTTGACGCACTGATATCTACAGAGCAGGTACGACCACAAGGTTCCTCAACCATTAATGAAATAGCTATCGAACTCATTGAGGCTAATCCGAACCAGCCTCGTCGGGAATTCGACGAACAAGCTCTGCAGGAGCTTGCAGCGAGCATAAAGGAACTCGGAATCATACAGCCAATAACATTAAGGCAGATTGGGGACAATCGCTTTCAGATAATTGCCGGAGAACGTCGTTGGAGAGCATCACAGCTTGCAGGACTCAAGGCAATTCCTGCATACATACGCACCATAAGCGATGAGACCGTAATGGAACTTGCGCTTGTAGAGAACATTCAACGCGAGGACCTTAATGCCATAGAAATAGCATTGGCATATCAACATCTGCTTGACATCGACGGTATGACGCAGGAGAAAGTGTCGGAGCGCGTAGGCAAGAGCCGTGCAGCGATCGCCAACCAACTACGTCTGCTACGTCTGCCTGCACAGATACAGTTGTCACTGCAGAAGAAAGAGCTTGACATGGGACATGCAAGGGCTCTCCTTGCACTTGACTCTCCTTCACTGCAGGTAAAGGTCTATAAGGAAATTATTAAGAACGGATATTCCGTAAGAAAAGTTGAGGATATAGTAAAAAGTCTCAACGACGGTGAAGACATCAAGTCCGTAAAGAAAGCAATCAAAGGAGAGCCTGCGCTTTCTGAGGAATACATAGCCTTGCGTGAGCAATTAGGTAATCGCATTGGGGCAAAAGTCCAGATGGTATGTAATTCCAAAGGCAAAGGCAAGATAACAATACCTTTCGCATCAGAAGAGGAATTGAGAAAGATAATCAATTCTTTTGATAATGCAAGCAATCAATAGAAACTGTCTTTGACAAATAGAAACATCACACTTTGTTATATAATAATATATATAAGGTAAAAGAGCTGTCCGCACATTTGCTTATCATAGCATTGGCTATCCTGCTACTACCGCAAGTTGCTAACGCGCAGGATGCTACATACGACACATTGAGTGTCATCGAGCCTTCGCTAACACATGAAGATTCAGTGTCATTGAGCAAAATGGGCAAGAAACTGGAAAAGGACATGAAACGCGACTGGTCTAAGTGGAGGCCTGATCCCAAGCGTGCCATGTGGCTTGCCATCGTCATTCCTGGTGCTGGTCAGATATACAATCGCAAATACTGGAAACTGCCTATTATATACGGAGGTTTTCTGGGATGTGCATACGCCATGCGATGGAACAACCAAATGTATATGGACTATTCGCAGGCATATCTTGACATAATGGACAACGACCCGACGACAAAAAGCTACACACAGTTTCTACACCTCGGCACAGAAATCACATCTGCAAATGAAGACAGATACAAAGAAATCTTCAAGTCAAGGAAGAACAGATACAGACGCTGGCGCGACCTGAGTTTCTTCTGTATGCTTGGAGTATATGCCTTATCTATCATTGACGCATATGTCGATGCTTCGCTTTCTACCTTCGATATATCGGACGATTTAAGTCTGCATATCGAACCTGCGGTAATAAACAACAAAGCGAAAGTGGGTAACCAAAACATAGCACCATACAGCGAAACAGCCAAAACATCTGCCATAGGGATAAGTGGCGCATTGACTTTTTAAAGAAAAAATAATATAATAATGAATATAAAAAACTTAAAACATTACATTATCGTTATTGCCATATTATTTGGCATTTCACCATTTGTAACAAGCATTTATGCAAATATCAACCTTTTCCAGATGACATCCCTCGTCCCAAACAATGACGACGAGGAGGATGAAGAGGATGAGGATGAGGACGAAGAAGAGGAAGATGATGAAGATGAAGACGAGGATGAGGATGAGGACGAGGACGAGGACGAGGAAGAAGAGGAAGATGATGAAGAAACTGCTGTAAATGATTCTATCGCACAGGTTGAAGAAATTGTCATCACAGACAAGGACGGACGCGAAGACATCATCGAAGTTCCTGAAGGAATGGTTGTTAACCTTGACGAAGTACTGAAGGAATACAATGCACAGCAATACCTGCAGATGGATACCACCTGCAGAATGAGTGATGAAAATCCTACATATTCTCAGGATGTATATGTTGACAGGCTCAAGCGTATGCCTACGGCAATAGAAATGCCATGGAACGACGTTGTGCAGAAGTTCATAGACCGTTACAGCGGACGCCTGCGTCGCTCTGTAAGTTATATGTTAGGTGCATCAAACTTCTATATGCCTATTTTCGAGCAGGCCTTGGAGGTGTATGGACTTCCATTGGAACTTAAGTATCTGCCAGTGATTGAATCTGCGCTCAACCCTAACGCGATAAGTCCTGTAGGTGCAGGTGGCCTGTGGCAGTTTATGAACGCCACTGGCAAGCGTTACGGACTTAAGATAAACTCTATGATTGACGAGCGCCGCGATGCTGTGAAGGCTTCATACGCCGCAGCACACTACCTCAGCGATCTGTATAACATATTTGGAGACTGGAGTTTGGTGATTGCAGCATACAACTGCGGACCTGGCAATATCAACAAAGCTATACAGCGTTCTGGCGGCAAGCGAGACTACTGGGAGATTTACCCTTACCTGCCAAGCGAGACACGAGGATATGTGCCTGCATTCATTGCAGCGAACTATATCATGACATATTATTGTGAGCACAATATATGTCCTATGCTCACCAAGTTACCTGTGCAGACTGATACAATAATGCTATACAAAAACCTGCACTTCGAACAAGTTTCACAGGTTCTTGGCATAGACATTAAGGAACTCCGTGCCCTTAACCCACAATATCGTCGTGATATTGTAACAGGCTACAGTGAACCTACCGACCTTCGTCTGCCAGTGGAATACATTTCCAAATATATAGAGATGGAGGATTCCATCTTTGCCTATGACGTATCAGCGCTCATGAAGCGTGACCTCGTAGAGGTAAACGATGGTCCTAGCTATACAGCAAGAAGACCTGTAACATACAGCAGGAAGAGCAGTAGAAGCTACAAACGAGGCAAAAGCTCGTTACGCAAGAAAAAGTCATCACGCTCTCGAGTTAAGTCTAAACGCAAGAGCAAGAAGTCAAAAGTATCAAAGAAGAGGAGATCTTCAAGAAAGTCTTCTACAAGACGTCGCACTACCAAGAAAAGAAGAAGGTAGTGTCGCGATACGAGAGAGAGTAAGAATAAATACTACGACACATACCGTCTAACCAGGCAATACCCTATGGCAAACTGCTCCACGAAAACGTGGTGGCAGTTTGCGAAACGGGAAACTACTATGAACGAACAACAAACAATAGAACAATCTTTCAACGAACTGCTTGAAAGTTACCTTAACTCTAACCATCGAAAGAAAGTCGATGTGATACAAAAGGCATTCAACTTTGCCTTACATGCTCACCAAGACGAAATACGTCCTTCTGGAGAACCCTACATGGCACATCCATTAGCGGTTGCGAAGATAGTATCTAAGGAAATGGGCCTTGGCAGTACATCTATATGTGCAGCCCTTCTGCATGATGTACTTGAAAACACCGACTACACCATAGATGACATAAACAATATCTTCGGACCAAAGATAGCCCAGATTGTTGACGGCCTGACAAAAATCGCTGGTGGAATATTCGGAGACAAAGCATCAACACAAGCAGAGAATTTCAAGAAACTCTTGCTTACAATGAGCGAAGATATCCGCGTCATCCTCATTAAGATATGCGATCGTCTGGACAACATGCGTCACCTCGATTTACAACCTGAAACAAAGCAATATAAAATCGCAGGAGAGACACTGTATATCTATGCACCGCTTGCTAATCGTCTTGGTCTCAATGCCATCAAGACAGAATTGGAAGACCTATCTTTCAAATATGAACATCCTGACGAATACGACGCTATAGAAAAGAAGCTCGCGCACACAAGAGAGCAACGTGAGACGCTTTTCGCAGACTTTACCACCCCTATACGAGAATCCCTCGACAAGATGGGAGTAAACTACAAACTAAAGGCAAGGGTAAAAAGCCCCTACTCTATCTGGAATAAGATGCAGAAGAAACATGTGTCATTCGAGGAGATTTATGACATCCTCGCAGTACGCATCATCTTCACGCCTAAGACTCCAGAGGAAGAGGTAAACGAATGCTTCAACATATATGTAGCACTTTGCAAACTATACCAGTCACACCCTGATCGTCTGCGAGACTGGTTGTCACACCCTAAGGCTAACGGTTATCAAGCCCTTCACGTAACACTGATGAGCAACAAGGGACAGTGGATAGAAGTGCAGATTCGTTCACAAAAGATGGACGAAATTGCCGAGCAAGGTTTCGCTGCTCACTGGAAATACAAGACTGGCACCGACACCGAAAAAGTAGCAGAAGACGAGCTTAACGGATGGCTTCAGACTATCAAGGAGATACTTGACGACCCACAACCTGACGCCATGGATTTCCTTGACGCTATAAAGCTGAACCTGTTTGCATCTGAAATATTTGTATTCTCGCCCAAGGGAGATATTATAACGATGCCAGCAGGGTGCACCGCACTCGACTATGCATTTCAGATACATACATTCCTTGGCATGCATTGCATCGGTGCAAAAGTCAATCACAAGCTTGTGCCTTTGTCGCACAAACTCAACGGAGGCGACCAAGTAGAGATTATCACATCCGACTCCCAATACGTACATCACGAGTGGATTAACTTTGTCACTACCGCCAAGGCAAAGAACAAGATACAGTCACTGCTTCGCAAACGTGACAGGGATGATGCTAAGAAAGGTGAGGAGATGCTCAGTCAATGGTTGGAACAAAGGGGAATGGCTTTGTCCACATCAATCCTTGACAAACTTACAGAGTTCCACCAAGCGAAACAGCACGACAAGATGCTGCTCAGCATTGCCAAAGGTGAAATCACACTTGATGAAAAGGACTTCAATGCCATCCTCTATGGCATAAACTCCAATGACCCTGCCAAATCAAAGAAGCGCAAGGGCTGGCGCAGGTTCATTCCTTTTGTCAAGGGAAAAGAAGAAATACTTAAGAAAAAGTTGCTTATCGTCGGAAAAGGCTTTGACAAAACTCAAACCATTACCATCAACGAGAACAACATATCCAACTATCTCTTCCCCAAGTGCTGCCGTCCTATCCCTGGCGACAACATACTTGCTTACATTAACAAGCACAACCAGATTGAGATTCACCAACGCTCATGCTCTGAGGCACAACGTATGCAGTCTTCATACGGTTCTGATACGATGACCGCTGTATGGAAGATGCAGGGCAACATGACCTTCAACGCATCAATAGAAATGCGAGGAATTGACCGAAAAGGCATGACAAGGGATGTATCATCTGTTATCTATGATGCTTTCAACATCAACATAAAGAGTCTCAACATGAATACCGACGACGGAATTTTCACATGCAAGACTGAGTTACTTGTAACCGACAACATCGTTACAGAACAG
>Ga0247608_10005678_pt1 | contig 13413 bp, 8 predicted proteins | sample 176DNAGHGlowgp2_FD_193490 | JGI IMG/M metagenome (GOLD analysis project Ga0247608, IMG submission 193490) | Sheep rumen microbial communities from Palmerston North, Manawatu-Wanganui, New Zealand - 1766 DNA GHGlow gp2 | ecosystem: Host-associated > Mammals > Digestive system > Stomach > Rumen ...
GCCATTGGTGACATTCATTGATGACAATGCTTTCTGAGGATTGGTAAAATCAGTAAAACCAGAATACTCCTCTGTAGAACCGCCTGCAATATCATTGTTGCCAATAGATACAGACAGATAGTTAGTGCCAGTGGTCAAGTCGGCCACCTGAGGCAGACACCATCCGTAGAGATCGTTGAGACGTGCGTTGGCACCTTCAATATTATTGTATACCACGCCAGTTACATTGTCATAGTTTTTCTTGTCCTCCAAGAAACTATCACTACAAGCTGAAAGTGCCATGACAGAAACAAGGCCGAGGCTGATATATTTGATAGTATTTTTCATAATCGTTGTCTTTATAATTATTTTAGAACGAGAGATTAACACCTATGTCCCAACGACGCAATGTAGGATAATTGCCATAAGTGCCAGCCATAGGACTTGTAAACTTTTCGGGATATGGGTTGTAGAAGTTGATTAGGTTCTGACCTGTGATGTTCAGACGCACATTCTTGATGCCAACTTTCTTAAACCACTCGTTGGGGAAAGTGTAGGCAAGAGTCAGACGATTCAGACGAACACTTGCAGCACTAATACGCCAGAAGCTTGAAGCTACAGCATTCACACTCTGATAGGCTAAATTAGGATACAGGGCATCGCGGTTCTCATTTACAACAATGTTGCCGCTTGCGTCTGTCACATTCTGGTAAGAGTACATGTTGTCTGCATTCCAGAAAGATGGCATATTGTAATACTCGATGTTTGCACCTGAAGCCACACCAATAGCAGCAGATGGTAACGTTGTGTAGCCACCCCATGATGCGCCAAACTGGGCTGTCAACGAAATACCTTTCCATTCTGCATGAGCATTGATTGTAAATCCGTATGGGTTTGAACGATTTGACAGGCAAACCTGGTCGTTATCCTTATCTACAATACCATCGGGACCTTCATATTCCCCGGTTTCAGCATTGTAAGCACCACGCACATCTTTATATATAAGCATACCAGGACGAACTTTATCTTTGGTAAGACCCATATAGCTTGTTATACCGTATTTATCAAAGTACTCTTCGATATCCTGGAATGATCGGAACATGCCAATGCACTGCATACCCCACACACCAATGTCTGTGCGGCTACCTCGTCTTATCTGACGATAGACATATTCGGTCTCCCAGTTCATATTCAAGACTTCGTTGTCATGGTAACCAGTGTTCAGTCCTATGCGATATTTGAAGTCCTTTCCTATCTTGTCACGCCAGGTGATACCGATTTCCCAACCCCAGTTGTTCATCTCACCATAGTTCTGCGAGGCTGTCTGTGTACCGATTGTCGTAGGAATATCCGTTGAGAGGTTCATGAGCATCTCGCGGTTCTTCTCGTAATAATAGTCGATGTTTACGGCCAGACGCTTATTTAGGACTTGGAAGTCCAGACCTAAATTGGTCTTGTATGATTTATCCCAGTGTACATCTTGATTTACAGCAGAGTTGTTTTTGTTAATCGTTACACGTCCCTTAGAGTCATTGCTGATGCCAGTACCGAAGACAGGACCACGATTAGAGTCTTGTGCATAAATACGCATCCACTGCCATGCTGCAAGGTTGTCACGACCTGTGAGACCCCAACTTGCACGGACTTTCAGGAAATCAACGAATTTCAGCTTTGAGGAATTCTTGAACCAAGGTTCCTCGCTGACAACCCAACCTGCAGAGATAGCAGGGAAGGTTCCCCAGTAGTTCTCTGGAGCAAATTTGGTAGAAGCATCAGAACGAAGCAGGAATTCAAACAGATAGCGGTCTGCATAAGCGTAGTTTATACGTCCGATATATGACAAAGTACCACTCTCAGAACGTGTAAATACCGTTGTCTGCTCACCATCAGCAGAATTCGACTGGCCTGTAGTATATGGCATCGGGTTTTCACGCTGTCCCATCAGATACTCTGACTCTGCCTCTGATTTCTCAACAGAGAACAAGGCATTGACGTGGTGCTGACCAAAGTCACGGGCATATTGAGCAGTAAAGTTTATCTGATAATTGTCCGTACGTGTCATTGTACGATAAAGCATATTACCATTCTTCATCGTCATTGCATTGAAGTTTGATGCATCCAGATAGTCAAATGATGCATCGTCACCGCTTGTCGGAGTATAGAGATGATTTCCAGAACCATAGCGAGTCAACATTTGATATAGTGTGTAGCTTGATCCATACTGGTTGGTTTTATCGTTGTTGATACTCTTCGAATAAGTAAAACTCAGTTTCAAGCCACTGAGAAGCTTACTCCATCCGAAGTCGTACTTAACGCTGGCACCGATATTGGTATTTGATGTCATATTGCGGGCGTAGTCACCATTGTTCTGCAGAACGTCATAATGGTAGTTCTGGTTCTGGTTCTTCTGAGCACCACTTACGCCATAAGCTGGGATAGCATAGTCATCAACGTACTCAGGAATGTAGGTAGGACGAGTCAACAATAGGTTATAGTCTTTCTCATCGCCCGAGCCACCTACCTTTACCAATGGTTTGTTCTTCTTTCCATTGTCACCACTGACTGTCAGATTAGCCGACAGCCATTTACTCAACTTAACGTCAACACCTGCACGATAGTTCCAACGGTCGTAGTCAAGTTTACCAAGGTTACCATCTTGCTTAAAGTATGTGATACCAGCAAAATAGTTTACATTATTTGTTGCACCGCTAACATTCACAGCGTGACGAGTGGTATAACCTGCTGACCAATTCTTGTCTAACAAATCATAATTGAGAGCCTTCATAGCCTCCAGTTCGTCAGCCTGGAATAGGGCAGTTCTTTTGTTCAGTGAAGTTACGGTTGGGTCTGCGGCAGTAATGGCATTAAACAGACGGCCATACTCATATGCACTTAACATCTGAGGACGTGTCACCTCGTCGGTGATACCGATAGAACCGCTATAGCTGATACTTGGTGCTCCTTGCTTACCCTTCTTTGTAGTGACAAGGATAACACCATTCGCAGCGCGAGCACCATAAACAGCAGCAGATGCATCCTTCAGTACGGAGATACTCTCGATTTCTGAAGGATCAAGATTATTGAAAGCTTCTGCTCCCAAATTTTGATAGTTATTACCTACCTTCACATCATTAGGGTAAATATAGCCATCGATGACGAACAAAGGTTGCTGAGCTGTGGAACCGATTTCGCCGAGAGAGGCTACGTCACGAATCTGCAGACGTGCATTCTCGCCAGGACGTGAATCACCACCAGTTACACTCAGACCGTTAACCAGTCCACTGAGTGACTGTCCGAGGCCACCATTGGCAAGGTCTTGAATATCGTCTACCTCAACGGTTGATACCGAACCCGTCAAGTGAGCCTTTTTCTGGGTGCCATAACCAACGACTACCACTTCATCCAACGATTGTTTGTCCTCCTGCAGTTTTACAGTACCACCAGGTTTTACCGTCATAGGAATGTGGCCAACATATGAAATGGTTACCTTTGCATCAGCAGGAACATTTAACTTGTAGTTACCCTCAATGTCTGTGACGGTTGCTTTACTTTTGTCGCCATCCACCATTACAGTAGCACCGATTACAGGTTCGCCGAGTTCATCGACTACGGTGCCTGTCACCATTTTATTTTGTGCCATTGCCGATGCAGAGAACACCAACATCAGACTAAGGCTTAAAGATTTAATATATTTTTTCATAGAATTCTAATTCTTAGTTCTTTGTTATTTGTTCTTAGCGCATTATGGCAGCCAGCGTGGATCGCCAGTCAAATGCAAAAGTTGATCTGCACCCTGAGGAGTAAAGTTTCCCTCTTCTGCATTTACAAAAGCAGGATCTGTCTGCAATGCTGTTTTGCTATCATCATATTCCATTTTTGCCCCTTCCACTGTATCGGGTGCTCCCTCTAATTCAAAGGTAGCTGCACCAGTTGCATCGTAGGTACAATAGGTATTGTATGCAAATTTAATGTCGGCACCAGAACCTTTACGTCCTACAATACGGCGTGGAACTTGCTTGCTTCCACAATTAACAAAAATATTGTTTTCTACATCATAGTTTGATGTTGGTTTTCCATCAAAACCACCATGATTACACATCTGTCCACTCTTGCAGATATTATAGAAGGTGTTGTTTAGGAAATTTATGGAATTGGTTGTGTAACCAGCGCGATCACAACGACCAGAGTTGTTATACCGAAGTAAATATTTCTGATCACTTTCACCAGTGTTCCACACGGTACTATTAGTTATAGTAAAGTCGTTAATAAAACCACCACCATCATAGATGTATATTACAGAGTTGTTGGACATATTTACTGACTCCAGATGTAGAGTACAGTTATCCATAACAAATGTCTTCAAACAATACTTTACCTTGTTGTCATACAAGAACATACCTGTAACACCTGTGAAATTGCAGTCCATTATCGTGGTTGCATCTACAATCTGATTATGATTGTTATTAGAAGCATCCAAGATTCCTTCAGCTGGAGTAGCACTGAAAGCAATTACTGGTTTAGTAGACAATTTACAATCAAAGTCAATATTTCTTAGCGTAAACTTGCCACAATATTCAAGGCTACCATTCTCACCATAAACAATCGTAGCGTTTTCGGTCTTACTTGCTGTACGTAATATTACCTTTTTATTACTAAAGTCCACAACATCTGATAGAGAATATGTGCCATTAGGTTCTAGGTAATATAAAATATCCTCTTCGCTTTCAGGGAGAGAGTTATCACTAAAGTACTGGAATAAATCAGATCCATCAGGAATAGTAGCATAAGGTGTAATGAAAGTATTATACGTTGTATCCGCAGTTGCAGTGGCATCGCTATTGCCTCTTTGGGTATCACCTAAAGCCAGGATGGACAATTTGTAATAAACTTCCTCATCACGCTTACCTGTAATGCTACAACCGTCTACAATGCTGTCGTTAATGATTGGGGTTTCAGGATTGTCGACATCTATCAAACTGACGCGATAACCACCTGCACCTAAAACCACAGGCCAAGTGAACGTTTGCGACTTACCGTCTGCGCTAGGAGTGATGGTAATGCCATCCGCTTTAACTGCTTCTAATTGTGTATTGTACACACCTGCATCAAAACGCTCATCATCATAACCATCCTTGGCGCACGATGTAAGAAAGAAAGCACCTGCTCCTGTCAGAGCCAGCATGCAAATCTTACTGCACATTAATAAATGATTCTTTTTCATAAACATTTTTAAAGTTAATCCGGTATTGTTAGTATTTTTTAATGATTTGTTTAGTTGCTTTCATATATTTTTACTTTAGTTATATATTATTCTGGCTTGACACCTTGGAATACGCCACCAAGAGAGGATGCGTCAAAACATAAGTTTGACACACGCATTCCCGTCTTTCCTGTCTCGTTGTGGAGCATGATTTGTATTCGCGAATTTAGTAGGTTGTCAGTTTACGAAATACAAAGTTACACATTTTTTTTAAAAAAAAGATATTTTTTTTAAAAAAAATGCAGTAAAGGAAAAGAAAATAGTTTCTTAAAGGTCTCTGGTACAAAGCATCTCGTGATCGCAGGCACAGGACATCCTTACGACATGAAGTCATTCCGTTCGCTTACTCCGACAACCTTCCGTGGCCAGGCAGTTGTCATCATTCAACCACAGAGAGAAGCCGAAACAGTGGAGTTTAAGTCACTGAGCAAGTCCCTTTTTTCTTATTGGCCATATAGCTTCTGATGATTTTTGAACAAAATGTAGCACAATATGTGTTATTTTGCGGTTTTATTTGCTGATTCAGTATTATTTTTGTATCTTTGTCGTGGAATTTGCAAAGATATAACTTGTCAAAAGGCAAATATATCATTGTCAATTCTGCTCAGTAAATATTGCTTGTATATAATGGCAAGCAATGTTCAATGACCATTTGAAAGCAACAACATTGTTATGACTATGATTAGGAAGGCTGAAAAAAGAGATATACAGGCTATTATTGAGCTCCTGCATCAAGTGGATATGGTGCATCATGTAATACGTCCTGATTTGTTCAAACCCAACACAACAAAATATAACGAACTGGAACTTGAAGCCCTGCTCGAAGATGAATGGAGGCCTGTATTCATTTATGATGACGGGAAGGTCTTGGGGCATGCTTTCTGTCAGATTACGGAGGTCAGGGATGACAAGTTGCTCCAGGACATCAAGACACTGTATATTGATGACATCTGCGTAGATGAACAGGCTCGTGGTAAACACGTCGGAACGTCATTGTACGAGTTTGTACGTGACTACGCAAAGTCTATAGGCTGCAACAACATTACCCTGAATGTATGGGAAGGCAACGACCCTGCATTAAGTTTCTATAAGAATATGGGCATGAAAGTACAGAAAACAACGATGGAAATTCTACTATAAACAATATGAATAGCAATTCTCAAATGAAGAAAATCATGCAGTGGACTGTTTTATCAGATAATCGGTCAAGTAACCAGGTACTAGAAATAGAGCATGGGCTGTCAATCCTTTTGCGAACAGAGCAACACAAAATTCTGCTTGATACAGGAGCGAGTGACGTATTTCTTCGAAATGCAGAACTATTGGGTATGGATCTCAGTGATGTGGACTATGTTTTCATTTCTCATGGGCATAGCGACCATGCAGGCGGCTTACGGCACTTCTTGGAGCAGAACCGACAAGCCAAGGTCATTGTTTCGCCCGATGCCATGAGTGGAAGGTTCTACTCCAAACGAGGGAACCTGCATAGCATTACTGCAGAGTGGTCAGAGAACATCAAGGACAGGCTCATTACTATCGAAAAGTCAGGTGAGATTGCTGACGGTATCAATATAATAGCCCATATTCCCCAGGTTCACCCAATGCCAAAGGGGAATAAGAACCTTCATTTTCAAAATGAAGATGGTCAGTATGTGCTTGATGATTTTCGCCACGAGCTTGCATTATATACTGATGGACTTTTGTTTACAGGTTGCGCCCATAGTGGTCTGGAAAATATACTGGCAGCATGTCCCTGGCCAGTAAACAGTGTAGTAGGTGGCTTTCACTTGCTTGACGGTCAGGAATCGGAAGAAGAACTACGGGCATTGGCAGAAAGACTGAAAGAACACTATCCTATGACACAGTTCTATACGAGCCATTGCACGGGAGACAATGTGTTTGATGTAATGAAGGGCGTGATGGGTGAACAAATACAGTCCTTCAGATGTGGAACAATGAACGTGACTTGATGTGTAGCTTGTTAGAGTACTTAAGGCAATTTATGAGTCAGAAGAACGCGAAAACATCTTCAATGCATTTGAGCAGATACTTAATGAAACTGGTCTGTCAGATTTCAAAGAAGAAATAATGCAGCTCATTGACGAAAAGAGAAACTGGTAACAGAATGACCTTGCATCGCGCCATGTTTGTTTTTTTGCATCTTTGCTTACACTTTGATTTCTGTAACCCTCATTTCCTTGCGATATTTGAAAATATTTTACGTCTGGTTTCATACAGCCGAAAATAGAGGATTTCGCAAACCGCTGACAATAAAGACTTTAATTTTTAAGGCGATCTTTTCACTTTGTAAAAGCTATCAGATTACGCTATAAAAGCACCCGTTTTACGTTGTGAAAGCATAGCTATTACAAGGTAAAAGCTATCTGATTACAATGTAAAAGATGCCTAATTACATTTCAACAGCCATTTACACCCCGAAATACGCATAAAAAAGTGCCGTCAGAAACTCTATTTTGAGTTTTCTGACGGCACTTTTTATTTTGACACTTTGTAAACAAAAACATGATAAAACATATCAAAGTGTCAAAACTTGTATATTTTTCACTTTTCTTTCTTCAATCTTTAAACTTTTCAATTCTTCAATTCTTGGAGTTACCTCCCACAGATTCCACTGATTACTCAGATTTGCGGATTAATAACGTTAATGACGTTAAATTTTTCACTCTTCACTTTTCACTCTTCACTCTGAGCGTAGCGAAGCCATAATTCCCGTGTAATGCCCATATAATCTTTCATTAAATATTTAATTCGTGCTATTCGTGTCATTAGTGTTCAAATAACCACATGCGCAGCTAATCCGTCAAATCAGCGCAATCCGTGGTCAAGAAAAGAAATCGAACATGAGTCTACCTAATCTATCGAATCACAGCATGATGAAGTAATTATTCGTGCTATTCGTGCCATTTGTGTTCAAAAAATAATCGTTGATGATGTAGATAACATGCGAACCGTAATTTGTATTTTTCACTCTTCACTCTTCACTTTTCACTCTTCACTCTGAGCGTAGCGAAGCCATAACATCTAATCCCCGTGTAATGCCCATATAATCTTTCATTAAATATTTAATTCGTGCTATTCGTGTCATTAGTGTTCAAATAACCACATGCGCAGCTAATCCGTCAAATCAGCGCAATCCGTGGTCAAGAAAAGAACTCGAACACGAATCTACCTAATCTATCGAATCACAGCATGATGAAGTAAATATTCGTGCTATTCGTGCCATTTGTGTTCAAAAAATAATCGTTGATGATGTAGATAACATGCGAACCGTAATTTGTTTTTTTCACTTTTCATTCTTTAATCTTCAATCTTTCAACTTTTCAATTCTTCAATTTTTAAATTTTTCATTTGTGTTCGCACACAGTAAATTTCCATGAAAAAAGTTTGTAAATAATTTGTAAGAAAAGAAAAATATTTTTATCTTTGCATTGTCAACAGTTTCATAAGGCTGTTGGCAAGACATATAAGGAAGCGTTTGGCTTCGTTCCGCTGTGATGAACCTCGACGACTCTCCGTCTTTTATATAAGCAGAGGCAATCGAGAGCCTATCACAGCTAAGCAAGAAACCATATAGGCTCACGCTTTCTTTTTATGCCTATGCAAACTAAATCTATTAACAGCACTGTGGGAGCCGAAGGTGCAAAAAGTATATGATTATGAATGAAAGATTTCTTTTAATTATCAGTACTTTATTATACTGTATGTCGATATCTTCACAGACTTGTTGGGGAATATATGATTGTATAGAATGTGGAGACAATTATTTAAAAGGAAATAAGGGGAAGGAAAAAAATATAGACAAAGCAGTAGTACAATATACAATGGCTACTGATATGGGTTCTTATTCTGCATATGAAAAGTTAAAGAAACTTGAGAAGAAAAATGGTATAAAAATTAAAAACAGGTTGGAACTTGCAGTAAACAAACAGTACTATAATGTGACAGATTCAAAAGATAGTCATGTCAAAATAATTGAATTTGCTAAGGGCTATAATGCTGAGAATTCTGTTGAGAACTATGAAAATGCAATTACTCATGCATTGAAACAATTGGTGGAAGATCCAATTCCATATACAGGAAAAAGCGGAACTATAAAAAATTATGAGGTGTTTTTTGCTATGAACTACAAAGATACAATCTATGTTGCTGTTGAGGCAGTAATAGATTTGCCGCAAAAAAATAGCCAAAACGTTGATTTTAAAGAAACAACATATTTAGAAAAATACAAACTAAAAGATGCGAACACTGTGAAATGTACTATTTTTTATTTCAATTTATTCAATTCAATTATGCCGTATTGTATTGATACTGATCTAAAATTACAAAGAACTGACGAACCGCCAGTTCGAGGAAATATTTCTTTTACTAGGAGAATCGGTGCAAATGCTCTATCTCATCTTACAAATTGTTTATTTAGTAGATTGGCTTTAACAGAGAGTGAATTAAGATACCATGACGAGTCTATTGCTTTACGAGTGAATAAAGATGAAGCTGAGAATAAATACATTATTATACGTAAAGCACTTCAAGCATTTGGTAATCTCAATAGCCCATATCCATATCCACTTGAGATAAAGTATAATTATTTTCTTCCAGATTATGTTATTGTAACTAATGTGTCTACTCGGCTGTTAGATATAAAATCAAATATGAAGACCATATTTTATTATGATTGGAAAACTGATGCATGGCTATATAATTGTCCGTACAAAATAGGGGAACAAGAAATTGTAATACCGTTTACTAGAGATGAATTTGCCAATGTCAACAAAATAGAGATAAAAAGAATTGATGAGATAAGTTTTGGCCAACAGATGCAGGTATTAGACGGCTTCAATTTTCAATATGGTCATAAGTTTTGGAGTCTCTACAATAAAATCTACAGATGGAATCAAGACAAAGAAGAACGTATAACAGCATTAAACCAGATAAAGGAAAAAGCCGAATGTAATATAATGGGAGAAGAAAAATATAAAAAATACATAAATAATGGTGAGGGAATAAAAATAGACTTAGAATACTTAGAAAATAATATTTCAAATGCGATTGAACACTCTAATCGTAGCAAAAAAAAGATGAGCAATGCAACCAAACGAGATAATTACAGTATAATAATTGAAAAATGTAATGAAGGGATCTTGCTTTTAGAAGATGCACATAGTCTTTATACTCGTAGTGGGAATAGTGAAAAGATGAACAAGTGCAATGAAGAATTAGATTTTTTGAATAGTAAAAAAAAGTTTTATCAAGATAATCTAAAGTTGTTAAAATAAAAAATCATGAATACAATTACCGAATTCTTTAGTTTCTTTTATGTAAAAAGAACTATTTGTTTGTTATTGGCTTCTTTTACTATGTATGCTTATGGTCAGAATCTGTCGGATGAAACATTGCATAGAATCATGACATACAAAAAGCTAATGTCTGGTAGTATGTCTGTAAAAAATGAAAACGGAAAATATCTCTTTAGTTCGACTTATAAGTGTCCTTATAAAAGGTGGGATGATGAAGACTATATTAGACATATTCCAACTAAATTTTTGAATTTGGACTATGGTGATCCTCATGAAGGATTAGATCATGGAGGGCCTGTAAACAGAGTTACCTATGAGGTATCCACTGATAAAATTGTAATTAAAATATATGATCGTGTACAATTGGTATGTGACTTTGATGATAAAGGTGTAGAAAAAGCGCCTGTAGATCCCTTTTCGGAATTTCTGAAGTGTAAGTCAGGTACATCTGAAACTATTGATGGAAAGATTATAGTAGACAATGGAGAGGATATAAGAACCAAAATTATCAGGAGCTGCACTCACAATAAAAAACACATGATGTATATTGGTGCAACGACCTATGGCTATCATAAAGGGAAACTTAGAAAAGGAAGGAGCATCAATTACTTTGCACCTTGGAAGTTTTTTCATAATCAAACTGTTACATACGACCTAAATCAAATTGCCAAAAGTATAGGAATTCCCAAAAAGAATTTAGTATATCAACTCATAGAAAATGGCGTGTCCGGTATTGTAACTGACAAAGGAGGGTTGTATAATTATCTAGATGATAATGAAAAATGCTATTTAGTCTATTCTTTATGGAATTTGTTTGGCAGCCAAGCAGAGTTAGATAAAAACGCCCCTGGTAGTATAAAGCAGAAGGAATCTGTTTCGAGAAATTATCTTCTAGGAAAGGCAGACCAACTTTTTAATGCTGCAAAAATTGCAATAAAGAACAAGCAACGTAAAAGTGCTATAGCTATTCTTGATACAGCGTTGGTTGTCTATAAAGAGACTTTAGAATGGAGTATAAATGACGAACAAAGAAAAGAGGTTCTTCAATCGTATATGAGTGCTTTCCGTACCCAGACTTTTAATGCCTATAGATTAATGAATGATGATAAAGAAAGTTATAGTCTTTTTCAACGAAACTACGATTATTTAAATACATTGCGTTTTGAAGCACCTGTTGATTGGCAAGCCATGGAAATAGGAATTGGAACAATAGCTCTTGAAATGAAAAACTTTAATGAGGCAATTTGTCATCTCAGTCTTGGGCTAGACGAGATGGATGCCCCTTCCAACGTCATGGTCAAAGTCAAGTTGCTTTTAGCTAAAGCATACATAGGTGCAGGAATGAAGCAAAATGCAGATGATTTGTTGGATAATATACTTGAACAAGACCCGAACAATTCTGAAGTACAAGATTTGAAGAAACAATGACATGAATGAACATGACATTAGACGAAAGAATACAAAAAGACTTGGCAGAACTCTACAATGGTGGAGATAACCAAGGAGAAATCCAAGAGGCATTGGCCTTAAATGGCCTCATCCAAGCAAAGCCCTGGCAAACATCGTTTGCCACCAAGGCTTTGCCTGGTTATTACGCTGGTGACCGCAAGGCAAAAACGGTCATGGTGATGCTAAATCCTGGCATGGATGTAGATAAAGCCAATGAAAATTTGAAGTGTGACATCTGCAAACGTTCTATGAAGAATGCAGGTGACATTGCTGCTTTTCACAAATGGTGTGAGAACTATGGTCATATCGATAGGTGCCGATTAGATAACTTTGATCTTAAACAAGCATTCTTTCTTCACAAATGGCCTAAAACGGATATTACCTTCCCTGCAAACTTATGTACTAACTCCAAAAGTAACAAACAAATCTTGCTTGATGCCAAAGAGGCAGTTCTCACCCAGAAACTACAGTTAGAACTAATACCCTATGCATCAAGTTCCTTTAGTCGCTTTGACAAAAACAAGATTGATTTGGTTTTTCCTTTTGTAGATACGCTTTTTGATGAAATCTTCTCACATGATAGGAACTATGTTATTTTCTGTTCTCGAAAATTTGAACACGTTCTAAAAAAATATGACAAGAAACATAAAGGAACAATATGTTTCAAAGGAACCTATTCACAACAAATTAAAAGCAGCAAAATAACCGGCTCTTGTACAAAAATACAGATTCATTATAACAATAAGTCTCTCGATGCAATGATTGCAAATACATTTCCACATCAAGCGCTCCCCAACGCCTATGATTTGATGGAGGAATACGGTACCTTTTGTTACAAACATTATAAGTGATGGAAATACTTGCTCTCATAGGAATTTTTATTGTCGGGCTTGCTATCTTTACAGGTGGTGGTCTCATCGGTTGGGTATTCAAAGGAATTTGGACCATCTTTGAATTCCTACTTGAGGGGTGGGGCTCTTGCTTGAGAGTTGTTGTCTGGATTATTTTGATTCTATTGTTATTGTTGGCATTGGCTTTGTAAATTATTTCATCAGGGCCAGAATTGCTAAGCAGGATGTTTATGTAGAAGAGATGAATGCCAAAGGCAATCTGACAGACGAGGAGTGGAAAGAGGTCTGGAGTGCGATGCTGCAAACCAATAAGTACCTGAGAGCTATCGGAGCCCCAGAGTCAGCTATGTATGACATATAGTTTGGCAATTTGACGGACAGCATTATAAATATCACTTTATATAGCAAAGACGGTTGATTTCATTATGAATAGAAGTTTTTTTGATAAGATTGGAGTAGCAGACATGGAGAAAGTCCATTCTGCTGTGATTGGTTGGATGTTTTCTGATGATTGCTGTGCATTAAACAAGCAACAAAAGTCAGAATTATTATGTTCTTT
>Ga0247608_10005679_pt1 | contig 13411 bp, 9 predicted proteins | sample 176DNAGHGlowgp2_FD_193490 | JGI IMG/M metagenome (GOLD analysis project Ga0247608, IMG submission 193490) | Sheep rumen microbial communities from Palmerston North, Manawatu-Wanganui, New Zealand - 1766 DNA GHGlow gp2 | ecosystem: Host-associated > Mammals > Digestive system > Stomach > Rumen ...
AAGCGGCGAAGACGGAACAAGTGAGGAAATCCTCTACCTGGACCGTACGGCTAAAATGAAGCAGGAACTCGAAAAAGTATTCGGCCGTCTCGACGACGACTACGTAGACAGTCTTCTGGATGATTTCTATAATAAGAATTTTGATTAAAAAAGCGGGGTTCAGGGTGTTTTCCGGGACACTCTCCAAAGTGTGTCCCGGGAAATATCCCTGCACCTCGCGTTCATACATAACAATTAATGGTACCCGACCCTAAACTTCCATATTCCAATTTAGTTCTTTATAACACTGACCGTACAAGCCAGCGCTCTTCCGTTGACCTTCGCATATACAACGGTCTTGCCCAGTGCTTTACCGGTAACCTTACCGTTCTTTACTTCTGCGATACTCTGATTTGCAGTATCCCAGCTTACCTTTACCTTCCCGGCATCAGCACCGTCAAGCTGCAGATCGATCAAAGTACTTTCATATTGATGCAATGTCAGCTTGGTCTTACTCAATCCGACTACATAGACAGTCGCAGTACTCTTCTTGCCGGATGCCGAAAGTGCGGTGATCTTCGCAGTACCTACCGACTTTGCGGTAACCTTGCCGTTTGAATTGACGGATGCCACGGAGGGATTATCCGATGCCCAGCTGAAGCTCTCGGTATAGTTGGCGGGTGATACGGAATACTGCACATCCGTCGTCTCTCCCGTAAGCATGACCAGAGTATCCTCCGAAAGATTGATACTTGAGATGCTTACCGGTGCCGTGACATGCACATATACTACCGCATATATTTCCGCATTATCTCCCGCAGTACATTTAACTATACAGTCACCGGCCTTTAACGCGGTGATCGTGCCCTTCTTGCTGACTATGGCAACTTTATCGTTGTCGGTGGTCCATACAGGTGAATATGTGGTCTTTTTAGGTGATGTTGTAACCTTTATCCTCTTCTTGCCACCCTGTACCAGGCTTACATATGAAGCACTGAGCTCTATATCCTCGGTAGCATTTATAACTCTTACCACGCAGCTGGCCTTTACACCGCTTCCGTCGGTCGCTTTGGCCCATATTCTGGCCTTTCCGGCCTTCACACCGGTAATGGTACCGCTCTTTGATACCTTACATACCGACGTCTTGCTTGATTTCCATTTAAGTTTTTTATTTGTAGCCGTATTACCGGAAACTACAGCATTCAGCTTCAGCTTCTTTCCGACACCGACCTCAGCAGTTTCGGGAAGCGTGATGGTGGTAACCTTCTCTATGACTGTTATCATGGCGTATGCCATAAGATCGCCATCCTCGGATACACACTTGATCAAAGTAGCTCCGCCCTTGATACCCTTTATCTCGCCTTCTTCGTTGACAGTACATATACTTGGATCATCACTGGTCCAGGTAACTTCCTTATCCGATGCATTGGCAGGGGTTATCGTAGCAACAAGCTCTAATGTCTCTCCCACTTCAATGGATGCCGAATCCGGCGTAACCGTAAGGCCTGTCACCTGCTGGGTAACGGTCACGTTGCAATATGCGGATACTCCCGCATCGGTCCTTGCAAATATTACACAGCTTCCCTTAGCTTTTGCCGTGACTTTGCCGGCAGCCGAAACAACGGCGATCTTTTTGTTACTGCTCTCAAAAAGCACGGTATCCGTAGCATCCGCAGGCTGCAGCTGTGCTTCTAACTGATAGCTTTCGCCCACATTCAGATTGAGGTCGGTAACATCAAGCTTAAGTCCCGTTCCGTTTCTTAAGACCGTAACGGTACAGGTGGTAAACACTCCCGATCCGTCCATAGCCTGAACGGTAACAACACAAGTACCGGTATTTTTAGCTGTAAAGAATCCGGTATTATCGACTGTTACGATCTTGGAATCGGTAGGTGTCCACTTTAATGTGGTATCGGATGTCGTAGACGGGAATACCGAATATGTCATACGGTAAGTCTGTCCGACATACATTACAAGATTGGTCTCGTCAAGTACTATGTTTTCCATGCCCTGGAGTATGGTAAATTTACATGACTCGAGTAAACCGTTGGAGGTCATGACATTGATATGTGCCGTACCGGGCTTTACTATGGAAACTTTACCGTTCTGGTCAACGGTGATTATCCTGTTGTCCGAACTTGACCAGGTGAGCTTTTCATTTGAAGGAAGCTCCGGCTCACATTTGCAATACAGCTGATAGATGCCTGCCGACTTCGGGATGACTACCTCATGGTCGGAAAGAGTGATGGAGGTGATACCCGATACAACATGTATTACCATGGTCCCTACTACACCGTTATCCGGATTGACAGCCGTGATAACGGTAGAACCTGATTTTTCACCTGTAATGGTTATGGAAAGTGCATTTGTCGATGCGATCGATGCTACAGAAGGATCGGAGCTGGTCCACTTAAGTACCGTTCCGGATACCTTGGGAGTGATCTCGGCACTGATCGTCATCTTCTCTCCGACCTTCACATGGTCGTCTTTTGCTGTAAGCTTTATGGCACTTACGGATGCCACAACATTTATCGTACACTGTGCACGCTTTGTAACACCGCTTCCAACGTTGATCTGTGCAGTTACTGTAGTCGTACCGACCTTCTTGGCTGTAACTAAACCCGTATCATCAACACTTGCTATGGAATCATCCTTGCTGATCCAGTATATCTCACCCTGATAAGGATTCGGTGCGGTCAGTGATAACTGAAGCTCCGAACCTAAGGTCATGGTAGCTGATGATGTATTTATGGCAATGCCGTCATAGACCGTAACATCTACAGATCTGGTCTTGTCGGCAGTCTTGTCGAATCTTATCCTGGGATCGGATGCATAGCTTCCGAAAAGCTTGTCAAATCCCTCTTCATCGCTTAAGTTGATCTTTACTTTTGTAGTTCCTTCGCTCTTAGCTTCGATCACTCCGTCCGTAGGCTTTACAGATGCAACCTCGGGGTTGTCGGAGATAAAGCGGAACTTGCCGGCAGGGAGATTGGAGTTGGCCAGCAGGTCAAACGAATCATATATGTCCTGATTGTAATAGCTTAAAGTGAGGCTGTCCGCAGGAAATCTCACAGGGACTATCACAATGTACTGTAATGCCTTGATTCCCGGTGCCGTAACGTCATATGCACCCGAAGAAGTCGCAGTGTCCTTACCCTTTACCGGGATAGCGGTCACATAATACACACCGGCTTTCAGATTGTTCAGTACCATCCTGCCGTTGGCATCGCTTATCTCCATATCCTTTTTAACATCATCCGTGATCTCGGTAGCCTTGGAGATGACATCTCCCTGGAAAATACGCCACTCAAGGGAGCTTGCAAATGCGGCATTTGTCTGGAATACAACGGAATCATAGTCCCATACGATCTCACCCTCGCTTCTCGAATCAGCCGTAGTATTATATCCGCTGATGTAGCTTTCGGGAACTACTACCACATCGAAACTTAATGAATCCTTCTTCCCCAAAAGCTCATTTTCCGTACTTGTCTCAACAGTGATGGTTGCAAAACCTGCGGACTTGGCTGTGATAAGACCGGTAAGTGTATCTACGTCAGCTACCGTTGCGTCCGATGTGGACCAGTTGAGAGCAGCGGTAAAAGGCCCTAAATTATTAGGGGCCACATTGCTTTCGACACTTAAAAGAGTGGTCTCATCTACAGTTGTAGAAGGATCGTCGGTCGCATATCCGTATTTTACATATCTGAGTTTTCTTAAGTAATGGGAAGCTTCGGGATGGTCAGCCGAAGAAGCTGTATAGAGCTGAAGTGTATAATTGGTTTCAGAACTGTCTCCGGACTGTGCGAAAAGAAGGCCGTAATTCCCGTTGGAATTTGAAGCCATAAGGTTATTGAATATAGGCTCGTCGGTGGATACATTATCGGACCACTGAAGAGGCACATAAATAGAGCAGTATGCAACAGCGGTATATGTAGTCCCGTCAGGAGCTGTCATAGTGACCGAAAGTCCCGAATATCCGGGGGATATGATATCAAGAGTCACGCTGCAGGTGGCATTGTCCTGGCTTTTGACCTTTATGATATTGCTGTTGCTCACAACCCATTCAAACTTGGTACCGCTTGCGATACCTTCTGTATTTCTCAAGATAATGGTGAGGGTACTGTCCTTATTGTTGTAAAGGGAATAGTCGATAGTATCTCCGTCCTTGATCTCCTTGTTGCCGATAAGGAAACTGAATGTGCCCGCGGGAGACTCTCCTGCTGCACCCGCGTCCGCATATCTTCCGCAAAGTGACAGGACCAAGACCAGTAAAACTGCCGTTATCAGATACTTTCTCTTCATAAGCGATACCCTCTTTTTAAGTCGGGCCGGTCAGTCCTTTTCCTTCTTTGAAGAGGAATCGGACTTTTTAGCCTTACCTTCTTCTTCCGTTTTTGATTTTTTTTCGGAAGTTATTGAAAAACTGTCGTCAATTATCTTTTCGATCATCATCTTTTTCATATACACATCAAAACAGAGCATAGCTATAAAAGTGAACGCCTGAAGGAAATCCTTCTCCTTCTTGTCCTTCACTTCATCAAAGCTCTCCTTTGACTTAAAATACTTTCTTACCACATCTCTCGTGATGGAATAAGACTGTTCGTACTCGATGTCGAATATCTCCTTATAGATATCCTCCATATCTATAGAGCCGTTATCCCCGAAGAACATATCGGTAAGAGGCTTAAGAATGCTGCGCGTGTCATCCATGGGCATAACATTCTTAAGATAGTATATGAAAAGTAAAGTATACATGTGGTCTTTTGTATACTTCTTCTTTTTAGGGGACGGAAGCAGGTCATTCTTCGTATAATTGTTGATCATGGTCTTGGTAAGGAGCTTGTCATCACCGCGGCGCTTCATGGTCTCCAAACGCTCGTCCATGAATTTCGTAACCTGATCCATATACAGATCGATCCCCGGAACCTCACCGGGCTGTACATATTTGGTAGACTTCAGCTTATTCAGGATAGAAACCATATATACATTGTTTTCTTCCCTAAGCATCTGCTTAAGGCTCTTGAGAACCGCAGCCGAAATGTCCTTTGTGTCCGAATTTGAACCTGCCATTATCCCATCCTCGTACAGCTAAAGCAAGAAATTATTCCTCTTCAGCCTCTTCCTTCTTATCCTCTTCTGCATCAACATCTTCAAGATCATCAAGGTCATCAATGTCCTCGAAATCGTCAAAGTCGTCATCATCTTCATAATCCTTAAGATAATCGGGCTTTACGAGCTTGTAGATGAAATAGCCGATAGCTGCAAGAGCAAGTACTGCCGAAATAATACAGATAACTATAACAACGGTATTTTTCTTGTGCTCTTCATCCTTCTCCTTAAGGATCTCGCCCAACTTGGTCTCTGTGATGACTTCATCGATGTCAACCTTAGACTTGTCATTCTTTCTGCACTTAAAACACATAAACTCCACATCCTTTCATTTATAGTTTTTATATTACTACAACATATAGTTTACCATACTACACGTTATTTTTCCAGTATTTTTTAAAATAAATTGACATAAAATAAGGAAAATAGTACAATTAACCATATTTCCCACGGAAAGGAACAAGTATGGACAAGATTTTTGACGGACTGAACGAGATGCAGCAGGAAGCCGTAAAAACCACGGAAGGCCCTCTTCTCATCCTTGCAGGTGCAGGATCGGGAAAGACAAGGGTACTTACACACCGTGTAGCTTACCTCATATCCGAATGCGGCGTCAGTCCTTATAATATAATGGCAGTCACCTTTACAAACAAGGCTGCCGGTGAGCTTAAAGAACGTATCGCAAATATCGTAGGTCCTGGCTCTGAGGCCGTATGGGCCAGCACCTTCCACTCCTCATGTGTAAGGTTTTTAAGGCGTTTTATCGACAGGATAGGCTTTGATACCGATTTTGTCATATATGACCGCGACGACCAGCGCTCCCTTATGAAGGATATCTTAAAAAACATGAACTTAGATCCCAAGCGTTATAAGGATAAGACCTTTTTAAACGTGATATCCGGTGCAAAAGACGAGCTGATCGATCCCGAGCGTTTTGCAAATGAAGCCGGAGGCGACCCCGATTATATACTGTATGCAAAAGTATATGCCGAGTACCAGAAAAGACTCCGTGCCAACAACGCTCTCGACTTTGACGATCTGATATTCAAAGCCGTCGAGCTGTTCCGTACCTCACGCGAGACGCTTGAATATTACAGGAACCGCTTCCATTATATAATGGTAGACGAGTATCAGGATACAAACACCGCACAGTTTGAACTCATCCGGCTTCTCTCCGACCGCACAAACGCCTTCGGAGATCCCGAGCATAACCTGTGCGTGGTAGGTGATGACGACCAGTCCATCTACAAATTCCGCGGTGCAAACATCAGGAACATCCTCGATTTCGAAAAAAATTATCCGGATGCCAAAGTGATCCGCCTAGAGCAGAATTACCGCTCTACAAAGAGTATCCTCGATGCAGCCAACGAGGTCATAAGGAACAACACAAGCCGTAAATCAAAAACCTTATGGACTGCCAACGAAGCAGGCACTCCCGTTGTATACACAACTTACCCGGATGACAAGACAGAAGCGGCTGATATCATTAATACCATATATTCCGAAGTACGTGAAGGCAATGCCGATTATAAGGATTTTGCCATACTGTACCGTACAAATGCACAGTCCCGTCTGTTTGAAGAAAGGCTTATCCTCCGTAACATCCCATATAAGATCATCGGAAGCATAAACTTCTACCAGCGCCGCGAAATAAAGGATATCCTTGCATATCTGCGGGTTATCGCCGACAACGCCGATGACATCTCCGTAAAAAGAGTCATCAACATCCCCAAGCGCGGGATAGGTCAGACCAGTCTGGATAAAATATCGGCATACGCCGAAGAAAACGAGATATCCGTATACCATGCACTGCTAAGGGTAAGCGGCGATCCCGGACTTTCAAAAAGTTTAAATCTGGGGCGTTCACTGTCAGGTATCACATCCTTTACGGCACTTATCGAGTCATTAAAAAGCCGTCTTAAGAAAATCTCATCCTTAAAGGATGTAGTAGACGAGCTTATAGAAGCCATAGATTATTACGATTACCTTGAAGACGAGGATAACGACGAAAAGCTTGACGAGAGAAAAGAAAACGTGGATGAACTCTTAAATAAGCTGGTAGAATATGAAGAAAATGCCGAAGAGGAAAACGAAGCAGCCACACTCTCAGGCTTCTTGGAAGAAGTTGCATTGGTCGGCGATATCGACTCCTACTCGGAAGATAATGACATAGTGGTCCTCATGACCATACACAGTGCCAAGGGGTTAGAGTTCAACAATGTTTTTTTGGCAGGCATGGAGGAAGGCATATTCCCCAGCTCCTTATCACTTGACGCAGATGACCCTGAAGAAGAGATAGCCGAAGAACGCCGTCTGTGCTATGTAGCCATCACAAGAGCCAAGGATCATCTCTACTTAAGCTCGGCCATCACCAGGATGATGCACGGAAACCTCGCATTCAATGCTCCTTCAAGATTTATCCGGGAGATCCCGAGACATCTGATGAGTGTAAAGGGTGCTGTCGGAAGGCAGAATACCTTAAGCGGCAATGCAGCCTTTGCAGGAAGTATGCGCTACCGCGGGAATGACACCCAGTATACAAAAAACGGCAGCTTCGGCGAGCACAGCCGTGCCTTTAGAGAAAAAGACGCCGGACATTATAATCCCAAAGTCACACTTAACAACAATCCGTACCTCAGCTTACCTCAGAAAGGTATAAGTGCTCCTGTACAGGACATGGCTTCTTTGGGATATGCAGTCGGCGACCGTGTAAAGCATATCAAATTCGGTACCGGCACAGTCACCGATATCACGAAAGGCGACAGGGATTACGAAGTAACAGTCGATTTTCCCGCAGGGACCAAAAAAATGCTTGCATCATTTGCAAAGTTAAAAAAAGCAGAGGATTAACCCTCTGCTTTTTCTTCTATAACACAATCCTGAGCGTCCTGCGGTTCATCGCTGTTCTTCCGTGCCTTAGCCACTCTGCCGAAATACAGATGTGCTATCAGCGTGAATACACCCGTAACCAAAGCAAACAGGTAATAAGTGATACCGCGGTTGAGCAGCAGTCCTGCGGATACCATGCTTCCGAAGACCATGGTCTGCAGTCTCACAAATACTATCTCGTTCACTCCCGAAGCACCCGGTATCGGCAGGATATCGACCGCCAATGAAAGCACTATCTGAAGTGATATAACATCGACCAGCTTGCAGTCATTTACATGAAGCGCTCTAGCCACACAGAATGTGACCGCAAAATATGCAACTCTCTGCACTATCGTGATAAATGCCATCTTTACCATGACATGCTTGTTTTTCTTCAAGAAATCCGAAGCCGCCTCATACTGCTTGATAGAATTCTCGGCCTTTTCGCTTAATTTATCGGGATGCTTGACAATTTTGAGCTTTGCGCCGATCTTGATAGCCGTCTCCACAATCCATGAAGCAAACGCAGGCTTAAGCACACATATAAGCAGGAAAGATCCGAATGCCAGCTGGCATACTATACCGATTACGAAAAATACTATAACATCGCTTATGGCTCCGCCGACCAGTGCCGGATTAAGTATAAGTGCCGTAAAGAACATTATGACCAGCACAAGCTTATACACCAGCGTCACGAGCATACAGCAAAGCGTCGATACGAACGCATTAACTCCCAGCTTTGTCATATAGATGATCTGGAGGGGCTGTCCGCCCGATGCTCCGGGAGTGATCTGGCTGAAAAAGAATCCTATGTTGGAGAGAAGTATGCATTTTACCATGCTCACTTTCTGCTTCATACCCTTAAACAGCATCCTGAACTGTACGGACTCCCCGCACAGGAACACTACCATCAACAGTCCTGCTATTCCCAGCCATCTGCAATCGGCTTCTTTTATCTGATTAAAAATCTGTTTCGGTTCATTATCTTTAAATAATAAATGTAAAGTAAGTACTGTGATGCCCAGTATCAGTAAGATGTTCAGGGCATACTTCAAAAACTTCTTAAGTGTCTGGTTCACCGACAATCCTCCTATTACAAACTAAATCGCAAACCTCAAATAGTATATCTGTTTTGTGTTTTCTTGTCAACCTTAAATAAAAAAAGCAAAAAATCCCCTATTCATAATTTTTTAACTTTACATTTTGGTGTTTTCATCGTATAATACTATCTGATGATTTGACTGAGTTTATCAGTCAAAATTGAAAGGAGAAGCAAGATGAAGAAATTCTTAAAGTTTGTTGTTGGTGCAGCAGGTGCTGCAGCTGCCGGCTTCGGTGCATATTGTGCATATAAGAAGCTCACCGGTAAGGATGAAGCTGATGACGATTTCGATGATGATATTGATGACTTCGATCTGGATGAAGAGAATGAGGATGAATCACCCGAATATGTTTCTCTTAACATCAAGCCCGAGGATGCTGCCGACGAAGTTAAGGATGCTCTCGATGACGCCAAGGAAGCTGCCGAGGATGCTGCAGAAGACATCAAGGACGCATTTAACTAAACCTTTATACCAACAAAAAAAGAGTCTTGCGACTCTTTTTTTATTGCTGTTTATTGCTTTGTTCCTGTTTAAGATCAAGTCTTATCAGGCCAGTTAACCTCATAATAGGTACATGCTGAAGCAAGCCTGATATCCGTACCCTTAACCTTGCTCATGTTCTCTCCGGCGAATCTGACGTATATCTTACTGCCGCCAGGAGCGCCCGAAGCACTGAATGTGAGTGTTTTCTTAGAGCTCTTAACGGTCTTCCATACCGCTTTTTTCTCATCAAAGGCATATCCCTTCTTAATGATGCAGTACTCTATGGGAAGTTCGGTAGAAGCCCCCGGGAAGGAGATCTTCAGTTTTTTATTGTCGTTTGTGAATATAACATCACCGCTCTCCCCTATCACAGGAGCGGGATTCTGTCCCGGTACAAAAAGCGTCGTGCTCTTAGATGCAGCCTTTTTATCCGTGGCATAGAATCTGAATCTGATCTTTACATCCTCGCCCTTTTTGCCACCCGTAGAGAAAACCTCGGGAATCAGAGTATCAAGATCCATATTCTTAGAACAGCTTATCCATTTTTTCTGCTTGCTGTCATAGTACTCCCATGAATCCTTGGTATTTACCGTACGTTTTTTCAGATCAAACTGGATAAGAGGCGCCTCAGCCTGTTTGGGTATAGTGACCTTCACCTCGTTGCTCAGCCTCTCGCCGGGATTTTTATCATCGGTACCGGTCTTCTGTATACAGCAGAATATAAGCTTGCAGCCCTTAAATCGTAGCGTCTCTATGGTCTTAAGGAAAGCCTTGTAGCTTGCCGAACTCTTATCGAACGATACCTCGGTCCAGTTATAATCGGAAGTCTTTCTCCACATGAATTTCTCGCAGCTTCCGTATCCGTCAAAATCAAAGTCTATAGCTATCTTATCAAACTTGACCTTAAAAACGGTGATCATCTTAGGGATGGTAACATCCACGGCGGTCTCATCTTTATTTCCTTTAAAGTAAAGTTTCACATCACTTTTCGGATCCACCCACGATATATCCATCTCGATATATTCACCTTCGGAACCGTTCTTTATCTCGCCGTCTGCCTCCAGCCAGTTTTTCCTGCCGTTGGTAGAAAAATACACTATACCGTTTCCGTTCTTAAATACCTGTAAAGTAAGGTCATCATAATCTATTTTACCTATGGTGACCGGTTTTTCCCCACCTGCTGCCTGTACGTTTTTTAATCCCGAAGTAAGCAAAAAGACCACCGTTATAACCAGAACAGCTGTGCAGCATGAAAATATTCTCTTTATCATATCTTTTTCATACCTCCTGATATAGTATAATGCTTAACTGTCCTAGTACTCAACAGTTGTGAATTTTTTATATGTGGAAGCAAGTGCATATCCGCTTATACCAAGCTTTCTTATCGACTTCTTCCTTACATATATGATGCTTCCCTCAGTTGCGTTGTTCTTTTCCTTTTCAACGGTAAAAGCTCTCTTATCCGTAACGGTAACCCAGTGTATCTCGTTAAAGCTGTCTATCGTTACGCCCTCTTTTTGGTCTTTTGCATTTATAATGCAGTATTCATAAGGTACCGAATAGCTTGCTTTCTCAAAGGTCAGCATAAAACCCGATCCGTCTTCTTTATACTCTATTTTTACGCTTTTCAGTTCTTCATCGGTAAGCCTTGTCTGTCCCGGTATAAAGACGGTGGTAGTGTTCGACATCTGTTTCTTTGCGGTAGCGGGAACCCTGAACTGTATCCCCACTGTCTCGCCGTCCTTTGACGCATCTGCCAATGCCTTCGGTGCCAGATCCTTTATAAGCACATCGCTTCCTACAGGTACCTTTTTCCATTTTTCTCCGTCAAGTACCTTTCCGTCCTCGTCACAGAATCTGTACTCAAGTCCTTTATCAAGCTTAAAGGTAAGCTTCTCGTCATCTATCGCAACCTTAGGAGCCGCTGTCTTATGCTTTATGGCTACGGATACTTCTTTTCCGGGACGAAGGCCTGCGGATGTCCCGTCTCCTTTTACGGGAGCGGTCCTGAATACGAGTGTGGCGCCCTTACTTACCAAGCCTTCAAGTGTTTTGGAAAAGGCAGTCTTATTATATGTCTTCCACTTTGTCGAATTCTTTTTTCTCCACTGTATCGTACGTCCGTTATCACCTGTGATATCAAGTACGCCTGCAGCTGCTGTATATGTGACTTTAAGCGTTTTTTCCTGCTTCGGTATCTTCACTTTTACTGCAGTTTTATTTTTATCTCCGCGGAGTGAAAGCACATAGTCCTTAGATACAGGTATCCATGAAATATCAAGGGTAACTGCACCGGATACAGGTTCTACGGTCACCGTCTCCCAGGTTTTCTGCTTTGAATCCGATATCTGCAGCTCGGTATCACCGGTGCCTAACTTGACCGTAACCGTGCTTTTTTCATAATCTATCCCGGTAACTTCAACCGTCTCTTCGGCCTTCACCCCTACGGATGCTGTAAATATCAATATCAAAAAGGCAAATGCCATGGCCGCCTTTACAGATCTTTTTATATATAAAGTCCTGTCCATAATAATCTCCTTTCGGAAAACATAGTCCTAATATGTATATCGGAGGATTTTTATATACCCTCAACCCCTAAAATAAAAAAAGCTATATACAAAATACATCAAATGGAGTAAAATATCAAATGAAAAATCTATAGATGAGAGGTACCGGTATGGTAACTTTACTTTTTGATAAGCTCCCGCCGTTCTATACGGCTGCTGTTTCAGTATTGGTCTTTGTGCTGACCTTCATCCTGTCAGATAAGCTGAAAGCCAAGCTTCCCGTTGACAAAGGACGTGCATTTGCGGTAAATGCCGAGAAAGCCAAAGGCAAGGCCAGAGGCGCCGGGATCATATTCGTGACCGTCTTCTGTGTGCTCGCATTCCTGTTTGCACCGTTTGATGTGGAATATGCAGTATATCTTGTATTCCTGTTCTTTGCGATGATGACCGGATTTTTGGATGACGCGTCGACTAAGTCCTGGAGCGACTATAAAAAAGGAGCCCTTGATTTACTTATCTCCATAGGCTGTGCCATCACATTTGCAGCCCATAACTCCACAGTCATTGATTTCAGGCTCTTATCAAGCCTCATAGGGAAAAACCTTTCGTTAGAACTTCCTTATGTTGTATATGTGATACTTGCCACCATACTCATATGGATGTCGATAAACGTGATAAATTGCACGGACGGTGTGGACGGACTCTGTACATCGCTTTCGATCATATGCATGTTCACATTCATGCTTATCACCGCAGAACCTGATTTTGTAATGTACGAAGTGCTGTTCATGTTTGCCATGGCAGGATACCTTTGGTTCAATGCCTCCCCGAGCATCATGCTGATGGGAGATGCAGGTTCACGTACCATCGGTGTATTTATGGCGATAGCAGCCATGAAATGCGGTGACCCGCTGCTCTTCATCCCCATCTGTATAGTATTCATACTGGACGGCGGATTAGGACTCGTAAAGATATTCCTGTTAAGATTCTTTAAGATAAGTATCCTTAAGAATACCAGGACTCCCTTACATGACCACTTCCGTAAGAACAGGCCCGAGGACAAACAATGGAAGGACACCCATGTGGTCCACAGATTCTGCATAATACAGTTTATCATCTGTATGGCGGTACTTATGATGCTGCGCTGATCCGGCTGCACTTCTCTAAAGAACCCGCTGCCGTTTTAAAGACAACTAATTTAAAATTAATAATCATTTAAAATATTACACTAAAAAAGGGCTCGTGACGGGTATGCTCCCGGGCGAAATTGTCTTTGGTGACAATTTCGCCGGGATGCTGCCCGGACAGAGCCCTTAGTTTTTTAATATGAATATACCATTATTCGATCGCCGGGAGCAGTTC
>Ga0247608_10005681_pt1 | contig 13406 bp, 10 predicted proteins | sample 176DNAGHGlowgp2_FD_193490 | JGI IMG/M metagenome (GOLD analysis project Ga0247608, IMG submission 193490) | Sheep rumen microbial communities from Palmerston North, Manawatu-Wanganui, New Zealand - 1766 DNA GHGlow gp2 | ecosystem: Host-associated > Mammals > Digestive system > Stomach > Rumen ...
GTATTCGGCCCCCTCGAAGAACGTCCAGTCCCCCTTCGTCGCGAGCTGGACCGGCCTCTTGGGCAACGGCCGGCGGATGTCGCCGTCCGTGCAGCGAACCACCGCGACGCGGCGGTTCAGCCAGTGGCCCGGCGCATAGCGCTTGGTCCAGTCGGCCTTCGTGCCGTCGAACGCGAGCCGCTTCACGAAGAACGGCCCGGCGCCGAAGTCGATCGTGCCGTTCGCGCAGCGGACGACGGGCTTGCACCCTTCGCACCAGTCCGAACTGAACTGGATTCGATCGAACTCCTCGACGGTCCCGTCGTAGAGGACTTCGGAAAGCGCCGTGGCGTAGAAGGCGTCGCTTCCAACCGCCTTGAGCGATTTCGGAAATTTGACGGACCGGAGGTTCTTGCATCCGACGAACGCAAGGATCCCGATGGAGGTCACGTTTTCCGGGAGGGCGACGTCCACGAGGTCCTCGCGGTTCCAGAACTCCTTGAAGCCGATTTCCTTGGCGGAAGGGAGGACAGGACGGAGAATTTCTATTTTCATGTTGTGGTCGGTTGAGACGGGATTGGAGTTTGCGGTCGAAAACGGTTTTCGTCATCATGGTTCGCGGCCGCCCTTTTCCGGCGTCGGCGATCCCTGTTCGAAGTCGTCCCAGATTCGCGCGAAACCGGCATCGACGTCGCTTTCAATTCCGTTCCATTCGACTCGGACCGGACATCCGTCGTAGGAGATCCGGTGCACCAGCAGCGCGCGGAACGAAAAGCCGCCGGTCCGAACGCGGCCGAAGGGCAGAACCAGCTTGGCCGGATCGAAATCTCCGTCGATCGGAACGCGCCAGCGGACGGATCCGCAGGGCGTTTCCCAGACCGTCTTCCGTCCAAGATGCACGGCCCACCGGACCCACCGGACTTCGTTCCGCGCGGGAGTCCCCATCGTGAAAAGAGGACCGTCGTCGCGGATCGAGACGCCGCTCGCCTCCGGATCGGCCGGATCGACGACGATCACGGCCGGACCTCCCCGCCCGGCGGGACGACCCGGACGGCCGTCGTCGCGACCATGGACCGAAACCGTGATTTCGAGCGGACGAGCGGATCCGGACGTCTCGTCGGACAGAACCGGCGCGTCCTTGACCAGGAACGGCATCTCGAGGACGTGCTTGCGCGTCGGTTCCGGCTCCGGCTTCGGATCGTCGACGTCGACGGGGGCGTGTCCGATCGTGAGCGAAGGTCCGGAAATCGAAATCCACGCCTTGCGGATCACGTCCGCCCGCTCGAAGGCGTCTGACAGCCCGGGATCGACGAGCAGCATGGAAACCCAGTCGCTCGTGTCGAGCTGCAGGGAGGACGGCCAGTCCGCCGGATCCGTGAACGCCCGTTTCACGGGGGGCAGGAACCGGAAGAAGGCCGGCTGCGCGGCGAGCAGGCGCCCCCAGTCGCCGTCGTCCAGCCGGTTCCAGGGAGGGTCGCCGGCGACGTTCCACTCGAACGCGTCCGCGATTTCCGGACAATCCGAGAAGACCCGGACGACGGCGGCGCCGGAAAGGGCGTTCCAATCGCAGCGCGGGGCCAGTTCGGGCCGTCGCACGACCAGCTCGGCCCAATCCCAACCGTCGAGCAGTCCGCCGGGAATGCGGCTCGCAAACCGCGGGAAACGGTCGAGGATTTCGACGAGGACGTCGCCGGAAAGCATCGGCGCCCAGTTCCAGAACAGGTCGGCCCGTTCCGGATGCGCTTCGAGAAGGCGAATCCACGCCGAAGCGCCCCAGGCCGGAAAATCGCACCATTCCTCGGGATCGTCCCCCCGGCGTCTTTCGGGATCGTCCGGCTTCCGGTCGAGGAACTCGACAAGTCCCGCCGCTTCGCCCTCTCCGCCGTTCCAGTCCTCTCCGGGCGAATCGTGCTCCACCGGTTCGTCGGAGGAACGTTCGTCTTCGCCTTGCGAATCCGGACATTCGCGCGCCTCGCGGTCGCGGGCGAGCGCGTCCGCGGCGGCGAGCAGTGCTTCGTCGGCGCATTTCTCCCGGAACTCCGGCCGGACTTCCAGAAGATTGCACCAGTCTTCCTCGGTCAAGAGCGACCAGTTGTCTTTTGCGGGCATTCCGTTTTCTCCTTGCGGTTTTCTTCGAGCTTCATCGTCTCGCCCGTAAACGTGTCGCGGGCGGCGAGATCCGACGGCTTGAGCCTGGCCTTGTTCTCCGGCGTCGGATCGTTGAGGTACCGGAGCATGGCGGGGGATACGAGGATCATGGCTGCAGTCTACCCGACGCGCGGGAAGGTTTCACCTCCCGTCCACGAAGGCGGAGCGGCGCCGCAGATCGAATGGCAAAAGTCTTCATGGCGGTTTTCGGTCGTTTGTTTAGGGAACGAGCATTCCCCCACCAAACAACAAGTCTATGATATGCCTGTCAAACTCCCGGGCTGGCGTTTTTTGTCCGCCTCGATACCAAGTGGCAAGAATCCTCATGCCGTCTTTAGCGAACAGCTGGAAACTCCTCTTTCTTTCTCCGGGAACCATGCCCGGTCCCGCCACAGATTCGAATCCGGCCGCAATCGCCAAATCCGCGTAAACGTCTCCGAGGGCGAAACAGGTTTTCGTGTCGGACTGCCGAATTGCCGACTCGAGGGGTTCGACGACAAACCGAAGGAAATGGTTTCTGTTCCTTGGATCGAGCATGACGGAATTCGCCCTGTTGCTCGGCCAGGTCTTGGAATGCCATCCGCAGAGTTCGATGCCGAAAGGGAAACGACCCGCTCTCCATCCGGGCAGATTCTGCGTGACACGAGCGGCCCAGTTTGCTACCGGTTTCCACCATTTGACGCCTCCATAGGATTCAAATCCTGTCGGAGGTTCAAAGATTGGAATGGGTGCGGGCGTCGCAAACGTACTGTATTTCGATTCGGAGACACGATCCATGAACCAATGAAGGGATTTCTCATGCGGACTCCATTCCGCGCGCGATCGCGTCCAGTCCGGAACTACGTGTCCGCCTGGATTGTGGTGTGCAATCACGATTGATGATTCCAGCGGATTGCCCCAGTACGGTTCGGGCATCAGGCCCGGTTGGAAACAAAAATCCCGCTCGCGTTCTGAAATATCGAACAAGTCCCGAACGAACGCGACGTCTCCACAACCGCAGAGGGGATCAAAAGGTGTTTCCGACTGGTGATTTCTGCGGTTCCCTTCGTGCCATTGCCGGATGATCGAGTCCCAATCGTCCATAAACCGATTCAGGATTCTTCTGTCATTTTCGTCTCTTGCGGACGCGTTTGCCACCCTTCTTGAAATCCTTGAGGAACCGAAGAAATCGCCGTCGGTGCAGTGGACCGTCGGGGCGTGGTCGATCCAGGCCTGCTCTCCTTCGGTTTTTTCGATCCGTTTGAATTCCTCCATTGTACCGGCGAAGAAGAATTCGTCGACGGCCGTGTCGGAGAAGGCCAAGGTGCCGATCCGTTCCAGGGACTTCGGCAGGGAAACCGAACGGAGTTTGGAACACCCCATGAAAGCGGCGCCTTTGATGATCTTCAGGTTGCGCGAAAGCGTGATGCTTTCGAGGTTCGCGCAATGTTCGAACGCCTTGGCTTCCACGACTTCCACCGTGTCGGGCATCCAGACGGTCCGGACCTCGTCGGACGTGAACGTGTTTTGGATGTCCTTGCCGACGACGCGGGCGCCGTCCGGAATCCGGACGTTTTCCATGCTTCCCGTGTAGGACTTCCAGTTTCCGTTCTTGTCTTGGTATGCGTTTTCGATGGCCATGGCGTTTTCGGGATTATGGGTCGATGGTGTGCTTGTCGTGCGGACGGGAAAGATTGTATCAGAAGCGGTCTTCGAGGAAAAGGGAAAAACGCGTGGCGCGCGGAGCGGCGGAACCGCCCGCGCGACACTCACGATCCAACGATCAAGGAAGCTCCACTTCGTCGGAAACGCGCTTGTAGACGCATTTTCCGGCTTTCCTGGATTCTTCGGAATCAATCCGGAAAACCCCCAGGAAACCGAAACCATGCTTCAGTGGAGCAATGGCTCCGAATTTCCGGTTGTCACGGAAAAACACGATTCGGAAACCAGCTTCCCCCTTTTCCTCCTTGAGGATTTCCTCTTCAACCCATTCCAGGTTCATCTTGGCAAGAAGGGCCTCATTGCCCTTCTCTTTTCCCTGTCCCATGTATTCCTCCACGAGGAAAGGATTGGAATAGCTTTTCTTTGCCGTTTTGGTTTCAGCCTTGGCAAACCAGAGCCACTTGTCCGTTTCCGGAATCCGGAAACAAGGCTTCACTCGCGCGCGCACGTTGAGAAGCCCGCACCAGTCGCGCACGGTCTTGCAGGAAGGATAGACGGGATTTCCGATTTCGTTTTTCCAGTTGATTTTTGGCATGTTTTTGGTTTTCCTTTCTGTTGGTTTTCCGCGGAACGATTCGCGGACGCCGGACAGTATAACACAGTTTGCGGTCAACCTAAACAAACCTCCGAAACGATTTTGCACGCGGAGTTCGCGGACCAGAGGGCTCAAGCGAAATGCTCACGCGAAGTCCGCGGAGTTCGCGGAGTCCTTGCTCTGCGCGGGCTCTCAAGAGGTTTAAAACCACGCAGAGAACGCAGAGCCATGCTCCGGACTGGCTCTCAAGCGATTTTTTGGAGCCCGCTCCGCGGGCTGAAACTAGGCGGCGGGCCGCCTCACGGAAAACTTTGCGGCCTTCGCGAACTTTTCGTGAGAGCATTCACCGGCGCCCGGGCGGAACGGGGCTCTGCGTTCTCTGCGTGATGATTCACCGGAGCCCGGGCGCCTTCAGGGATTCGATCCGGCTGCGTTTTCACTCGTTTTCATGCTCGGATTTCGCTTTCGTCTTGCGCGGTTCTTCGAGCTTCATCGTCTCGCCCGTGAACGTGTCGCGGGCGGCGAGATCCGACGGCTTGAGCTTGGCCTTGTTCTCCGGCGTCGGATCGTTGAGATACCGGAGCATGGCGGGGGATACGAGAATCATGGGACAAGTCTACATTGCGGACGGGCGAGTTTCAACTCCGGAGTTTTTCAAAGCGGTCGACTCCGTTCCCTCGCTGAGAAATGAATCCAATAGCCCTTTTACATAGTTTGACAGTTTTTCCATATCGCTTAGGCTCCAACCCGATCCTATATCTGAGGTGTGATCGTACATCCACCGACGTTTTGGACAGTCCGGTAAAACTTGGTTATGAGCGTTCAGATACTGTTTCTTTTTCTCGTAGGGCCTACTATTGCTCATGGACGAGTTCTCGGAACTGTATACGAGAAATAGATTGCCGATATCGTTTTTATCTTTGTCCCCCCAAACATCTCCGGTTTTCTTGTCATTTTGCGGATGGTGGTGTTCGATCGAGGTCAGATACTTGAAAACAAATTTGTTGTCGACAGGGAACTCGGCATTTTCATTTCGTTTCTCCCACATCAAATAGTCGATGAGATTGAGCATCAGACGCGAAGTTTCCAGACCGAGACAGTAAATGTTCTTGTCGGCTTTCTCTATTTTCGTTTTGAAACCTTCCAACCTGACTCTCGTCCAGTCCTTCAGTTTTCGCAGCATGGTCTCACCATCGGACAGTTCGGATTCTTCCGCCTCCAGCAACATCTGCAGCCACTCCTTGTTTCGCTGGGTGTTGTACGTCACTTGCAGCATCGATTGGAAATACACGATAGCAGGCAAAACATCAGGGCCGAACGTATTAACGGCTTCGTAACTTCTGTCATAGTGTTTGACATGCGTCAATTGCCAATCGATGACATAGCCGCGATCGTCGTTGAACGACTTGACGACATACTTGTCGAACTTCAGACGCAGACGGATCAGCAAATCGAGGAAAGAAACCGGATCGATGCGGCTCTTCATCGAATCAGAGATCTCTTTCATTTTGCGCTCGTCAAGGGGAATCTCCTCTCTGATGTTGGGGAAATTGTCATTTCGATAGCATCGAAGGGCATGCATCAGAAAGTTGGAAAAATCCCATAGAACGGACTGTTCAGAGGTCAAATTGTCATCTGGAGATTCTTCGTCGTTCTTTTTCGGCTCGACGTCCAGCCATGTCTTGTTTGGATTGTCGACGAACTCCCAACAGCAATGCAAGTGGTCGATCAAGTGACCGTTGAGCCGGGAACAAGCCGTCCAGAACGTGTCGAACCGGGATGCAAGTTCGTCGAAATTCCGTCCCGAGAGCTTGCCTTCAGGCTTGCATTGCGTTTCCAACTTGGAAATCAGTTCGGCCTTGAGAATCTCGTGGTACTCGAGTTGCTCGCCGCGATTGTTCATGATTTCGAAATAGGCGTTCACGTCGGTCCCCGAAGGAAGTTCGATCCGGAACAGCCTGACTTTGTCGAGAATGAATTGCTTGAAGGCCGTTCCGGCCTTCGGCTCTTTAAGAGGATTCTGCCCCTGCAAACAATCTTTCGAAACGTCTTCGTCGCATCCTTCCGGATAGAAATTGTTCATGACATTGGCGGCAACAACAAATGGTTCCGGGTATGCCGCCGCGCCCGCAGCATCAAGCACCTTTGTTCCGTATTCGTAGCACTTGGCGAGAAACTGATCAGCATCCCCGCGGCACTCGAAGTCCAGAATCTTCTTTCCTCCGGAAGCATCGCTCAAGAACAACGGATATAGAATCGAAAACGTGATGAGCCGCTGTTGTCCGTCAATCAACTCGAACCTGTTGTCGGTTCCGTTGACCACGACGAACGAGCCGAGGTAGTAACTCTTGGGTGGTTCCGTCTTGAACGCTATGTACAAATCGTTCAGCAACCGCTCGATTTCGGTTTTTCCCCAAGCGTATTCGCGTTGGTATAGGGGAACAACATACCGGTCTTCAGAAGATTTGAAAATCTTCGAAATGGAAAACTCGTTGATTGTTGCGATGTCGGACATGTCGAAACTCCCTTCTCAGCCGAAAATGATTTCGTAGGCCGCTTTTTGCATTTTCTGTCCCGCCGTTAGTTGAGATTGGTCGAGATTCTCAAGATATCCGCTCTTCCGGATTTCATTTTTTGCCTCGGAAGCAAGGTCGTTCAATCCCTGTCGGACGTCCTCGATCGTGAAGTTGCGGGACATCACTTCGATCGCCCTCGGTGCGAACGTCGCCCCGCATTTCCTATAGAGAACTCTCGACTGCGAAACCCGTTCGAAATAGGCGCAACAAAACAGTGCCGGGTAACAGGCCTTCAACCCTTCGCCGCCGAACAAGTCGTAACAGAACAGGCACAGCGCTTCGAAAATGTGGCGGGCGTACATGGCGCCGCCTTTGTTGTGCTGCGAAGGAGAACAGTTCGTTTTGTAGAATTCGAAAAACTCCGGAACCGTATTCTCCTTGAAAACGTGTTTGTATGCCGTCGCATATGTTTCGGCGTAGTGGAAGAAGTCCTCTCCGTTCACGATGGTCTGGCAAATCGACATGAAAGGCATGAAACCCTCGGTTTCCAGCCCTCTGCGCGCAATGAAAGAATCTTCCGTTGTTTTCGCCCCCTTGCGAAGCACGGCGCAATTCTGCAAAGGCAGCTGCCGCTTGTCTTCTTTGGGACGAATCGTGACCCCTTTGAATTCTCCGATGTCCCTGTTCCCGAAGGATTCGGTCGGGAATTTGCCGCGGGTCCAGTTCCGTATGCGGAACAGGTATTCTCCGAAGATGTGCGACAGCAGCTTGCCGTCGCTGGAGGCGGTCGAGGCGTCTTCGCCGTTCGCCGATTCCCAGCTCTTCTCGATATTGAAGCGGACTTCCCGGTCAAAATCCTTTTTGAGTTGTTCCTCCGTCGTATCACCAGTGATCTTTTTCTTCCTCTCCTTTGTCCATTGTTCGAAGTCGGCGTTCATTTCCCGGTAATGGTACGCTTTCAGCAAATTCACGGGGGTCAGGGGCTTTCCCCTGCCGTTTTGCGTACCAAACAACTGGAACGCCTCGGCGATGTCGTCGACGGCGACGAACGCCAAGGTGCAGCTCTTCAAACGGTTCTTGATTGTTTCTTTGTCGCCTTCGCCGTATTCTTCCAGGATGCTCTTGACCATTTCGTAATCGCGACGGGAGAACTGCTTCATCCGAATGGTTCCGTTTTCCGTCAAATTCGAATCGAAAACGGGAGCCTTCAGAATCGCCATGATGTTCGTCAACCGCTGCTGTCCGTCCACAACGTCCCAGATCTCCTCCTCTCCGGCTTCTTTCCGATGCAGGATGATGGTTCCGAGATGGTAATGGCTCGACCCGTTCGTCTTGAGCAAGTCGCGGCAGAGCAGCCGGACGTCGTGTTCCTTCCAGGCGAAGCGTCGCTGATAGGGAGGAATCCGTAATTTCGCCCGACGAATCTGCGTCCCGGCAATCGTGACAATCCCCTGGATGAAGGGCTCCACCTCCGACACCCAGCTCACGGTTCCCGCAGGAATTTGATTGAAAGGCCCGCGAGCATCCGGACCCGTCCTATGCGGCCATTGATTCCTGTCGATTTCCACTTCGGCGGGTTCCAGCCCCTCATCCGGTTTCACGGCCCGGCCAGTTTCAACCATGGCGTCTCGACCGGTGCCGCCGCCGCCAACTGTCTCTCTGTCTCTCTTGATGATTTGGTCCAACGCCGAGGCCCATTTCGGATTAAGTTCCTTCAATTCCGACATCAATCTGGTTTCCGCGTTGTCACTCAATCCAATGATCTTGCGAAGCGCTACCTCTTGGAATGTATTGCCCGCATAAACATCCAAAACCGACTGCACATTGGTCTCTTGTGCGCTCACTAATTGTTGACCATCCTTGGACAGGAGCCATTTGGCTGTCTGGAGACGATGCAACAAATAATTGGGAGCTGGCTCCGTATCATTGTACCACTTTCCTTTACGATAATAATGGTGCTTTCCTTCATTCAGAAAACCATTTTCCCCATATTTATGGACTAGTTTCACCAATACTTGCCAAACTGCAATACAGGTCTCTTTGACACCGTTATTCAATTGGACCTTATCCAGGAAGTTGATTGCAGCAAGCATGCCGTCGAATTCCTCTTCCACCCATTCCTCGGTTTTGTACGATTGCTCGTTCTTCTTCCAATCACGGCTCTTGTACTCTTGATCGAACTTATCCGTACTCGTGTATGTTATGTCTTTCTTTCGTGGGAGTCTTTCAACTCCGAGATCAAGAAAAAGAGACTCTACTTCGTCGGCGGGTTGTTCTCCTAGGGCCTGCTTGTATTTGTCAAAATCCAGAAATCCGACTTCCGGGCAAGCGAAAAAATACCGAACAAGGTTGCCTTCTCGGAAATACAGTTCACTGCTTTTCAACAGACAAACCTCGTTATTGGATTTCTTTCCGTAGAATTTGCAGCGCGTAAGTTCCGAAATGACAGTCGCTCGATCATTCGAAGACAAGTCACCCAAATCTGCAACGATCTCTTTAAACGCCGAAAGATGATCCGATTCTTCCAACTCGGTTTCGAGGAGATACCTCACCTCGGACAAAACCGCATCTCTCTTTGTCGGGCATGTGGCGTTGCATGTCTTGAGCAACTTTGCCGTTGGCGAGCTGGGGTCCTTAACGGAAGAAGGAAGAACTGTCATAAAGCCAGAAACCGGCTCGCCGGTGGTTTCCGAAGGCAAGAACAGTATGTTGTGCCCGGCGGCGTTCAATGCCGAACAAACATTGTTGTTGGAGTTAAGGAAAATAGGGCATTGGCAAAACTTCTTTTTCTCCTCCACATTCTCTTTCACGTCGTTAATGGTCCCGTGAAGTCTCCACAACCAGTTTTCTCCAAGCCGGTTACAACAGTTCCTGATGATTTCTTCGGAAAGCCGCTGACGGATGAACGTTGAATCCACTGTTCGACAAACCGTCTGTTCGACGAAACTGGACTTTCCTTTGTCCGCCGACCCGCTTTTGTCCTTACGCGTAGACGGAAAAGCCCAGTCCGCGTTCTCATCGTCCAAAAGAATGCGCAATGCCGTTGTCGGAAATGCGTCTATAATCCATGCCGTTTCTGCAAAGTTTGCATGGGCCTTTGCTGTGTAGCCGTCGCCCGTCGGAAGAACGGACTCCGTCTGAAAAGCCCGAAGGATGGGATGGTCTGGTTTCAGTATTGCAGGGTTAGCACTTTCGTTGATGAAGAAGGATTCAAATTCCTTGACGGGTTGCGTTTCGTTGCGATGAAGAGGAAGCAAGTCCAAAAGTCCGTCATCGTAATATCGGTGGTTAGTGCTTTTCCAGATGTGTTCCAAGTATACGAATGAATCGGCGAACAGATTTCTCAAATTATCGACCAATGTCCTGTTGTGCTCCGAATCCTCGCACAACATCTCGCGTGCATCGTTCAATTGGAAAGGAGCGTGGACGAGAAACGGCAGTCCAGTGTGGTGTTGCGTCGGAAAAAAGCAGAAAGCATCAAACCCGATCAAAGGAACAATTTTGCCGTTTGCATTCAATTTGAAACACAGACAATATTTCTTGCCGGGCCCGTCTCCGCGAGAAAGCATCACGAGCTCGTCGTTGAAGGGTTCGGTTCCGTTGAGGGTCTTCTTGTTCTGCAGAACGATGACAGATGTTTGTGGACGATTTCCGTCCGTATTGAACTGCCATTGTTTCGCCGGGTCTTTTTGGACCGAGTATACACCACGGGAGACATCACCGCTGGAACCATCTTGGATTGAACCGGTTTTGCAAACAAACTCCACCTTTGAAAGGGTGGAGAGAAACAACGTCGGCATTTTCAGTTTTTCAAGCCGGTTTTTGATTTCAGCATAACAAGTTGCCGTGTCGGGCACGACATACACCGCATCGGTCGATGGTTCGCGATCAAACGGAAAAACAAATACCGTTTCTTCATTCCGGCCGGGGAAGTCCTCTGACAACCTTTCCGGTACTATGTAGTCGTGGATGGAGAACCAGATGTCTTTGTCATAGATTTTTGGTGTCTTCGTGTACCGGAAGACGGCCTTGAACCCCACGCCGAATTTCCCGATGGAATTCTCCGTCTTTGTGCTTTTGCTTGTCGCCGTGATTGCATTCAACGAGCCAAGTCGGCCCTGTTTATAATCTTCCTTTTCACTGTTGCTGGGAGTGATGTTGAAGTGGATTGTTCCGTTGTGCCGGAAAACAAGACAATCTTGATATAATTCAAACTTGGCCCAAGTCGCCCCTACGTCATCGGCATTTTGCAACACCTCGTAGATAAAATGCGCCTTCTCCGAATACTTCTCGACAACATTGTCCCAGATTCCATCCAAGGCAAACGAATTCTGAATGCCGTTAAACTCTTCCTGCCGTTTTTTGCGAAGGTCGGAAAACAGCTCTTCTATCGTCTTCATCGTTCAAATCCTTTCTCTGCTTGAGTAGCCACCAAATAGGAATCTCACTTCGTGATCTTGCGGGTCGCGCTTTTGCAAGGCTTACAGATCTTGCGCGTTGCGCTCTTGCAGGGTTTGGTGATCTTGCGGGTCGCGCACTTGCACGGCTTGCAGATTTTGCGGACGATGCTTTTCGCCATGGCGGTTTTCGGGGTTCGGGTTCAGGGAAAATGGTTGTCGCGCGGACGGGGAAGATTATAGCAGAGGCGGGGTTGGGAAGAAAGCGAAAAGCTTCGCAGAGATTTTCGCCACGCGGCGGGAGGCCGCGTGGCGAAGGGGGTCACGCCCTCGCCTCCGCCGCGAGGCGGCGGGCGAGGACGGACCGGACGGTGGCGTCGGGCCAGGGCCATTCGGCGTGGATCGCCGCGTGGGCGGCGGCGCAGCGCGCGAGCCACGTCGCCCCCGCGGGGACTTCCGCGGAGAGGGCGCGGAGAAGGCGGTCCAGATCCGCGTCGGAGTAGACCGCGACCGTCTCCGCGGGGAACGCCGCCGCGACGAGCCGGCGGAAGACCGCCGTGGCGGAGCCGCCCACGGCGGCCGAGAACGCAGCCTCGCGGTCGGCGAACTCCCTTTCCGTCAGGTCGCCGCCCTTCGCCGCGAAGGCGAGGAGGGATTCGACGAACGGACGGACATCCCCGTTCCAGAGGTCCTTGCGGACCTTCCCCCGGCCGGCCAGGGAGGAGAGAGACTCCCGGCCGACCGATCCGGCTTCGTTGCGCGCGTCGAAGACGAGATGGTGGAGCGGCCCGTTCATGAGGGTCTCCGGCTTCCGCCCCACCGCGCGAACGGTGGCGCAGAGGTTCTTGAAGGAGTTGCATTCCTTCTGGAAGGTTTTGTCGGACCGATAGAGGGTCCGATAGTCCGGGAGGACGGAATCATAGTGGGTTTTGGCGGTGTGTTGGGGGTTCGTTTGGATCATTTCGTTTGGGTTTCCTTTCCGGTTGCCTGGTATCAACCACAGCTATTTTAACAACCGGTTTGGAATTTAGCAGCCCAAACGTAAAAAAATTTTTCGACCCTCCGGAGGACAACGTGGCGCGCGGAGCGGCGGAGCCGCCCGCGCGACACGCACAATCCAACGATCAAGGAAGCTCCACTTCGTCGAAAATGCGCCTGTAGACGCATTTTCCGGCATTTCTGGATTCTTCGGCATCAATCCGGAAAACGCCCAGGAAACCGAACCCGTGCTTCAGGGGCGCGATGGCTCCGAACTTCCGGTTGTCCCGGAAAAACACGATCCGGCAGCCCACCTCTCCGTTTTCCTCCTTGCGGATCTCCTCCTCGACCTTCTCCAGGTTCTTCCGGGCAAGAAGGGCTCCATCTTCCTTCTCCTGCTCGTTTCCGGTGTATTCCTCCACGATCGTGGGATTGGAATAGAGGTTGCTCCAGTTTTCGGTTTTCGAGGAAGGGAACCAGAGCCACCGGTTCGTCCGGGGAACCTGGAACCAGCCGCAACGGGAACGCGGCTTCACGCCGAACATCCTGCACCAGTCGCGAATGGTCTTGCAGGAAGGATAGACGGGATTTCCGATTTCGTTCTTCCAGTTGATCTTGGGCATGTTTTTGGTTTTCCTTTATTTGGTTTGTTTGGTGTGGATTGGAGTTGTTCGCGAACGTCGGGCATTATAACACAGCATGCGGTCAACCTAAACAAACGCCGGCAACTTTTTTTGCACGCGAAGTTCACAGAGCCATGCTCCGACCTTGCTCGCAAGCAAAAAGATCACGCAGAGAGCGCAGAGCCATGCTCCGGGCTTGCGCTCGAGCGTTATTGGAGCCCGCTTCGCGGGCCGGGAACAGGCGGCGCAGCCGCCACGCAATAAAGAAACTCCGCGGACTCCGCGGACTCCGCGAACTCCGCGTGAGATAACACGCAGCGCCGACCCAGAGCAGGGCTCTGCGTTCTCTGCGCTCTCTGCGTGTCAAAAACAACCCCGCGAACTCCGCGTGAGAAATCACGCAGCGCCGACCCAGAGCGGGGCTCTGCGCTCTCTGCGTGAGAAATGAACTCCGCAAGCTCCGCATACGACGCCGCACAGAACCATCCCGGAGCAGAGCGCTGCGTGGTCGGAGCAAGGCAACCCAAAA